>Ga0247840_10010866_pt1 | contig 11263 bp, 11 predicted proteins | sample LaCruzMarch2015__FD_192404 | JGI IMG/M metagenome (GOLD analysis project Ga0247840, IMG submission 192404) | Freshwater microbial communities from meromictic Lake La Cruz, Castile-La Mancha, Spain - LaCruzMarch2015_17m | ecosystem: Environmental > Aquatic > Freshwater > Lake | place: Spain...
GCTCACGCAGATGGCGCAGCGCGGCCTCGTCGCGGCCGGTGAAGAAGACGCACGTCTGGCGCCGGCCCGCCAGCTCGCCCGCGATGCACGGCCCGCCGATGGCGTTCAGCGAAACCTGGTCGCGCAGGGCCGGCGGCAGCTCGCTCGCCAACACGTCGGGCAGGATGCGCGGCGCGCCATCGGGCTGCGCCTCCAGCCCCTTGGTCACCGCGATCACCTGCGCACCCGGCCAGAGCAGCGGCCCCAACGTGCGACCGATCCAATGCACGCCCAGTGAATTCACGCCGCTGACGATCGCATCGGCGCCCGCGAGCGCCTCCGGCAACTGCTCGACGAAGTAGGGTTGGACGCGCGGCGGCAGGGGCCGGCGCAGCTTCGGGTGATAGCCCTGCGCCAGGCACGAACGGATGATCTCGGCGTCCAGGTGCGTGCCGACCAGCCGGATCGTGTGACCGTTGTCGCTCAACGGCCAGGCAACCGCCGTGCCCATCAGGCCGGCGCCGAGGATGGTGATGTTTGCCATGATGTCGGATCTCCTACGCCGATCTCGGATCGCCAGCCAATCACCTTCCGACCAGGCGCTCCGTGATCGTCAAGTTACGCGCAGCGTTGGCTACGCGTGCATGCCGTCGGCGTCCGCGACCGGGTCCGATCGGCTTGATGAGGCGGAACAGCTCGATGATGCCTTCCGGCGCGGGGTCGAATTCGAGGATAGGGTCGGGTTGATAGATCAGCATCCAATGCCTGCTATGCCGGGATCGCGACGAGTCTCCGCGCATGGAGAATCTCGCGGGTTGCCATCGGCCGAATATCGGCCTCCGTCAAGGTCAACACAGCGACCGTCGCGCCCGCCGCGGTTGCAAATTCCACTTCAAATGCTTGTCCATCGGCATAACAATACACAACCGCGCCAATATCGCCCCGCCGCAGCCCGAATTCCCTGATATCATGTGCCAACACGACTGTATCTAGCTCGCGAATCATTCTTTACCCTCATGCCAATCATCATGCCGGATAAGCCGTCACAAAACGTGGTTGCTCAACACCCCGATCAACGATCCACACGGTCAGGATATGCACCGATCTTCCGGATGGCGCAACAAGCAACCCTTCGATCACGTACTTTGTGCCGTGCAAGGTAGTCATACTCTCTTTTACATCCTCGGACTGTGCAAGTCGTATCAGGCCACGATGTAACAGATTCACATTGGCCTCATTGAAGCCAAGGGACCTGAAGAATTTCGCCTTGGCTCTGCCGACCGAATGGGTTTCCGATAACAGATACCCCAAAAGCTTGCCGGGTGGAATTTGCGCAGAATCCCCGTGCGGCAGTTTCATCTTATTATTCCATTACACCATGCTTGGCGATCAGAGACACCCAGTCGCCTTCGGCCAGACGCTCCGTTACGCGCAGACCATGTTCCGCCAATGCCGCTCGCACATCTCCTTCCCGCGCCTCGATGATCCCCGCCAGGATCAGCCGGCCGCCGGGCGCCAGGAAAGTGTGAATGCCTGCCTGGAGCAACATCTCGATGATGTGCGGCAGGATGTTGATCAGGATCACGTCCCAAGCGCGCCGCGCGCCGTCGGGCAGACGCCAGAATGCGGCATCATCCGGTCCGGCGCTGGCAATGACGTGGATCGCCAGCGGCAGATGGTCTGGATCATCGTTCAGCGCGGCGTTCTCGGCGGTGGCGTGGACGGCGATCGGGTCAATGTCGAATGCGTCCACTGCGCGTGCGCCCAGCCGGGCCGCGGCGATACTCAGGATGCCGGAGCCACAGCCCGCGTCGAGCACGCGCTGGCCCGGTTTCACCACGTCTTCCATCAGGCGCAGGCAAAGTTGCGTGCTGGGATGCAGGCCGGTGCCGAACGCCATGCCGGGGTCGAGGTAGATCGGCACATCGGTCGGGCCAGGCTGCACGGTCTGGCGCTCCCAAGAGGGGATCACCAGGAAATGTTCCCCGATGCGCAGCGGGTGATAGCTGGCCTTCCACGCGTTCGCCCAATCGGTCTCGGCCAGGTCGCGCACGCGCGGCTCGCCGAGCGGATGGATCCGGCCCAGGAACCACAACCCCTCTTCGATCTGCCGGCGGCGCTCGGCCGCGTCGGGGTCGTCCGCGGGCAGGTAGGTTTTCACGGTGACGATCGGGTGGTGATCTTCGCCGATCGGGTCGAACCCCTCGACTTCGGTCACTGCGCCGCCCTGCCCGTCGGGCCGGCTATTCAGGCGGTTGAACAACTCGCTGACCGCCTCAGCCGCCTCGCCGTCGGCTTGTACACTGATCTCGATCCATTCCACTTCAGGCATCCTCGAATCTCATCCAAACGCATTTCCTACGGCATCCAGGAACTTCTCGAAAATGTTCCGCGTGTCTTTCTGCATGCAATCCAAACCCAGCGTGTCGCCCAACTCCTGGAACAACTTGCGCTGCTTCTCGTTCAGCTTGTCGGGCACGACGATGCGGACGGTGACGAGCTGATCGCCGCGGCGGTTGCCGCGCAGGACGGGTACGCCTTTGCCGCGCATGCGGAAGACCGCGCCGTGCTGCGTGCCGGCCGGGATCGCCAGCTTGGCCTTGCCATCCAGGGTCGGCACATCCGGCTCGCAGCCCAGGGCCGCCTGCACGATGTTGATCGGCAGCTCCAGCAGGATGTCGTTTTCCTGGCGTTGGAACACGGGATGCGGCTGGACGTGCAGGAACACGTAGAGGCTCCCGGTGGGGCCGCCGCGTTCCCCCGGCTCCCCTTCGCCGCTCAAGCGGATGCGCATCCCATCATCCACGCCGGCCGGGATCGCGACCGACAGGTGGCGCGTGACGGTGACGCGCTTCTGGCCGCGGCAATTCGCACAGGGTGAGGTCACGACCTCTCGCTCGCCATTGCAGCGCGGGCAGGGCGTGACGCTGACGAACTGCCCCAGGATGGTCTGCTGCGCCCGGCGCACCTCGCCGGAGCCGTTGCACTGCGGACAGCGGATCGGCTTGGTGCCCGGCTCTGCGCCGCTGCCCTGGCAAACGGGGCACGTCTCCAGCCGGGGGATCTCGATCTCCTTCTCCGCGCCGAAGACCGCCTCCTGGAAGGTGATCTCCAGATCGTAACGCAGGTCATCCCCGCGCGCGGGGCCGCGCGTGGCGCTGCGTGCGCCGCCGAAGCCGCCGAAGAACTCCTCGAAGAGATCGCCGAAGCCGCCCATGCCACCGAACGGGCTGCTCGGTCCGCCGGCCCCGAACCCGCCTTGTGCCGCCGCATGACCGAAGCGATCGTAGGTCTGGCGCTTGTCCGTATCACCGAGGATCTCGTAGGCCTCGTTCACTTCTTTGAAACGTTCTTCCGCATCCGGCGCTTTGTTGACGTCCGGGTGATACTGGCGCGCCAGTTTCCGGTAGGCGCTCTTGATCGCGGCCTCATCGGCGTTGCGCGCCACGCCTAACACTTCGTAATAATCGCGTTTACTCATTCTTTGCTACTCGTACCTGGTGTTGTTTGACTTTGCTCGTCATCATGGTCTTCCCAACTGATGATCCAGACGCATAGACCGGCCAGCCCGATTGTGGCGGCGATCAGCGCGGCCCACTGGCCCGGCTGGAAGCCCACCTCGCGCGCCGAAATCACGACGATGACCACCATCCCCACCGCCAGCAGCGCCCATGAAACGAGGTTGGGGTGGGCCGCCCATGCTTTGCGTAATTGCAACATATATCCACTCCTGGTGCTATGACATATCCGCTCAATAACCAGACTTACGCAGCGACATCATCGGCGGCGTCATTGCGAGGAGCGCCGTGTGCGACGAAGCAATCTCGTGGCTCAATGCGGGAGATTGCTTCGCACAAACCGCTCGCAATGACACGCAACTGCGTAACCCCGGACTATGATAGGAATCGCTCGTAAATCAGCTCATCCACGTAGCGGCCGTCCACAAACGCCTGTCGGGAGAGCCGTCCGCAAGATTGAAAACCCAACTGCGTGTAGAACGCCTGCGCGGCCGCGTTATCCGCCCGGACGTTGATCACCAGCTTGCTGAAGCCCAACTCGCGGGCGGCCGCGAAGGTCGCCTGGCTCATCGCACGGCCGATCCCCTGCCCGCGCACCGCCGCCAGGACATAGCTCCCCAGCGATGCGACGTGATCCAGCGCGCGAGTATACCGCACCACCGGCTCGATGATCTGGAAGCCGACCACCACTGCGCCTATCTGCGCCACAGTGAGCCGGGCACGCGCGGGCAGCGCCTTCAGGAAGGCCCGCTCCTGCGCCACGGTCAATGTCCGATCCAGGATCGTCAGCCCGCCCTCGCGCACGACCGCGTTCAGGACGGTGCGGATGCCGTCGGCGTCATCGAGCGTGCCGCGCCGCACGTTCAGCGCGGGGAAAGGCAGGCCGCGCGCCGCCCAGGCGGCCACAACCCGGACGCCGGTCTCGGCACGCGTCCCGCCGGTGTCAATCACCCGGTCGGCCTGGGCGATCATCTGCCGGGCCGGCATTTGCGATGCCAGGCGGCGGCGCACCTCGTCCTCGGCCATGCCCCGGCTGGCCTGCAAGCGCGCGATCTGCTGGCGGAGCGTGCAGCGCGTCACCCAAATCTCATCGCACAGGGCGCGGCTGAGGCCCGCCTCCAACAGCTTGATCGCCTCGATCACGACGACCGGCGCGCGGGAAGCGGCCACGCGGCCGGCAATCGTCGCGGCCACCGCGGGATGCACGATCGCTTCCAGGCGGGCGAGCGCCGCGGGATCAGCAAAGACGCGGCGTCCCAACTGACCGCGGTCAATCTGTCCATCGGCGGCCAGGATCTCGGCGCCGAACTCGGCCACCACGCCCGCGTAGGCTGGCGCGCCCGGCGTCACCACCTGGCGCGCCACCTGATCGGCGTCGATCCCCGCCGCGCCCAGCGCCACCAGATCGGCCAGCACCGCGCTCTTGCCCGCGCCGATGCCGCCGGTGAGACCGATGACCAGCGGCTGATGTATGTCGTTCATCTACACTAATGGCAGGTAGCGCACCTGTCCTTCCCACTCGCCATCCAAACTACACTCCACTAACAACAAGGTGTCCTCAATGGCGCGCCCAATCGAAACAGAACGATTCACCTCGAACACGCCCGGCATGAGTTGGCCTCGCTTGACCCGCTCATAAGCATAACGGGTGATCGTCAGGGCATCGTGAGTCAAGAGCACGCGGCCTTCGCGGGCAGCCCAATCAAGCACAGTCGGATCATCCGCTCCCACCACTTCGACATCCTGGACACGCACGATATCAACGGTGGGTTTGCGGCGTAATAGACCGCGCACGATATTGTTGTTGAAGTTCTCGTCAGCGAGCAACTTGAGCATATCTCACAGCCCTCTGCTCACTGTGGCGCGCCAACAGCCGATCGCGCACGCCCTGCGGATCAAAACGCGCCTCGTTTTGGCGGCGCACATCTTCCGCCTGCTGTCTTCGCTGACGCAAATAGGCTTCGACCTCCGGCCGTTTACGAAGATAGAAGCCCAAGATAGCATACACATCGGCCAGACGTAAAGCAGGATACTGTTGGGCAATTTCCTCGGACGTCGCGCCGTCGCTAAAAGCCGCGATCACCGTATCCAACGTTACGCGCGTCCCATCAACACGCACCACACCATCGGCATCTGCCGTCAAAGGTATCAATTCAGACTCAATTTGCAAGGTCACAGATATACCTCCATCACGCATCACGTCTCACGCACTACGCAATACGCCCCACGCATCACGTCTCACGCACTACGCCCCACGCAATACGCAATACGCACTACGCAACACGCTTCATCCCACTTCCGCCCACTCCGCCATCACTCGATGCAACTCCGTCTCGGTATTCTGATAGGTCACACCCAGGCGTTGGATTTTGCCCACGTCGCCGGCCGTGCTGGCCGCCTCGATCTGGTGGCTCAGGGTCGCGAGATCGGCTTCGAGGCTGTGAATCTGCGCCTCCAGCGCGGCCGCCTGCTCGGCCAGCTTTTCGGCGGCCTTGCGTTGGCGGCGCTCCTCGCGGATGCGCTCCCGGTCGCGCTCCGTGCCCCGCTCGGCCTCGACCTTGCCTTCGGACTTGACCTCCGCTGCGATCTTCGCCTCCGCCTCGGCCGCGCGCAGGCGCAGATATTCCTCGTAGTTGCCTTTGTACACCCGCAGCTCGTCGCCATCCACCCGCCAGATGTGCGTGGCGAGCGTCTGCACCAGGTAGCGGTCGTGGCTCACCAGCAAGACGGTGCCGGGGAACTGGTTCAGCACATCTTCCAGCACCTCCTGCGACGCCAGATCGAGGTGGTTCGTCGGCTCGTCCAGCAGCAGGAGATTGGCCCCCTGCAGGGTAAGCCGGGCCAGGGCGACGCGGCTGCGCTGCCCGCCGCTGAGGGTGCGGATTTGCCGGAAGACGTCATCCCCCGAAAAGAGGAACTGCCCCAGAAAGCTGCGCGCCTGGGTCAGCGGCAGATTCTTGATATCCAGGATCGCGTCCAGCACGCTCTGGTCGGGGTTCAGCCCGGCCTGCGCCTGCGCCAGATAGCCGACCTGGACGCTGGCGCCGAAGCGCACCCGGCCGTAGATCGGTGGGATGAACGCCAGGATCGTCTTGAGCAAGGTCGTCTTGCCCGCGCCGTTCGGCCCGATCAGCGCGACGCGCTCGCCGCGGCGCACCTCGACATCGGGGCACGCAAACAGCGGCCGGTCGTAGCCGACCACCAGGTCTTTGGTCGCCAGCACCAGGTCGCCGGAGCGGATCGCCGTGGTCAGCCCCAGGCGGATGCCGCGATCATCTTCGGGCCGCTCGATCGCTTCGTCGCGCAGGAAACGCTCCAGCCGGGTGCGCCGGCCCTGCGCTTCTTTGGTGCGTTGGCCGGCCAGGTTGCGGCGGATGAAATCCTCGGTCTGCTCGACCATCTCCTGTTGTTCTTCCCACTCGCGGCGTTGGCGTTCCCGGCGCATCTCGCGCTGGAGATGATAGGCGCTGTAGTTGCCGCGATAGGCGTCCAGCCGGCCGAAATTCACTTCCCAGATGCGGGTCGCGACCTTGTCCAGGAAGTAGCGGTCATGCGCGACGATGATGAGCGCGCCCTTCCAATGCACCAGTGCATCTTCGAGCCATTCGACGGCTTCGAGATCCAGGTGGTTGGTCGGTTCGTCCAGCAGCAGGAGATCCGGCTCCTGGAGCAGCAGTTGCGCCAACAGCGCGCGGGTGCGTTCGCCGCCGCTCAGGTGGGCCAACTGCTTGGCGTGCTCGTCCTCGTTGAACCCCAGCCCGCCCAACACCTGGCGGATGCGGATTTCGTAGGAATAGCCGCCGGCCACCTCGAAGGCAAGCTGGGCATGGCCGTACTCGTCGAGCAGCGCGGCATAGCCGTCACCGTCGCGCTGCGCGGCCTCGGCCAGTCGGTGCTCCAGCTCGGCCAGCGCGGCGCCCTGTTCGCGCAGCCGGACGAAGACCGTCAGCATCGCGTCGTGCAGGGTCATCTCGCCAGCCGATGGCGGATCTTGCGGCAGATAGCCGACCGTCAGCCCGCGCTTGCGGAAGACGTTGCCTGTGGTGGCTGGCTCGGCGCTGGCGAGAATGCGCAGCAGGGTGGTTTTGCCCGCGCCGTTCGGGCCGACCATGCCGATGCGGTCGCCTTCTTCGACGCGCAGGTCAATGTCGCCGAAGACATCGAGCGCGCCATATGCTTTGCTCAAACCGGATGCAACTAAGAGAGACATCGCTAGAAACTTACTCCAAATCTGGGCGGTATTATACCACCGACGAACGACGAATGCCGAATGGCGAGTGATACGTGAAACGCGCTGCGTGATGAAGTATTGAACGTGGCCCTTCCTTGCTACGTCCTTTGCTTCTCCGGTCAGTCTGAGGTACAATCGCGTCCATGTCTCGTGAATCGCGTATCCTTGTGTGGGCGCTCCGCGCCTGGGCGCTCATCTTAATTACGTTGTCGCTGGCTGCGCCGTTGCTCCCGGAGGAAAATGCGTGGGGGCTGTGGCCGGCCACCTACCTGCCGGCTGGCTGGCGGTGGGCGCTGGCCCTGCTCGCAGCCGGCCTGGCGCTCTTCGGCGATCGCATCCCGACCGGCTGGCTGACCGCGCGCGCGAACATACCTTTTCCTGTCACCCTGTCACCCCGTCACCGTGTCACCGTGTCACCGTGTCACCCCGTCACCCTGTCGCCGCACGCGCTGCGGCTCGTCCTCGCGCTGGCCGCGCTGATCCCATTCTACCTGTTCCGGCTCCAACATCTGCGCTGGGGCGATGCCTACATCCTGATCCACGCCATCCCGCACCCGCAAGCGCAGCTCACCTATACCTGGCAGGCGCCTCTCGATCTCTTCCTCCACGCAAAGGCCTGGGCGCTCGGCCATCGGCTTTTCGGCTGGCCCGATCCGACGCCGGTCTACTGGTTCATCAGCGCGCTGGCCGGCGGGGTTTTCGTGTGGGTCCTATTGGGGCTGGCCGGCTGGCTGGGCCGAGATCGCGCCGAGCGCGCCGTTATCGGCGGCCTGGTCCTCAGCCTGGGGACGATGCAGCTTTTCTTCGGCTACATCGAAAACTACTCCCTGATGACGGTCGGCGTGTTGATCTACATCTTCCTGGCATTGCGCGCCCAACGCGGCGAAGTCGCGCTCATCTGGCCGGCCACGGCGTTGGCGCTGACCCACGCGTTTCACCCGTCCACGATCATCCTGTCGCCCAGTCTGCTCTACCTGGCCTGGATGACCTTTTCCCGACAGTTCAAACCGTCCGCCGTTCCTGGTTTCGAGGCTTTAGCCGGTCTGGTCGGTGACAGCAGAAACCGGCTGACACTTGCACCTGCGCACACCGACAGGTGCAGTGCAGGTGAGCCTCCAAACCGGAGTGACGCGCGGTCGCCTTCACCGTTGCGCCGAGGGATACGAACCATCCTCCAACTCGCCATCCCCTACCTGCTCGTTTTTGCCGGCCTGGTCGCCTTGATGACCGCCGGCGGCCACGGGCTGGATGCGCTCCTCGGCGCGGACGCGCCGGGCGGCGGCGACCGCAACTGGTTCGTGCCGTTGTTCCAGACGAGCACCCGGTGGGAACATTACACGATGTTCTCCCGCGGCCATCTGTTGGACATCCTCAACGAGCAACTCCTGGTCGCGCCGGCGATCTGGCCGGGCTTCGTGTTGGCGGCCCTGTTCGCCGGGCGCCGCCTGCCCTGGCGCGATGGGGCGTTTCGGCTGCTGCTGAGCATGGCGCTGCTCTACCTCCTGCTGACATTGACCTGGAACCCGGACTACGGCGGCCAGCGCGATTGGGACTTGTTTGCGCCGGCCGCGCTACCGGCCGCACTCCTGTGCGGCCTGACATTGACGCACGCACTGCCCGAACGACCCGCGCTGCGCGCCGCGGCCTGGGCGCTAATCGCCGCGCAGGCGTTTCATACAATCCTGTGGATTTATCAGAACACGTTGCCGTGGATGCCGACGTGAAACGTCAAACGTGAAGCGGATTGCGTAGCGCGTAGAGCGCCCCCGATCCCAACTCACCAATCTACCAACTCACCAATCTACCAATTTACCAATCTACCAACACCCATGCCACTCACACCCAAAGCCAACCTCCTCCGCGCCATCGCCCATGCTGACCCCGACCACGTGCCGTGGGCCGGGGAGGGCGCGCTGCGGCTGGTGGATCACGCGGGGCGCAAACCGCCGCGGGCGGGGGTGGACGCCTGGGGCGTCACCTGGGCGCCGCTGCCGGCGTCATATCATGTGGGCGCGGGCGAACCGGCCGAGTCGTACCCCCTCGCGCCGGCGGCGAACTCGGTCGCGGAACTCCTGGATCGCACGTTCCCCCCGGTCGGTCCGGCGCTGTTCGCGGGCCTGCTCGACGGGATCAACCCGGCCGAGACGTTGGTCGTGGGGCAGCACGGCGCGGGCCTGCTGGATCGTCTCGTGCAGTTGTTGGGGATGCCGGCCGCGCTGACCGCGCTGCTGAGCGCGCCGGAAGCCTGCGCGGCCGTGCTTGCGCGCATCGCCGGGCATCACATCCAGGTCGCGCAGGGGTATCTGGCGGCCGGCGCGGAGGCGGGCTGGCTGGCTGATGACTACGCCGGGGATGCCGGGCCGTTCCTCAGCCCGCGGGTGTGGCGGCGGCTGTTTCTGCCGGAACTGGCCCGGATCATCGCGGTCTATCGGCAGGCCGGCGTGCCGGTCTTCTTTCACACCTGCGGTCGGGCCGAGGCTTTCATCCCCGACCTGCTGGCGGCGGGCGTGGCGGTCTTCAACCTGCAGAGCGACGTGTGCGACGTGGAAGGGCTGAAGGTGAAGTACGGTCGCCGGATCGCCTTCTACGGCGGCGTGGCGAGTGAGCTTATGCTGCGCGGCCCGGTTGACCGGATCGCCGCGGCCGCCCGCACGGCGATGTGGACGTTGGGCCGGGAGGGCGGCCTGATCCTGGCACCCGACCAGCCGCTCGCCTATCCGCCGGAGCACCTGGCCGCGCTGGCGGAGATGGCGCGGCGCGCTGGGCGATACCCGTTGGTGGGGATGTAGTACGTATTGCGTATTGCGTACTCAAGTTTGCCGCGGATGAGACCGGCCCGAGCGATAGAACTTCACTTGCTGTGGCCGGTCTCTGACCGAGCCACCAGGGGAACCGAACACGCAATACGCAACACGCAACACGCAACACGCAACACGAAGGAGTTTCCATGTCCGAAATTCGTCGCGACCCCGTCATCGGTCGCTGGGTCATCATTGCCCCGGAGCGGGCGGCGCGGCCCGAGCCTGTGCCGCTGAACCTGCCGGAACGCCAGCCCGCGCCGTGCGTCTTCTGCAGCGGGCAAGAGGCGCTCGATCCGCACGAGATCTTTGCCGTGCGCGCGGCCGGCACGGCCGCGAACACGCCCGGCTGGCAGGTGCGCGTGTTGCCGAACAAATACCCTGTGCTGCGCATCGAGGGGAAGTTTACGCGGGAAGGGGTCGGGATGTTCGACCGGGTGACCGGGGTCGGCGCGCACGAGGTCATCGTCGAGACACCCGAACACGATGTGCAATTGGCCGACCTGCCGGAGAGTCACATCGCAGCCGTCATGCGCACCTACCGGGTGCGCATGGCCGACCTGGCGGGCGATGACCGTTTCAAATACGTCCTGATTTTCAAGAACCAGGGCTACCTGGCCGGCGCCAGCATCTCGCATCCCCACTCACAACTCATCGCCACCCCGGTGACGCCGAAGCGGGTGAAGGAGGAACTGGCCGGCGCGGAGAAATACTACGATTTCAAGCGACGTTGCGTC
>Ga0247840_10010869_pt1 | contig 11257 bp, 7 predicted proteins | sample LaCruzMarch2015__FD_192404 | JGI IMG/M metagenome (GOLD analysis project Ga0247840, IMG submission 192404) | Freshwater microbial communities from meromictic Lake La Cruz, Castile-La Mancha, Spain - LaCruzMarch2015_17m | ecosystem: Environmental > Aquatic > Freshwater > Lake | place: Spain...
CCCCTGTGGGTCCCATTTCTCCTGTTGCTCCGGTTGAACCAGTTGGACCTGTGACTCCTGTAGCCCCCAGAACTGTACCGACATTGCCCGCCTTTGGTGTCGGTTGCGGTATTAAAATTATTTTATCAGGTGGATTTTCTTTTGCCTTGGGAGGTCCAAACGGGATGAAATGTGCAATTATGTTTGTTGTCCCTACCAACAGGAGCAGAAGAGCAATTGCGAGCCATGCTTTTGATTTAGAAAACATTGATGGAAATGCACTCCCTACAGGCACAGGAATTGGGACGGTCGTCGTGGGAACGATGGTGTCAGATGACGGTGGAACAACAGGAGGAATAGGAACTATTGGAATTATCGGAGGAATGATTGCTTTCGGGACAGATAGGAGGATTGGAGGCTTCAATAATTTTGGAGAAGTCAGAAGTGGGGCAGATTCTAATAATCCGGAGAGTGTAGGAAGTTGGTGTGAAAGGGTAGCTTCACCTGAAGCTAATTTGCTGTTGATATTCCGGATGGAGTCCATGGGATTTTTATCAATCCAGCCTTCCTGAAGGCAAAATTGGAAAAAAAGTCTCAGGCTAGAGAGGCGCCGATTGATGGTAGCTATAGATGTTTTTGCTCCAGTTAGAGACGAAATATAGTTTTCTGCGGTATATTTGGTGAGTTGTTTGCATAGTTCCGTATCGGAATTCGAGGCTAAAATCTTTTCTTCTGTACGGATCCAGCTAAAAAATTGAGCGACGTCCATCTGATAGTTTTTTTGTGTCTTTTCTGATGTTTTTCTTTCGGTTAAAAATGCGGTAAATTGATCTTTTAGGTTCGAAATCATTCGTTTATCTGTCTGTATATTTTTGATATTTTCCAATGGAGATACCTTTACCCATTCTTTTTGTTGTGCACATTGAAAAAATAAACGAAGGGAGGAAAGAGTGCGGTTGATGGAGGTAAGGGGAATATTGGCCTTCTGCATTGACTGTGTGTACGCCTCGATGGTATCGGCAGTAATGGGATTAAGTATACTTTTTGAGGCCGGGTACCAGACGGTACCCGGTATTGCTGTATTATTGATTTTTGCACCCGGAGCGGTGTGTTCTTTGAGAATCCAGGCAAAAAAATGGCGGACATCCATCCGATAGTTTATTTTTGTTTTTTCCGAAACGCCTTGTTCTTGAAGAAACATGGAGAACTCCTGATCAAAAAGAGCTTGATAATCAAGGACATTAGATAACATTAGACTCTCCATATATCTAGTAAACTATTATAATAAACGCATGTCAAGGGGTCAGTTGAGGCTAATTAGATATAATCTGATGCGGTGGTTAGAAAAGTACTTTTTTGCGGTTTTATGGCTGATTGTGGTATATTTCACGGATTAACGCAATTTCAATAACTTTGTTGTTATAATCCAATTCATATCGTTATTCAATAATTGTTGAATGATGCAGTATGAATCTGCAGGTATTCTACGGTTAATTGAGGGTAACTATTTTTTAAAACTGATGGAATATATGCAGGTTGTCCTAGTGCTCTATGTTAAATGTGTGTCTTATAGTATTTATAGTAAATAAGCTTATAATTATTTTACTGTAAAATTGGTCTTTTTCCCGATTTAATGCGTGTAATTTTCATACTATGAGATAATTTTTGATATTTAGCACTTCGACAAGTTAAGTGCTAGACAGGTTTTATCTTGTTCTGATGCGATAAATATAGTATTTTGGGAAGAGAGTGAGAGGGTGGTTTATGATCATTTCTTGTTATGTAATAAGCGTTGCGTGATGGAGGTGTTTCAAATATTGGAACGTATTAATAGGCTAAACTCAATTTTATGGCGTTATTTTTTTCATTTATCGCATAGTATTTTTATGGCTTATAGCGTATGCGGGATTTAGCTGATCAGAACGATATATTATGCTATATAAGACGGGGCCTGCCCCCCGCTTTCCCCGTCAAATGTCCTCGTTCCGCCGGAACAAGATGGTGATTAAATACGTCTTCTGACCGCACAACTATCTTTTCCTGTTCTTTCACGAAATTTGAGGCAGGATGCGGAGACTCCGGTCATCTGACGGGGTCCCCAACGGGTGTCACCCGTCTAGATTTTTTGATAAAACGAAGCGCGCGCAAAATTTTGTTCACTCCCTCCGTATTGTTTTTATGTCTATTTCTCCCTTGTATCCCTCTAAAAACCTATTATAATAGGAAGCATGGAAGATCCCCGGAAAGATCGATATGACCATCAGAAAATTGAAGCTAAATGGCAGAATGTTTGGGCTGAAATAAAGCTCGATGTGGCGAATGTGCAATCTGCCATGCGGCCGTATTACAACCTCATGATGTTTCCGTACCCATCAGCAGAAGGGCTGCACGTCGGAAACATGTATGCCTTCACAGGTTCAGATATCCATGGCAGGTTCAAACGGATGCAGGGGTATGACGTTTTTGAGCCTATTGGGCTTGACGGATTTGGTATCCACAGCGAAAATTTTGCCTTGAAAATCGGTCGACATCCCATGGACCATGTCAAAATGACGGAGAAGCATTTTTACGATCAGCTTCATCAAATAGGTGCAATGTTTGATTTCACCCGGACACTTGAAACATATAATCCGGCCTATTATAGATGGACGCAGTGGCTGTTTACCCAACTTTTCAAGGCAGGACTGGCGTATCGGGGGAAGGCAATGGTGAACTTTTGCCCCTCGTGCAAGACTGTCCTTTCTGATGAGCAGGTGATACAAAACTCAAAAGTTAAAAGTAAAAACTCAAAAGTTAAAGAAACAATGAGTGTGTGTGAAAGGTGCGGGAATGAGATAGAGAAGAGGGTGTTAGAACAATGGTTCTTTAGAATTACCGCATATGCGGAAAAACTGCTCGGTAATATTCCTAGCCTCAAATGGTCAGATGTTGTGAAAACTGCCCAGATGAATTGGATTGGTAAAAAAGAAGGCATTTCCATTTCCTATCCGGTGATGACAGAAGACGATGTTCGGGTAGGGGAAGTGTCGTGTTTTACGACCCGACCCGATACCAACTTTGGGGCAACATTTGTCGTCTTGGCACCGGAACATGAGTTTGTAGAGAAGATTCTAAAGAACAGAGAACAAATAGCAGATAACAAAAAACATGAAATAGTTGAATATGTTGAGAAAGCTAGGCAAAAATCGGATCAGGAGCGGATCGCAGAGGGAAAGAAAAAAACCGGGGTGTTTACAGGACTTTACTGTGTAAACCCATTAAACAACTACAAAATGCCTCTTTATATATCAGACTTTGTCTTATCCGGATTTGGGACGGGCGCAGTGGTCGGGGTGCCGGGACATGACCGCCGTGACTTCTATTTTGCCAAAGCGTTTACATTGCCCATAAAGCGGGTCGTTGTCGGGGGAGATGGGGATACATCATCTATTTTACAGGAAAAACAGGTGGATGAGAACGAAGGAACAATGATCAATTCAGGATTTTTGGATGGCATGGGTAGCCGTGAGGCGTCAATCAGAATGATGGACTATTTGGAAGAAAAAGGATGGGGAAAACGTACTGTGACGTATCACCTCCGTGATTGGCTCATCAGTCGTCAACGGTATTGGGGTCCGCCGATTCCCATGATTTTCTGTGAACATTGCGCGAAGGAGGGAAAGGGCTATTTTGGAAAACTCAGAGATTCAGAAAACTCAGAAAACTCAGAGATTCAGAAAACTCAGAAAACTCAGAGATTCAGAAAACTCAGATCTTCCGATACATCTGATACTCCGACATTCCGATATTCTGAGTATTCCGAGTCTTCCGAGATGCCTGGCTGGTATCCTGTCCCCGAAGATCAGTTGCCGGTTTTGTTGCCGAGGATTGAAGACTATAAGCCTAGTGCTGATGGGGTTGCACCACTTAGTAAGCATAAAGAGTTCTTTGATACAGTATGTCCTGGTTGTGGAAAATCGGCTGTGCGGGAAACTGATGTGTCTGATACCTTTTTAGATAGTTCGTGGTACTTCCTTCGGTATCCAAGTATTCAGAAAACAATTTCAGAAAACTCAGAAAACTCAGAAAACTCAGAAAACTCAGAAAACTCAGAAAACTCAGAAAACTCGGAAAACTCGGAAAACTCGGAAAACTCGGAAACTCAGAAAGTCAGACCATCTGATATATCTGATAGTCTGAATATCCGACACTCTGATTCATCCGAGTATTCTGAGTCTTCCGAACATCTCCCCTGGGATTTCTCGATTACTCGTCGTTGGCTCCCGGTTGAAATGTATACTGGTGGTGCAGAACATAGCGTACTACATCTTTTGTATTCACGCTATATAACAATGGTACTTCATGATTTGGGATATCTTGACTTCGACGAACCGTTTACCAATTTTTTTGCTCACGGTCTCATCATCAAGGATGGAGCGAAAATGAGCAAGTCCAAAGGCAATGTCGTCAATCCCGATGAGTATATTCCTAAATACGGAGCAGATGCGCTTCGATTATATCTCATGTTCATGGGGCCACTTTCTATGGGCGGGGATTTTTCCGATACCGGCATGGAAGGGATGAGTCGGTGGGTGAATCGCGTTTGGCGGGTTATTTTTAGATCGTTGCCTGCGTCACCCCACAGTTCAATTATTGCAACTTCGGAAACTGTGAAGCGGCTTTTGGAAAAAACCATTGCCAAAATTACCGATGACATGGAAAAGAGGCGGTACAATACTGCAATTGCCAGTCTCATGGAGTTTACCAACGCGATTATGGACAACGGTGGAACAGTTGGAGAGGCGGAATTGAAAAAATATATTCTTCTTCTGGCTCCTTTCGCGCCGCATATGAGCGAGGAAGCGTGGAATCGTCTCCATGGTCGTGAAATATACACAGATCCACGGGACTCTATTCACAGACAACCATGGCCATCCTATGACCCCAGACTTGTGAAAGATGAAAAGGTCACTATAGTCGTACAAATCAACGGCAAAACACGGGGAACCGTTGAAATTTCTCAAAAAGACGCGAAAAATCAGAAATTTGTTGAGGCGGAAGTCAAACGTGAGGAAAAATTTGTAAAATATTTTACCGGACCCATCAAAAAAACCATTTTCGTGCCGGGAAAACTGGTCAATTTCGTAGTATAGAGGACTGGGGAAACTTATTTCAATTGTCCTGATCTATTTTCTATCCATGTATCGACTTCCTTATTTAAGTCTTTTGATGATCCAAAAAATTTAACCAATCCACGCAGTGTTTCCTTTTTTCCTTCTTCTTGTCCTTTTGAGGAGGGAAGATTTTCATCATGGTTTAGAACGTCACAATTAGTCTGATTCCCATCAACCATTCCCTCATGAGTTGTATTCACACCATCCATTTCAGTTGAAGCAACACGTATTGCTTCAATTTGACCATAGCCTTCTTCGAGTAGACTGTCGTAGAATTCTTGATTGAAATATGGCTTTTTTCCCATAGGAATATGCATGTGAGAAGTATACAGTTTTTATTATGATATCATATTTTATATTTTCTTTTTTTTTGAAACCTTGCAAAGAGTATGGCGTTTATGGTCTACTGATGGTATGGAGGAAGAAGATATACCAGCATCACCTCCGACGTTTTTTCAAAAATTTGGCCTTGCTCTTGGTTTAGGTGGGATCAGTGTGTTTTGTATCATAGCCTCTCTCATCCTTCTTTTTAAAACCACGCAAACCACGGAGCCGATACAATTTTCAAATATAGAATCTTCAGGTTCAGCCCGGGCTAGTGAGATACGTGTGGATATTGAGGGCGCAGTCGTCAAACCCGGTGTCTATACGCTCTCTAGCGGTTCGCGGATTGACGAGCTTCTTTCTTTGGCTGGAGGACTTCTGGATACGGCAGATACTGTCTGGGTGGGAAAAACGCTCAATAAAGCCGCACTCCTTTTGGACGGAGGGAAGTTGTTTATTCCTACAAAAGGGGAAGTGCAAGGATCTTCGGTTGTTGTCGATAAAGCTAATCCTAGCCTTTCAAATTCGCTCTCTGGTCCAGAAGGAGGAATTTCTCTCAATTCTGCAAGCGCAAAAGAGCTGGATACCCTGTCGGGAGTAGGTGAGGTGACTGTCGGGAAAATCATTTCCGGCCGTCCGTATCAGACCATTGAGGAGCTATTATCCAGAAAAATTGTGGGCCAGTCGGTGTTTGAGAAGATTCGCTCACTGTTGACTCTGTGAACGATGAATAAGGAATAAAGAATAAGGAATAATGAATATCATTATTTTCCCATTATTCATAATTCATCATTCATTATTCAAGTATTTATTCATATTATGTTTTCCGTCTCTGATTTTACTTCCATCATCAATCAGCTCCTTCCCGAACCCCATGCGGGACTTTTATCGGGCATTATTTTTGGTACGAAAATGACGATTGACCCCGTATTGAAACAGGCGCTCGTGACGACCGGAACACTTCATATCATAGCTCTGTCGGGTATGAATATTGCGATATTGACCAATATCGTGACCGTTTCGCTCCTCTCATTTTTTCCCAGAAAAATTGCGACAGTCGTTACCATCGCCGTGATTATTGGTTTTATTTTTTTTGTCGGACCTTCGGCATCAATCATACGTGCTGCAATAATGGGCGGGATAACGCTCATCGGCGTTTTATTTGGGAAAAATGCGTGGGCACTTTGGAGTTGGGGAGTGGCGGTGGTTCTCATGTTAGTTGCCAAACCGGTCTGGATCACAGATCTTTCCTTTCAATTATCTGTTTTGGCAAGCTTGGGGATGATATTGTTTGGGGGAGCCTCCTTCGCCCCGACGTACGTCGGGGCTACGGACGGGCACGGCAGGGAGCAGAAAGCAGAAAACCCTTCGACAGGCTCAGGGCAGGGCAGGGGACAGAAAACGGAGTTATTAAATATATATGGGTCGTTCGTGAGACTTATGGAAAATGATCTGCGGACGACGATGGCGGCTCAAACACTCACTATTCCGCTTCTTCTTTTTACGTTTGGCAGACTGTCATTTATCTCACCTCTGACAAATGTCCTCATCGTGTGGACGCTTCCGGCTATTACGGTATTGGGATTTCTGGTATCCATTTGTGGATACATATTTCTTCCCTTAGGACAACTTTTTGCATGGATCTCCTGGATTTTTTTAGAATATATCATCCAGGTAATCATGTGGACATCACGGATTCCGGGAGCAAGCGTGGGTTTGCCGTGATATATCTTAAAAAGAGCAATAATCAAGCATAAACATGAGTGGATTATACAACAGCAAAGCGTAGTCCCGTACACGCGCCACCATGAGGCGAGGACGGAGCCCTCGCGAATGGCAAGCGTTGTGCTGGGACAAGCGTGGGGGGATAATATGATGGGACAGAAAACAGAAAACAGAAAGCAGAAAGCAAGGGGCGTTGGGACAGTCTAAACTTATGACACTATCAAAATGTATCATTTTTCGTTGTCAGCCTCAAATTTTTTATCAAAAAGTACTCCTTATAGGTCGCCTACAGCGTACGGAAAATACACGGGATTTTTCATGGTTGGATAAAAAAAGTTTTCAATATTTGTATAGGAAAAATGGAGGTCAGGCGTGATACAGTTGCGGATAGGGTATTTGATTACCGGTATTATTACAGGATTTTTTCTCGTCCTCTCATTTTTTACCACAATTCCCGACGGGAAATTACATATCGTCTTTTGTGATGTCGGACAAGGGGACGGGATCTATGTCCGGTTTCCTGACGGGAAAGATATGGTAGTAGACGGCGGGCCGGGAAGTAAAATTATTACCTGTCTTTCGCGGCATATGCCATTTTGGGATAGGACGATAGATATCGCTGTTCTCACTCATCCGGAAAAGGATCATCTCAATGGAATTGTTTCGGTATTGGAGCGCTACAAAATTGCCTATCTTCTCCGGAGCGATATCGTAAACACGACCGAAGGGTTTGCGACCTTTGTTCGCTTGATGAAAGAAAAAAATATTGAAGAAAAGCTTGTCACCGCAGGATCCCGCATAGATATCGGAAGCGCGGCGCTTTCTGTCCTTTGGCCGAGTGTAAATCAACTTGCGCGCATGAAACCGAATTCAAGGCTAAGCCTTGAATTCGGACAGGGCGTCCTGGGGGCCACGACGACAACGGCAAACCTCAATGACGGAAGTGTGGTTTTGTATCTTTCGTATGGTATGTTTGACGTGCTTCTGTCCGGAGATGCCGATAGCCATGTGGATAATGCGCTTGTACAAGAAATTCCTAATGACCCGGACGGGATAGAAGTGTTGAAAGTCCCGCATCATGGGAGTAAAACCGGCATGACCGATGGATTTTTGAAAATTTTTACAAGACGTGGTCTTGCCCTTCGACAAGCTCAGGGTGCACTGCAAGACCACGTCTTAAGAAGTCCTCTTGCCGTCATCTCTGTCGGCACCAACTCTTATGGCCATCCGGCTCCGGAAGTTATTAACAAGCTTGAATCCGCAGGGTTTCAAGTTCTCCGGACAGACAAAGCAGGAGATATAGAGGTGGTGAGCGACGGGAGAGAGTGGAGTTATTCGATGGCAAAAAATTAGCTTCGCAAGGCCTCGCCTTTTGAAGCTAAGTATTTACTACAGGATTATTATTTTTGGGAGACCCCTGTCTGACGGCAGGCAGACCTTAAAGGCCACCCCTTTTGAAGCTAATTATGGACAGGTGCTGGGTTTTTTTCCGTTGAACTCAAAAATTTGCGTGTCCCCAAAATCTTTTTTTAGTTTGAGAAACGGGTATCGGGTGAGGTCGCCGCCTGCTGTCTGCTCATCGTACCCAGAAAACACTTCACCAATCCGATTTTGAGAAAGAAACTCAAAGGTGTCGCAGAGCGGCATACTCCCCGCATATACCTTCCATGCACGATCTGTTTTTTCGAAAAAATTGATGGTGTATACGTCTCTTCCTATAAACACGGTTCTGTTGGTGTTCATACCTATTCCTAGTCCGGCAAACGGTAACGATATTACGACAGTATCTTTGTTTCCGTTTTCTAGCGATTTCACTGCTTTCATCCATGTGCGTGTTGGATACTGATAGGACGGTCCGTTAAACATATAGAGGCTTTGTGTGGTGATGGACGCCGGATAACTGACAAATGTGAGAAATATTATGCTGATACAGAGCAAGGAAAAGATCCATTTTTCGAAATGATTTTTTATAAAAAGCAGTGTTATGCTGGACAAGAGAGACAACGGCACGACGAGTGCCATTTGAAGAAAGCGAACATTACTGATGGGAAATGACCTGATAAACGGAATTGGGAGTTGGGTAATCATGGTAATCCATCCTACCGCGATGATACAAAGCGTCGTCCAAAGTATCCAAACTATTCCCTGACGTTGTTTCCATGCGATAAAAAATCCAAGTATTCCTAGTGGCACGATTGGGCCTAATCCTAAAAGATATTCAGAAAGCGATATGGCAAAAGATTGGCTTTCATATTTCCATATCAATGTCCATGGAAGTATGGAAAATTGTCGGGAAAGGATGAGAAAAGAGAGGGCTGAAACGGGAAAACAGATGATACAGATGAGCAATCGCTTCCATTGTCCGGTCATGGTGGCCCACAGCGGGAGAAGCACACAAGGAAGCATGAGACTGGGTGTATGGAAGAGCCCGGCAAAAAATCCGGCTGCTGTTCCTATTATCATGTTCCATGAGGTCAGTTTTTTGCCAGTAAACATCGCTATCATAATTAGCATGAGAATATGGCCGGTAAGATGTGCCGGTATAAATGTTGCACGGACCATAGGATTCAGCTCTGTCCACCATGCCATGTATGTGGTTACGGAAAGGAGATTTTCAGGATATCGCCAGATGGGGAAACTCGTAGAATAGAGTGCAAGAAATAACGCAATAAGCCGTCCTGTTTTAGTAGGGAGCGTGCGACGGATATACCAGTATAGAAGAAGCGCCCACATGATCCCCAAAATAATTCTGGTACTGTGGTATACGATATGCGGATCGATCACGCCGGTTAATCGCCATAGTCTTCCAAGAATAAGATAAAATGGAACAACCAGCCCTCCTTGATGTAGTTCTGATGTAAACCGGTTATAGAGGGTTGATTGACCATCTAGTCCTTGTTTTACAAAATTTACATATACGGCATAGTCAATAGCGTTGTTGTGGATAGGATTGTAGACGTGCCCTGTGGGCGTTTGAGTACATTTGATGATATCAGGAAGAATGCTTAGGAAAAGAATGAGCGCAATGAGCGTTCCGGCAATCACGGTTTCTTTTTGGCAATACACAAGGAAACGCTTCATAAATGTATACTATCATATTGAAATACCATGTTTTTCTCTCTTGACAAGGGTGGATGGAGGGGTGTAATATATTTTTTTCGTAGATGCTTGCTTTTTCGCGAAGCGAAAAGCGTAGCAGATACGATCCGCCAACAATCGCTCTTTGAGCCGCAGTTCGAATGAACTAAGGCGAGAAGAAAGATGTGGAGGATTATCGAGCCGTCTGTTGAGGCTTCCTTCCCTTTTTAGGGGAGGATACCCCAGGAGATGGGAGAGTAATTATAAGGCTACAGCATTTGTTCTACAGGTCATTTTTCTTATCTAGCTTCGAGAGACTATATCAGTCGTAGTACCAATCATATCCTAAGAGAGTCAGAAAAATAGTGGTTGTGCGGGAAATAATAACGTATTACAGGATAGTGTTATTTTTAAGGATGTAAGAGAAGCCCGGAAAATGTCTATTTTTTGAAGCTAAACCTAGCACTGAACTTGTTGAAGTGCTAAAATAGGTAAACGGCGTACAGATACGCTCTTTTTTGTGTTTCGATAGTTATTTTATGATTTTTTCATGTCGATTGTCCACGGAATTATCCCCTAAAAAATTTTAAAGAAGATCATGTTGAAACTAGTATGCCATTTCCCGATGTAGACCGTATTTTATATAGCGTCATGCTGAAAGTAATGGACTTGTCCGGAATTGTTAAATTTCGTATCGGATTCTGAATAGTCCTTTTTCGCTAGTTGGCGGATTACCAGAGTGACAAAAGAAAAAAGATGTGAGACACGTTTTGTCAAAGAAACCCCATTGACTATTTGAGAGAAAGAGTACGATGGTTTTTTTATATAATGCGAGAACTGTAGATAATATATATCACACAAACCATCTTCAGCTGTAAGTCAGGTAAGACATGTTTTTTCTACCACAAAAGGAAGATGATCCTGTTTTTTTATATTCGAAAGAAGCTGAAGAAAAGAGTTTATGTGTTTGTCCAAATCTAGCACAATCGCCTCATTCT
>Ga0247840_10010874_pt1 | contig 11252 bp, 9 predicted proteins | sample LaCruzMarch2015__FD_192404 | JGI IMG/M metagenome (GOLD analysis project Ga0247840, IMG submission 192404) | Freshwater microbial communities from meromictic Lake La Cruz, Castile-La Mancha, Spain - LaCruzMarch2015_17m | ecosystem: Environmental > Aquatic > Freshwater > Lake | place: Spain...
AGCAAATTGGCGTGGACGCCCACTGACGAGTCGCCAAGTTGTAGTGAATTTGATCGGAAACACAACAACTAAAAATGGGCTGCGCATCAAAGCTGATCTCGATGAAAACAGCTATGAGAAGGGCATCAAGATTTCGGACGAAGAACTTGCCACACTAACTATCGAACGCGATGCTTTTCATGGTGAATGGAACTACCGGTTGCTCCCACGGGATGCCTTTGGATAAGCCAATTTGTTCAAGTTGTTATTGCTCAGTTCCTTAAGAAGGTGATAGTCAGGAGGGTGCTTTTCACGTCTGCCATCGACGCGATCAATACGCTCTCAGCAGCCCAGGCAGGGCAGCGGCTAAAGGCCGAATTGAAAAAGTATATCAGCCCCTCCGTGTTGATTCGTGACCGTCCATTTTTGATGCGCGAATCCATCGCGGTGCCGGAAACATTAAGAACTTATCCGTAAATAACTAGATCACCGGATATTGGGCGTCATGCTTTTCATCCGAAACGCTAAAAAAACGTTTCGTAAAATGCTGCAGACAAGTGATTTAGATATTGTCCCGTTCCAACGTACAGCGGCGTAAAGGGGGAGCAAGACTTTACCTAATAACGCGTGGCTCAGTGTTCCGGGGATAAATCCTTTATTCTCGATAAAAGCGCAGGCCCACCCGGTTAACCACGTATCTGGCGTTCTTCCCAAAAGGGCGCGTGTCACATCGTTTGTCTGTCGGTGCAATTCTAAACGTTGGGCGACGGAAAAGGCTTGAGGGTGTCGCCTCATTCCGGCTAAGACGCCCGGTAAATAGTGAAAAGAGGCTCCATGGAGTCCGAGGCGTAGCCAAAAATCATAGTCAAGAACACGCACGTTTGTATTGAGCGGGCCGTATTTTTCAAAGACTTCACGCCTAAAAAAGGCGGCAGGTTGACTAATTATACACGTCTGTCGCATGCGAGCCCAATTCCACGGCTCTGTATGGTACATAGCGAGAGGTTTGTCGTTTTCATCAATATAAGCGGCATCTCCGTATACGACATCAATGTCCCTGTTCGCTGCAAAAACCGAGAGAACCTTCTCAAAAGCGCCTGGGTAATAGATATCATCGGAATTGAGCCAAGCAAGGATTTGCCCGGATGTGCGCATAAATCCTTTATTAATCGCCTCTGCAGGACCGGAATCTGGTTCCGAGATCCAAGACACTCTCCCTTGGTATTGTTGCAATAACGAAAGTGTTGCGTCATTGCTTGCGCCATCAATTACAAGGTAGTCCAAATCGCTGAGACCTTGTTCTAGGATGCTGTCGACAGCTCTGCCAAGATATCTCGCTTGATTCAATGACGGAGTAACAATCGTCAACATATTAGTCATAACGCCGCTGCCCAAAGGGACGCCGAAAAGTGTTCGCGGATATGTAGGGCCAATTTACTTTAGATATTTGTGGTTGACGCCAAGTCGCAATCCCAAGTCCGCAGCAAGATGCTTCAAAAGATAAGGCCGAATGGCCTTACTTATATCCTCAACCTCGGGTAAATATCCTAACTCTCTTTCCCGAAGTCTGTTCATTTCGGTCTCGCCGCACTTTGACATCGCGGTTGTCTTCTGAGCGCTATGAACGCGGAATCCCCCGAGGAACCGAGACAGTCTAACAAACTTGGCGCCGGCGTCACGAAAGCGTAAGATCAAATCCCAATCCATGGCGTAGTGGAAAGATTCATCCAGTCTCCCCCCTACCTTTTCCCAGATGCTCCGACGCCAGAACAAGGTTTCCTGCGGGATGAAATCTGCCCAGGAAAGCACCTCATTGTCGTGTGGAGGAAGCACCCAGCGGCCAATTTGCTTATCACGCTCATCAAGAAGAATTCGGTTGCCGTAAACAACATCTACTTCTGGATGCTTGTTGAAAAAGTCCACAACAAAGGGCAAGGCGCCTGGAAGTAAGATGTCGTCGGAGTTGAGCCAGGCCATGATCTCGCCATGGGTTCGGGCAAAGGCCCGGTTGATGGCGTCCGTTTGTCCATTATCCGGCGTGGACTCCCAGCCTTCAAGTTTATCTGCGTAGCGCTTGATGATTTCAAGCGAATTGTCCGTAGAACAGCCGTCCTGCACTCGATATTCGATATGGGGGTAATCCTGACTCAAGACGCTTTCAATCGTACGCGCAAGAAAACGCACATGATTAAAGGAAGGTGTCACGATGGAAACAAACGGCGTCGAGTCCAACGGTAACGTTTCGCGATAAGTTTTAGGAAGGCGCAAGGTTCGTGGGCGGTGCTGATAGAGTCTGCCCAGTCGCGGTAAAAACAGTCTCCTCACAAAAAAGAGCGGGAATAAAAGAGACGTGAAAAAAAAAGTTTGTTTTGTAAGTTCAGAAATCCTATGAGTATGTACTTCACACAGTTCGGTCAAAAAGGGAACGGTATCGCTGAGGGCCTTGTTCTTTTGGTCAAGCTCTGCTTGGAGAAGAGTATTGTTTACTTCAGCCTTTGAAGCTCGTTCTGTGTATTTGGTAAGGGCGTTGTCACGTTCTCTCGCAACGTTAATCAGATGCTGGATGACGTTTTCCTTTTCTTCATTTTGAGCGAAAAGCTTGTTATTCTTTTGGTCAAGCTGATCTATAATTGCATATGCATAAGTATGCATATTCTGTGAGCTCGCATTTTTAATTTTTTCTCGTAGATAGTGAATGGTAACATCTTTATTGTCGGCGGACGAAATCAACCCAATGCCTTCTATAAAAAGATAATCAACGCCAGATTCAAAAAAACCGCGCAAGGCATCGCTTGAAGAGCAAACGATGGGTTCTTCGTGTATATTAAACGAGGTATTGACAATAGATTTAATCCCTGTAAGCTCCACATAACAGGTAAGAACTTGGTGAATAAAAATATTGCTCTCGGAGCTAACAAGTTGAGGACGCGCAGTTCCATCGACATGAACGACTGCTGGACAAGTTTGCTTCATTAATTCTGTACAATTAACGGTCACAGTCATGAACTCGGCAGTATGTTTTACCCGATCGATATTTTGATAACAATCTTCCGCATCTTCTATTCTCGTCATGGGCGCAAAAGGCATAAATTCAGTTCGATTCAGTTGCTTATTGAGGCGCTGGTTGATTTCAGAGTCAACCGCAGGCGCCAAAATTGACCGATTGCCTAACGCCCTTGGCCCAAATTCTGATGCGCCTTGAAAAACAGCAACCACAGAACCGTTGCCTAAAAGTTTTGCGATGGAAAGGGGCGCGTTCTCCAAGGGGGTAACGTGAATGTCCTCTTGTTCGACGATAGCTTGAGCAGCGTCAACGGCGTAGGCAGGGCCGAGAAATACTGTGCGTAGCGGTTTTGGTGAAAAAAGAGAAGACTGCGACGCCAAAGCCCAAGCAGCGCCAAGAGCTGTGCCGTCATCCGTCATTGGGGGAGCGACGAACAGTCTTGAAAATCCGAATTCAGCCACACGCTGGTTGATTTTAACGTTTGCGAATAATCCTCCTGCCAAGCAAATATTTCGACTCTCCCAACCCTGATGTTTAGCTTTTTCTAAAATTTCTAGGACATGCCTTTCAGCTAAATATTGTAACGTAGCGGCCATATCCTCGCGCGATATTCCGGCGGTCTCTTCGCGAAAACGATCAAGGTGAGATTTGCGGGGTATCAGTTGCGGCGAATTGATTTTGCTATAAGAAAATATCCAGTACAGCGATTTTTCAAGTTCAAAGAAGTCTTGCTTAAACCACCTTTCCAAAAGTGTAAGACATAAGTCGGAGATTTTACCATACGCAGCAAGTCCGGTAATCTTCCCTTCATGTTTGTTGGGCGTATAACCAAGAAGTGCGGTCACAAAAGTATATAGCGACGTAATTTTTGCATAATGCATGCTGCTAAAACGATCAACGGGAATAATTCCGTTTGTTTTGCTGCATTGATACAACCCGCCAAACCAAGGATCGTTGTGCATCCCTCCGTCATAGGTAAAGCATAAGGATTCGTCGAATCCACTCCCCCAGAACGCCAGGCTGGCATGACAGGTATGGTGACCAACATAAACTTTTTCACCAGGGATTAAATTGATAACATCATAAAAAGGCTGATCATGGACAAGGGGCTCTTCTCTTGGTTTCGGCAAACGCTGCGGGTGCGTTTTGCTGTCAGCAATAGAAGGCGCAACGAATTTCTCATACGTTGATATGGCGAGTTTAGAAATTCTATCCCAGGGAATTTGATCGAGCATAACATATGGAGGACGACCATCTTGCTTGACGCGAGAGAATCGTTCTAGTGATGCTGCGTAGAGAGGTTCACCATCTGGGGCTACAATGGCGATAGCGGTATCATGAAATCCGCTGTAATTGAGCCCAAGGTAACTGCCATCAACAATATCTAACTTTGCAGTTGATAGGTTCATAGACTCTCATGAAGTATGGTTCTGTAGAACCAGTTATAGGTTAAGAGAGTTTGGACTGAAATGAGAAAACGCACAGGTACTGCCTCTCGAGTGACTTGCAAAACAAAATAGCAATAACTCAACCAAAGAAATCTTATAGAATAGCGCTAATAATTTAAATATCAAAAGTATAAAGAATCTCACATGAATTAAGCCATTGAAATAAAGTGCACTGTACGCGCTAACACTAGAATGTAGTTGCTTCAAAAATCAATGTTTTCGTTACAAGACCTCGCTGCAAAAAGTCCAAAATCGTGAAAGCAATGACCCCCAACCAGCTGAAATCATGGACGGCAAATTACACAAAATCGTCCAAAAACGACTTTTTGCAGTCAGGTCTTACAATTCACGCAACTCGTTCCTTTTTTAAAACAAACCCTAGTTCATTGACAACTGCATAGCGTTCGACACCAAGAGTTTCAATCCACGACTGCACGTTGTCCCTAGTGTGTCTATGTTGAAATTCGGGCGAAATGTTGTCAAATATTCGCAATACGATCGTACGAATTTTTTCAGGGTTTAGCTTATAAGAGGTAAGACCTGTAACGCGCTGGAAAGCATATATGAGTGGAGAAAGACCGACAGAAACAGCTAGCCTCATTATGTAAGGGTACTTATATGAAAGAGGAAGCAATTTTCGCAATAGATGATAGACACAAAATGTGTCTTTGGAATAAATCCAAGAGTACAAAAGACCACTATATCTTGTGACCCGATAAAGATTTTGAAGACCTTCAAAAGTATTAGGAAGGTGGTGCAGCACGCCAGAAGAATACGTGAGGTCAAATTGATCTTCACTAAAGGGGAGCTTATGGATATCAGCGCGGATAATGTGAGCATTTGGCAAAGATTCAACTTTTCTTGCAAGATGAAAGGCGGAAGTGCTAAAATCAAATGCTATAAAAGTGGCAGCAGGGTAATGGCGCGCAAGACTGGGAATTAAAGATGATGCACCGCAACCAGCTTCAAGAACAATTTTATCTGTTAGTTTTGAATCGTCAGTCAAACCAAATGCATAATTAAAAGTATCAACATAGTCTTGAACAGAAAATCCAAAAAGAGTGTCCTTCTCAAACGCACCAGTGTATGGCAATTCCACTGCTGATCAAATGCATTTTGCGTAATGGTTTTTCGTTTGTCGGTAAAATCAGGGACGCCATCAACTATTATAAACTCAGCCTGACAGCCATTGCAGATTAAACTCCCACCTTCTATGTTTCCAGCTTCGTCATCGGCCAACCTATTCAAAGAAAAGACGCATTTACAGCAGGGGGATAAAAGAAATTCCAACAATGATAATTTCATCGTACCTCCTGGCAATATGTTTAAAAGCGCCTAATATGGGCACTCTATATTAGTGCGTTTACGTAAATAAGTAAGAACAAAAGACATGGAAATAATCTGATCGCTTGTCGAGATCAATAGACTAGGTCAAAGAGCTTGTCCAACGAATGGCTAGCCGGAACAAATATATAGACAAACATTTGGCCAGTTCCTCTTAGGATCGCCTCAGAGGGTCGAAAACAAAAAAAACTACCAATACTTCATGGCAATTCAAGCGAAAAAGATGTTCGCAGGACAGGCTCCAAACTCGGGTTAAGTCTAATCAATATCAACGGAGATTCCGGCCCGACAGAAAACGTGATTTGAAACCTTTCTAGCCAACGCGAGGCATCGGTTCTCGCCCAAGGGATCGTTGCTACTTGTAACAGAAAGAGGCTTAACGCCATTTCCAATGTGAACAACTTCAAAGCCAGCGTCTTGCAAAAGGCGTTGAAATGCTTTAGGGGAAGGAATGAAATAATTCCATCCGCAAATACCTTCACTGATAGACGGCCCTTCATAAATACAAACACTTTCTTCCATCGGATGACTCATTGTTTCAATGCATAGCAAACCTCCTGGCGCCATGCTATTGTAAATTCTTCTCAACCCAACAAGTGGATCTGTTAAATGGTAAATAACGCCAAAGCAAAAAACAAAATCAAATTTATTGCGATTAAAGGCGGTATTTACCTCATAAAGAGAAAGCCATTTAGCGTATAAATTTTTAATATCGAAAGATTCTGATAAAAAATTAACAACGTCAACATACTTATGTATTTCATCGATGGCATAGACCTCGGCGGCAAGCTTGCTTAAAATCAAACTAACACCACCTGTCCAGCAGCCGACATCCAATACTGTTTTTCCCGCTAAGTCGTTTAACGAAAGTCCAAAATGATCAAGCATGCGACTTAGTAGCCAAATATGCCTTGTTCCCATCAGTCCTGACAGTTTGAAGTAGCCAAAATCATGATCATGCCCCCAAAAGAATTTTACCATATGAGGGTTTTGATTCCTGCTTGATATATATTTTTCAGAAACGGCGATCTCTTCGTTAACGTACTCCAATAAATGTTCTCGGAAGTAACGACTGTCGACCGCAAGGTTATTGATTTTATATCCGCCAACTATCTTATAAAGTTCAGAAACTGAATTAAAGCTTAACGCCTCTTCGGTCATATGATCTCCTTCACTTCATTTTTTGCGGACATAAAAGCCACGCCCAGACCCCAAAATATGCTATTCTTTGGGACAGTGTGCGGTCAACATCTTTGCAGGGCATAGTAGATACTATGAATAGTTTTTTGCTATTATGTCAGAGTTCAAAAAGTCATAAATAGTTAACATGTTTATTGGAATAAGAAAAGGCGATCTAATCTTATATCCGAGCGGAAATCATTTACTATTGGAATAAAAAGTAAAATCCTTCGGTGAATATCCACCCTTGCAATGCCAAACAACATCAGAAGGAGAGCGAAAAGACAGAATTTTTGCTGGTACGCCTCCCACAACGGCATTCTCTGGTACATCATTTATGACTAAAGCGCCGGCGCCAATTATTGCATTGTTTCCAATGGAGAGACCACACGCTTTTGTTGCAACAATCTTTGCATCGATACCTATCCAGCATCCTGCTCCAATATCGATACGAGAACAAAAAGGCTTTAATGTGTTTATATCGTGGCTGCCGTTGGATATGGTAACATTTTGACTGATTAATACAAAATCATCTATTCTTACAGTGGCGTGCGCAAAAATGTGAAGATTCATGCCAGCGATAACATGATGGCCAAGTACAATGTTTTTTTCTAAACCAGGGAGCCAGCGAAATCCTGTCGCAAGACTCGTGCCCTCTCCAATCTGTATGCCAAGCGCTTGCAGAAAATAATTTTGTAGCGCATAAAAACAGATAAAGAACGTATTCCATACGGATATGGACTAATGAAGTCACTTACAAGGAATTTAAGCATTGTAGCAAAGAGTCACCTTGATTATTGGTATATAGTTGTTAGTCATATGCCGCTAGCAAGACAACAGCTCTTCAACATTAGCAACATATTTTATTTCTACAGGAGGTCCAAACAGGCCGAGAAAGGGCGCCCACTCTTTATCGTAGGGCCAAATAATACTAAATGGACCAACCCACGGTGTTCTGTCCCCATTCGAAGAAGGCATGTTTGGGGATCCGCCGTGAGGACCTATCCCCGCGGAAAAAGTATATTCTCCAGCCTCAAACATAGCCTTTGTGCGCAATTCAAAAATATGATCGCTATGAGCGTCGAGATCTGGCGGGGGCGCATCTTGAGAACAGGAGCCAACCGCAGTCACCAATGCCCCAAACCTGTTTTGAAGAGAGACAATAATATTAAATTTGCCGGAAACATGTGTCCTAAAAAAAATACGAAAAATAATTACGCCAGTCATCCGCACAGAGGTAATTGGGTGCTGGTCTTCGTCCAAAACAGCCAACCCAATAATAGTAGCGAGACGAGACTCGTTATCATGTATTTCGACATTTCTCGTCCAACAAGCTTCACTTGCCAATGCATCTTTAATCTTGGTGGACACTTGGCCGGAGTTACTACTCTTGTTTTCGACATGTATGTTCGACTTTTTGTTGTTTTCTCTGAAATACAAGTGCGTAGCTTGAATCGCCTCCCCGTAATAGACCATCTTACTTTGTTTTAAATACACTACAATGTTGCAAAGATCGCGGACGCTGGACATGTCGTGCGAGACAAAGAGTAAGGTTGTTCCGTTTTCTTGAAGTTCGCGCATTCTTTTCATACACTTTTGCTGGAAAAAAATATCACCTACACTTAATGCTTCGTCGATAATCAAGATATCTGGCTCGACAGCGACCTGCACCGCAAACGCGACTCTGACGAGCATGCCGCTCGAGTAGGTTTTCACAGGCTGGTCGATGAATTCGCCAATATCGGCAAATGCAGCGATATCCTCGAAGCGTTCGTCCGTATCTCTTTTCGACAAGCCGAGCAAGGCGGCGTTCATATAAATGTTGTCCCGACCGCTGAATTCCGGCTTGAATCCAGAACCAAGTTCGAGCAGAGCGGCCAACCGGCCATGAACTGCGACAGTTCCCACCGTTGGTTGTAGCGTGCCTGCGATGATCTGCAACAGCGTACTTTTCCCAGAGCCATTGCGACCGATAATGCCCACTGAGTCGCCTTTTTGCAAGGAGAATGTAATGTCTTGCAAGGCCTTGAACTCGCGTCCGTAAAACCTTCCAAAGCGTCGCGTGAAAAACTCCTTCAAACGATCCTTGGGCCGAGTATAGAGATAAAAGGACTTTCCAACGCCTTGTACTTGGATTGCAGCGCCCGTGCTCATATGACGTCGGAAAACCCTTTTTTCAGCTTTTTGAAGAGAAAATAGCCACCAAGAAAAATAGCCAAACAGGGCGCGCCTGTCAAGAGCAATATGGATGGTTCTGGAAATTTACCGAGCATTATAACATCTCGATAACACTGAATAAGACCAGCCAAGGGGTTAAGCCGCAGGAAGATAGTGTACTCTCTTGGCACGAGGTCTTCAGAGTAAAGAACTGGCGTCAGAAACATCCAGACAGGCAACATCATACGTACGAGCTGAGTGATATCTGGTATATACACAGCAAGAGAAGCAACAAGGAAGTTCAAGCCGGCCGCCAAACATATTTGGAAGCAACAAACGATAGGAACAAGAAATATCGTCCAGTAGAGATGGCCTATAAGTATCCAGGCAAAAAGGAAGAGTAGCAAGAAACCTATCAGTTGATGTAAGAATGCGTCCAATGTCAGAGTCAGAGGTAGGATTTCCAAAGGAAAAACAACTCGTTTGACAAGGTTGGCGTTGTTAACGATTACTGTTCCTGATGCTGTCAACCCTTCGCTCAAAGCCTGAAACGGAAGGAGCCCACACATAGCATAGACCCCGAAAGCAAAAGGACTTTCGCTGTTACCGAAGCGGACTTTAAGTAGCATGGAAAATACCACAGTGTACACAGAGATCATAAAAAGGGGCTGAACAAGAGACCAAAGAACTCCGCCGAACGACCCCCGGTAACGCGCTTGAAATTCACGCCAAGTAAAAGAAAAGAGAAGTTCTCTGTGCATAATCAGAAGATGTGGCGTGTCAAGACGCGGTCTATGTAGAATACAGTTGTGTTTAGAGCGAATGCAGCCTCATATTTGTGCATGCTAGTGTTCTCGTGAACATTAAAAAATTGACAGCTAATTTTACAAATGCAAGAAAAAATTTCAAGAAGGGATAAGACCTTGTCGGTAAACCTCGAAACCCTTTCAGCCAGATGAATGTGTGCTTTACCACCCAGCGAAGAATATTGTGTCCTGCTCATTTTGTCAAATTAACGATTGGGCCGGAAGAACCAGTAATGGGTCTACCCGTCAGCGCGCGCCAAAGGTATCTCCTAGGCAGTTGGGTGTTGCGCTGTAAAAGGATATCCAAAACCATCTTGAAAAATTTGTATCCGGCTAGAAAAAACAAGAGAACTAAGGATGGAATTTTTTTTAGAAAGGCAACCCAATTACTACCCGCGGAGAACCAGCCAACGCCCTGTTTGGGCTTGAACAGGATCTCCTTGATCTTTCGAAAGTCCCAGTAGAAAGACAGGTAAGCAAATAAAATATCGTTACGTATTTCCGCCTCCGTGTTGCCGGGAGGGGTGTAGCTGAAAGGAATAGGAGAAAATGGATTTTCAATAAACGTCCCTACAGAAAGGAAATTTTCGTATACCCCATAAATTTTGAGTCTATCCTGGCTCTTTGCAATTTGATACAGCTCCGTGCCGGGATATGGTGTCGCATTGTTAAAGCGCACTTGGTCCAACATAAGTTCTTTGGCGAGGAGGATCGCGTCCAATCGATCTTGGTGGGTTTCAGTGGGAAGCCCAAAAATAAAAGTCGCACTTACATGAAAGCCAATTTCACGCGCAAGTTGGACAGCATGTATACATTGCTGTACTGTCTCACCTTTTTTTACTATTTTCATGAGTGCTTCTGAGGCAGTTTCCAAACCAAAAAATACGCTTTTAAAACCAGCGCTATATAACGATGAAAGCAGTTGTCTATCTACATTATCCCCCCGAGCCTGGAAGCTGAAGGTCATTTTATGATGCAACCCTTCTGACATTATCATATCTATCAAATCATACACACGTTCTTTATTAACTAAGAAGTTGTCGTCCAAAAACAAGACAAACGTGCGATTGTATTTTTCATATAAAAGCTTCAACGTCGCGATGATGGATTCGTTTGATCGAAAACGATAGCGTTTACCTGTGGTGATACGATTGCTACAAAAAATACAATCATACGGACATCCCCTAGAACTAGCTACAAAACCCAAGTCCCCTCTGTGCCAATGAAGGTGAGACACTTGCCGGTTGAGATATTAATGCAGGGCGGGTAGGAGTTATGGACATGAACACAGCACAATCTACCACTTTGGCTCAGGGGCCGGGGAAGGGAGAAACG
>Ga0247840_10010875_pt1 | contig 11251 bp, 8 predicted proteins | sample LaCruzMarch2015__FD_192404 | JGI IMG/M metagenome (GOLD analysis project Ga0247840, IMG submission 192404) | Freshwater microbial communities from meromictic Lake La Cruz, Castile-La Mancha, Spain - LaCruzMarch2015_17m | ecosystem: Environmental > Aquatic > Freshwater > Lake | place: Spain...
ACCGGCCGCGGGCGGCGAAGCCGCCGGGGGAAGCCGAGGGGGAAGCGCCTCTCGTTCAAACCACCGGTCCCTCGCCGGGCGCGCCCGGCGGGCGCGCGCGGCGGCCGCGGCGAGCGCGGCGGCCACAGCGGCTGCGGCGCGCCATGTCCGCCTTCTCGCGGCCGTCGATCCGGAGGCTGAACGCGCGACCGGACGGAAGGGGATGGTCATACGGCAATGGTCTCGGCACGAAGGCGCTGTAGCCGGCCGGCTGACGCACGTACCTGCCGGCGCAGCTCGATGCGCTCGGTGCAGGGAAGCGGTGAGAGAAGGTGTACCTTGGTGGACGATTCTCGAACCTTCGCGGCGAACTGAGGTCGCTGTTCGACGCCCTGTAGCCCGCGTGTCAGGGGCTCGAGTCGCACGCTCGACGCTCGCGTGCCCACTTGACGCCGTCAGTGTGGCTACGATCATCGCGTGACGAGGTCCGACGGGTGCTCGATTCTGTCCAGGACTGCTTGCGAGCGCACGCCATCGCGGGGCGCGCGTCGTGCATGGCGCCCCTCGCACGACGGGTCGCTCTGCGCCCCGTGATACGGCAGGCGGCGTCGTAGTGCGTGCGGGGCGTTCGTGGACCGAGCGGGGCGGTCACGAGACGGTTCCCTCGTAGCCCAGCTACGTGGGGATCCGGGGAGGGGCCGCATCCGCGATGCGTCCACGGGCGCATCCGTGCGTGCAGACCTGGCGGGATAGGCCCTAAGTCGTCGGGGATGGCAAGCACCCGGCTGGCTATTCATTTGGATAGGCGTCGATGACCTTCTCCAGCGCCGCTGTCTTGGCCGCGGTCCAGCCCGGCGGCGACAGGACCGAGGCCCAGGCGGCGACGATCATGTTGCCGTAGTTGTGGCCGTGCCCGTTGGGCGGCATCGTCCCCACGAACTGGTCGACCGTGACTTGCGCGAAGGTGACGACCGGGAACCAGTGCATCGACGGCGAGACGTCGGGCCCGCGCGGTTCGTTCAGCCAGTCGGGTTCGTGCAAGAACAGCTTCGGGCTCCACCAGACGACGGGGTCGGAGGCGTGCTGCAGGTAGAGCACGCGTGGCTCGCTCCAGGTGGTCGCGGGCCGGCCGAGGTCGGAGGTCGAGGCGGCGAAGCGCACCGTCGCCCCGTCTCCATAGATGGGCTGCCACTGGGGACTGGGGGCGTCGCGGTGCGCGGTGACGTCGCTCCAGAGCTCGGTGTCGTTCGGCGTGCCGAGGAAGAGGGCGCCGTCGGTCGTCGCCTTGAGGTCCGTCACGCTGCCGAAGGCGGCCTGCCCGCCGTAGGAGCCGAGGCTGAGGCCGTAGGCGATCAGCCGCGGCCGCGTCGCCGCCGGCAGCCGCGACCAGCGCTCCCAGACGGCTGCAGACAGCGCCTTGCCGGCGTCGGTGGCGCGCGACTTGTCGACGAGCTGACTGATCCAGCTCGGCAGGTACGAGTACTGCATGGAGGCGATGGCCGTGTCTCCGTTGTACTCGTACTCCAGTGAGTCGACCGACTGCGGCTCGAGCCAGCCGCTCCCCGTCGGCGTCGCCACCACGAGCACGGCGCGCGACCAGGCGTCGGTGCGGTCGAGCTCCTCGACCGCAAGGTCGGCGCGGGCCTCGTCGCTCGGCGCGCTGTCGAGGCCGGCGTAGACGCGGATCGGCTCCTTGGCGGGCTTGCCGCTGAAAGAGCTCAGCTCGGCCGTCGTGGGGCCGCGGCCGACGAAGCCGCGGCCCGCCTGGCCCAGGGACTGCCACGAGACGAGAGACGCCGAACTGCCGGAGCGCTCCGGCGACTGCGGCTGCACGGCGCCCGCCGCGGCGCCCTCGTTGGCGGCGCTGTAGGTCGTGTCGGAGAAGCTCACGAACCCGCGCCAGATCACGCCGTTGAACAGGAAGACCAGCAGCAGCGCCACGAGCACCCAGCCGAGCGCCAGCGCCGCGCGCCAGCGCACCCAGCGGCCGAGCTGGCGGGCGGCCCAGACTGCGAGGTCGCGCACGAGACGTGCCAGCCCTACGAGGATGAGCGCGACGACCAGCCCGGCCGCGGCGGCGGCAAGGGTGGTGGCGATTCCCGCCTTCGGCATCTGCACGAGCCGCTCCATCTGGTTGAGCCAGGCGTGCCCCTGGACGACCGCCGCGATGAGGACGATCGGGCCGGCGACGGCCAGAGCAAGCCAGGCCCGGCGCATGACCCGCGGTGGGATCGGCCGCCCGACGAGCGACCGCACGACCCACCCGGCAAAGGCGCCGATGGCGTATCCCGCGGCGACGCTGACGCCGGTCGCGAGGCCCTGGTAGAGCCACGGCACCGGCAGCAGCGACGGTGTGAACGAGAGCCAGAAGAAGACCGCGGCGACGGCCAGGCCGCCGACGCTGGGAGGGCGCGGACGCCAGCGCTTGCGGCTGTCGACAGTCGCGTCGTTCATGGAATCACTCCTCATCGGTTCACCGGCATGGAAGTCGACCCACTTGCAGATTCGGCCGCAGACGGAGGGACCGCCGGCCGCAGGCCACGCCCCGTCCGCCGCCGGTACCCCCACTCGACGACGAAGCTGAGCGCGAAGAGCGCGAGCAGCGTGACCCATGTCGTCGGCGGGCTCTTGACGATCGAATAGCCGAGGAGCAGCAGGAACAGCGCGGCGTTCAGGATGATAGCAGCGAGCAGCATCCACCGCTGTGCGCCGGTCTCCTTGCGGACGCGCAGGTGACCGACGCTCACCATGCCGTAGACGATGAGAAAGGCCAGGCTCGCCATCTGGCCGACGGCCGAGAGCGGGAAGGCGAGCACGAAGACGATCGTGAGAGCCGCGGTGATGAGCAGCGCCCAATTGCCGCTCAGCCAGATGTGGCGTTCGAAGATCCTCGGCAGCTGCCCGTCCTTGGCCACCTGGAAGGCGAGGTTGGCGTCGCCGAACATCGTGGCGTTGACGGCCGAGGCCGTCGCCACGAGCGCCGCGACCCCGATGGCTACGAACCCGACGCGCCCGAGGACCGCCTGGCCCGCTTCGGCCAGGGCGTGCCCCTGATCAGCCTCGATCGCGTGGGTGCTCATGACCAGCACCATGACCGTGCTCACCACAAGGTAGACGAACATGACGATGATGAGCGCCGAGTACATCGCCCGTGGCAGCTCCCGCGCGGGGTCGCTCATCTCGCCGGTGGTGTTGGTCATCACGCCGAAGCCCTCGTAGGTGACGTACAGCAGACCGGCGCCGAAGAGGATGCCGAAGGGTCCCATGCCGCCCGAGAACGTGAGCGTGGGTACGTGCGCCTTGGTCATGCCGACGACGACGAAGACGGCGAGGATGATGAGCTCGAGGACGATGATCGCCGTCTCGGCGCGGCTCACGACCCTGGAGCCCACGAAGTTGACGACCACGACGGCGAGGATGATGCCGACGGCGATCGCTTTGCCGGACCAGCTCGGCAGGCCGCCGCCGAGAAGGTCCTGCGCGTAGCCGGCAAAGCCGGAAGCGTACAGCGCCATGGCGACCATCCAGCCGAGAAACTGGAAGATGTTGAGGCCGCCGGCCATGATGCCGTCGCCGAAGCACTCGACAAGGAACTGGGCCGCGCCGCCGCGGCTCGGGTAGCGGACGCCGAGCTTGGCGTAGGAGTAGACGGAGAAGAACGAGACCACACCGCCGACGAGGAACGCCACCGGCAGCCACACGCCGGTGGCGGTGGTCGCCGAGCCCACCAGCGTGTAGAGGCCGGCGCCCATCATGCCGCCGACGCCCATGGCGGTGGCGCCGGCGACGCCGATCGTGCCCTTGCGGGGCTCGGGGACCTTTGGCTCCGTCATCGCCCGGCGGCCGCAGCCTGAGCGGTCGGGTTCGGCGTGGGCTCGGCGATGCCGAGCCGCTTGAGCTCGGCCGGCGACCCGATCCGGCTCAGGTAGCCGTCGATCACGCGATCGGCGTCCACGCCGGTGAAGATGTCGGCGTCGATGAGGTCGAGCTCCGCGAGGCCCAGCGAGAGCGCCAGGAGCTCGACCGCCGCAGAGTCGAGGTCGACGCCGTCGCGAAACGCTCCCTGCGCGTCAAGGCCGCCAAACCACTCCTTCGCCCCTCTGATCCAGTCGCTGTACCGGCGACGCTCCGCGTCGGCCAGGTCGGGCTGCGTCTTGGCGCGCATGATAAACGCCATGAGGACCTCCGTCACCTGGCGCTGCTCTTCGTCCGGGCGGGAGTACGCGAGCAGGCGCCTGCGCAGCTGCTCCAACCCTGTCGTCCCACCGACGGCGCGGCTGTTGACCTCCATCGCGTGCTCGCAGGCGAGCTCGAAGGCGCAGAGCAGGAGCTCGTCCTTGTCCCGAAAGTAGATCTGGAGCACCCCACGAGTCCAGCCAGACTCCTCGGCGATATTGCGGATGGACGCATGGGCGATGCCGCGACGGGCGATGGTGCGCCAGACGGCCTCGGCGAGCTCGGCCCGTCGCTGGTCCCGGTCAACTTGTCGCGGCAACACGCCGTTCCCTCACTGGAAGCGCCAGACGCACCGCGGCGGGATCAGCGACCCGCTCATCGTGAGCTGGCCCAAGGGGATCGGCGCCCAAGGTGAGGTGCGGCGCCAGTACACGCACGCCATCGACGTGATGCCGACGTTGCTCGACGTGCTCGGCTACGACAACCCGCAGTTCCTGCGCGGCGTGCCGCAGGAGCAGCTCTCCGGTGCCAGCTTCAAAGGGTCGTTCGCGGACGGGGCCGCCGCCGAGCATAGGCCGATGCAGTACTACGAGATGTACGGCAATCGCGGCATGTACAAGGACGGCTGGATGATCGCCTCCTTCCACCCCACGCCGGGGATCCCCGTCGGATGGCGCCGGCGACCCGGGCATCTCGCCCTACGACGTGCCTTGGGAGCTCTATGACCTCAGCCGCGACTTCTCGCAATCGACGGACGTCGCGGCGGAGGAGCCGGAGCGCGTGCGCGACCTCTCCATGCTCTGGTTCGCGATGGCCGGCAGGTACGGCCTCTTCCCGCTGCACGGCGAGCAGCTCATGGGGCTCGCGCCGCGCGCCAACCGCGACCTCGCCGAGCTGACGCTGTGGCCATTCGCGGCCGCGGTACCGAACGACTCCACGGTGAGCCTCATCCAGCGCGCCTTCAACGTGATCGCGCCGGTGGAGCTGGCCGCAGGCGACGAGGGGGTCATCGTCGCCCAGGGCGACCGCTTCGCCGGCTGGACGCTCTTCGTGCAAGGCGGCCGCCTGGTCTACGAACAGAACTACCTCGGCCTCGAGCACTTCCGCGTTGCATCCACCGAGCCGCTGCCGACCGGCAAGGTGGAGCTCGGCATGGCTCTGGAGCTGCAGGGCGAGCTCGAGATCTCGCCGACGCTGAGCTCCTACGGCATGAGAGGAAGAGCCGGGTTCGTGCGGCTGTACGCGGACGGCGCCGAGATCGGCGCCGGGGCCATCCCCAAGCTCGCGCCGTTCAGCTGGTCGCTCTCCGGCGAGGGAATCGCCGCCGGCTGGGACAGCGAGAGCGCCGTGTCTGACCGGTACACGGAGCCGTTCCGTTTCACCGGCAAGCTCGACCGCGTCGTGATCTCGGTCAGCGGCGAGCCCTTCGAAGACTTCGCGAAGACCGTCGAGAAGGCCTGGCTGGTGCAGTAGCGACGTCGCTCGCATGCGATTCGTCGAGCAGGAAGTGCCTGCGGCGCTTGGCTGTCCGGAGCGACCGGGCAGGCGCTCGAGCACGAGAAGCGGCAGATGAGCAGGGAGAACGTTGTCGTTGTGACAACGGCGCCCGGAAGGATTAGAACCTTCGACCTCGCGCTTCCTACGGGCGCACCTCAGACTCGCGGCAGGTGCATCAGTCGCGGAGCTCCGTCGCGACAGCGAGTGCCGGCGCCACGATCTTGAGCAGAGCTTCGGGGAGTCTGCTCGAACGGCCTGTCAGCACCAACACCCGAGGCTACTCACGACCGCGCCAGTAGAACGGCCGTCGCTTCTGGTGCGCGACTGCGAGGATGCGCAGCTCGTGTTCACGCACCGAATAGACGAGGGAGCAGGGGAACCGCAGCATTCCCCAGCGGCGTACCTTTCCCAGGATCACTGGGCCGGCTTCCGGATGCTCGCGAATCGTGGCGACTGCCCGTTAGAGCTCGTCGATCAGCGTGCTGCCGAGACCTGGGTTCTCGAGGTCGTAGAAGTCGGCGGCCTCGTTCAGCTCAAGCTCAGCGTCGTCGTGTACCGAGAACGGAAGCGTCATGCCCGGCGTCGCGAGCCCGCGCAATCACATCCTCCACCGGACTTGAGCCGGCCGAACCAGAGTCCGGTTCCGCGTCACGTCGGACAGCCTCCTCGAGCCACAGCCTCTCGACCTCCGAGTCGCTGAGATCGTCGAGGCTGCTGATGAGCCGGCTGGCGAGATGCGCGCGCGCCTCAGGCGCCAAGCGCATGGCTTCCCTCTCTAGTTCCTCAATGGTCATCGCTGCACCTCGTCGTCAGAATCAGGATGTCCATGTAGTCTACGCCCCCGCGCCGAGGCCAAGTGGTGCACTTCTAAGTTGAAGTCACGTATCGGCCGGGTCATCCGCGTGCCCCGCGAGCCTGCGCCACTACCCCGTCGCCTGGAATGGTCTCGACCTCACCGGCGACGATAGCATCGTGGCGGCGAACGGCCTCTTGCAGCCACAACTGCTCGATCTCTCCCTCGGAAAGATCGTCGAGGCTGTCGAGTATGAGTCGTGGGCCAGCTTCGCGCGGGCCGCGTGGTCGAGCCCGAGTGCCTCGTGTCTGAGTTCGTCAACGGTCATCGCATCACACCTCGCAGCGAATGGACGGCGCACAGCGATTGTACCGCCGCGACCCCCAAGCGAGATGACAATGGGCGCGTTTCTGCGGACGCGCTTGGCCATGAGCATGCGCCCGACGCCGTCTGTTCGCAGTCCGCCTTCTGGCGTTCTGCTAGATGCGCTCGGCGGAGGGAGCTCGGCGAGAAAGTGATGCACCTCGGTGGACAACTCTCGAACCTCAGACCCGAGTTACGGCGGCTACTCGAGTCCATACATCGCGAGCGACTGGTAGAGCATGGCGGGATCGGACCGCTGACCTCCTGAGCGCGATCCAGGCTCGGGCCGTCGTCAGGCGTCGGGAGCCTCGGCCTCCGGGTCGCCCGCCTCGTCGGCCCCGCCACCGCGGGTGACCGCAAGCAGATACGCGCTCACGAGAAAGACCCAGACGGGGAAGATCAGAAAGGCCCACGCCTGTACGCCCACGACGAACAGCAGGACCAGGGCGACGACATAGGTCGGCAGCGCCAGCCACTTCGGCATGAGCCCGTGCCGCAGCCACGCCGTCGCCTGGCAGATGAGGAACACCGCCGCCATGCGCAGCGCGTACACGCCGAAGAGCTGCGCGAACGCGAGCTCGACGTACACCTCGGTCTCGCTGCCGGCGAAGGCGGCGGAATCCGAGTAGGCGGTGAGGATCGCCGCGCCGAGGGCGGCGGCGGCGAAGACCATCCCGAGGAACAGCAGCCCGCTGCCGAGGACGAGCGTCGAGATGAAGCGGTCCTCGTAGCGCCCAAGGCGCTGCCGGGACACGGCGATGAACCAAAGGAAGAAGATCCCCGCGAAGGGGAGCAGGGCGAGGGCGACCTCCACCTGCCCCCGGCCCTCGGCCAGCCACGCGCCGCTGCGGTCCGCGGTACCGCCCACGCCGCTGCGGACGAGAATCACGCAGACGCCGAAGAGGACCGCGAAGATCATCCCGGCCATGCAGCCGGCGGTCAGCGTGCCCGCGTTGTGCTCCGCCTTGCGCGTGAACTTCCAGCCGTGAGCCTCGCCGGGACGTTCCATGGGTCCACTCCTCTCTGTCGCCGTGGGATGAGAGCCTCCGGCGCAGCGGCCATGATCCGAAATACGCGCCTACTGTTCGCCGTGGAGATGGTGCGCAAAGTAGGTCTCCTCGAAGGACCCGGTCTCCTCGTAGTGCTCGACGACCTCGTCCCCTTGATAGCAGTCCAGCTTCACAGGGCCAGAGAAGCGGAGGTATCCGCCGGGGTATCTGATCATCTCGGCCACCACCTTCTTCACCCCCGACGTCAAGTCGATGAGGGTCTGGCTCACGAGCGTGCGCTCACGCGCGAAGGACAGGACGTAGCGCTTGTCGCCGTCGCGGTACTCGAAGCGCAGCGTGTCGGGTATGGGTTCGCCGGTGTGCTTGTCGGTCTCGCTTTCGGTCTTGGCGAAGGTCACCTTGGTGCCATCGTCCGCGATCACCTTGCCGTCGCGGGCGAGCATATACCAGGGGATAGTGGTGAAGCCGTACTTCTTCGCCGCCGTGATGTAGGCCGCGACGAACGAGTAGGGACCCACACGCCCTCGTCCCCAGTACCAGTGGTCGATCAGGTGCGCCATGTCGCAGTAGGCCCGGTTCAGCCAGTTGTGGTCGTGATAGCCCATGCCGGTCGTCTCGTGGACCTCGGAGCCGATCCGGTAGGTCGCCGTCACCTTGCCCATGGGCACCGCTACCAGCCAGGCGAGAAACGCTTCCCCCTCGGCGCCGAAGACGAGGTGCCCCGTTTCCGGGCGCCACGGCTCCGTCGTCGCCTCGAGCCGGATCTCGGCCGAAACGTCTTCGGCCCCGGCCGTGATGTGATACTCGTGCAGGTCGCCGGTGAAACGATGCTCCCCGATGCGCACGTCGCAGCCGTCCGCGGCGGCCTCGAACTCGTCGGCCTTGAACTTGCCGTACTTCATCAGCCTGCGCCCGTCGGGCAGATCCAGGTCGATCTCGATGAGAGGCTCCAGGGGCTGCTTGGAGCTGGAGCCGTCCTTGGTGCAGAAGATGATGGCCAGCTTGGCGCCGTCGTCGAGCAGCGAGTCGAAGTACCACCACTCCTCGCTCGGCGGGGCGGGATCGAGACGCAGGCCATCTTCCCGGGGCTGGATATCACCCTTGGCTAGCTTGAAGCGCTCGTAGTCATCGGGGTCGGCGGCCAGACGGGCCGGTTCTGTGTGGGCGTGAGTGGGGTGCACAGTCCTCCTCCTTCTCCTGGATCGCGGGTTCGACGGCAGATCACTCGCGCATCAGCATCGCCATCGCCTCGCGCTCCAGGTCGAGGTACGGCGCGCCGCTCACGTTGACCCTCACCTGCTTGATGACGCCGCCGGTGAAGCGGTACGGCGACTCGCCGGGGTAGTCGTCGGTGACGGGGGCGCCGCCGCCGCGCCCGACGCAGAGCCCTTCACCGGCGATGGCGAACTCCCCCGGCTGGGTCTTGATGCGACCCTCGCCCACCTTCTTGTCGCCGTGGTACAGCGAGAGGATGCCGGTGGCGACGCCGGGCGGGTCCTCGCCGTCCTTCTCGAAGGTGGCGGCCAGGATCAGATTCTCGCCGGTGGGGACGTCCTCGGTCGCGTCGATCCTCTGCTCGAAGATGCCGACGAAGCTGTTGACGTAGTGCAGCCTGTCGTCCTTGACGTAGAGGGCGTGCCCGCCGAAGCGCGCGCCGTGCGCGAACAGCACGCCCTTGGCGCCGGGCGCCGGGATGTCGACCAGCGCACCGAGGGAGAAAGAGCGGTTGCGGATGTTGACGCTCTGCTTCTCGGGGACCTCGGCGATGTCCGGGTAGTAGACGTACTTCTCGCGCGGCGCCGAGAGCTGCGGCCGCTCCGCCAGCGCGATCTCCAGCATGACGCGGTCGTCGAGGGGGAAGGCGCCGTTGCGGCCGGCCTCGGCGAACCACAGGTTCACGAGCTCGCGCACCTTCCCGGGCATCTCGGCGGCCAGGTCGTGCAGCTCCGCGCGGTCGACGTCGGTGTGGTAGAGCTCCCACTCGTCGTCGTTGAACTCGCCCCAGCCGGAGAGCGTCGGGTGGGTGGTGACCGCCTTCCAGCCCTCGTGCCAGATGCCGCGTGAACCCAGCATGCAGTAGAACTGCGTCTTGCGCGTCCCCTCTGCGGCGTCGTCGTCGAAGCTGTAGCGCATGCTCACGCCGTCGAGCTCGCTCTGCACGTGGCCCTTGATGGTCGCCGGGGTCTCGACGCCGAGGCAGTCGAGGATCGTCGGGACGAGATCGATCGCGTGGTGATACTGCTCCCGGATCTCGCCCTTTGCCTTCATGCCGGCCGGCCAGGAGATGACGCAGGGGTCGGCAGTGCCGCCGTTGAACTCGTAACGCTTCCACATCTTGAAGGGCGTGTTGAAGGCCATCGCCCAGCCGTTGGGGTAGTGGCCGTACGTCTTCGTGCCGCCGAGCTCGTCGAGCATCTTCAGGTTGGCCTCGAGGTCGTCGGGGATGCCGTTGAAGAGGAGACACTCGTTCACGGACCCGACGGGACCGCCCTCGCCGCTGGCGCCGTTGTCGGAGACCACGATGACGATGGTGTTCTCGCGCAGCCCGGCGTCCTCCAGGTGGTCGAGGAGCCGGCCGATGTGGTGGTCGGTGTGGGCGAGGAAGCCGGCGTAGACCTCGGCCATCCGCGAGAAGAGCCGCTTCTCGCCGTCGGGCAGCGCGTCCCACGGCAGGGAGTCGTCGAACTGCGGGAAGGGCTGCCCCTTGGGCCCCTTGCGGGTCGCCGTGGCGCCGATCGGGTTCATCGGCGGCAGCCCGGTGCCCGGCGGCACGAGGCCCATCTGCTTCTGGCGCGCCAGGGTCTGCTCGCGCAGCGCCTCGTAGCCCATGTCGAACTGGCCCTTGAACCTGTCGATCCACTCCCTCGGCGCGTGGTGCGGCGCGTGGCAGGCGCCGGGCGCGTAGTAGAGGAAGAACGGCTTGTCCGGGGCGATCGCCTTGGCGTCCTTGATGAACTCGAGCGCCTTGTCCGTGACGTCCTCGGTGAGGTGGTAGCCCTCTTCCGGCGACTTCGGCTGGTCGACGGGGTGATTGTCGTAGACGAGCTCGGGATACCACTGGTTGGTCTCGGCGCCCAGGAACCCGTACCAGCGCTCGAAGCCGCGGCCGCTGGGCCAGTTGCGGCGCGGCGCCGCCAGGTTCATCTCGTGCGTGGGGCAGAGGTGCCACTTGCCGACCATGTACGTGTTCCAGCCGAGCTCGCCGAGGATCTCCGAGAGCATGCCGTTCTCGGGCGGGATCGTGCCGCTGCCGTTCGGGAACCCGATCGCGCCCTCGGTGATGCAGGCCATGCTGTTGCGGCTGTGGTTGCGCCCGGTCAGCAGGCAGGAGCGCGTCGGCGAGCAGAGCGCCGTGGTGTGCCACTGCGCGTAGCGCACGCCCTCGGCCGCGATCTTGTCGATGTTCGGCGTCGGGATCGGCCCCCCGTAGCAG
>Ga0247840_10010876_pt1 | contig 11251 bp, 7 predicted proteins | sample LaCruzMarch2015__FD_192404 | JGI IMG/M metagenome (GOLD analysis project Ga0247840, IMG submission 192404) | Freshwater microbial communities from meromictic Lake La Cruz, Castile-La Mancha, Spain - LaCruzMarch2015_17m | ecosystem: Environmental > Aquatic > Freshwater > Lake | place: Spain...
TTGGTGCTGTTCCGGCAACCATCTTCGATGACTTCAATGAAAGCGTTGGTGGCCTTCTTAACCAGCTCCGGCGTGACCATACGCATTACAGCAGGAACCAACGCCCCCGCAACTTTGAGAATTTCTATACCCATAATCGTATCCTCCTTCTAACGGGCGGAATTGCCCGAAATTATCCGGCTCTAATCCGGTCACACCGCTCAATAACCGTTCTAACGCCTACCATGGCAGAGGTCATCTTTTCCCCCATTTCAAGCATCTGCTTGTGGCGGAGTTCTCTTTCTGCGGCCAAAGTGGTTTCCCGTTTCGCCCACTCTTCATGGTGACGATCACCCTGCTTTACGAACTGTTTGAACAGGGCGACAATCGTGTAGGCGAACACAATGCAAATAGCGGCCAGTACAAAGGTCGGGGTTGATTGCTCAAGTGTTTTTGCGGCGGACGTAATGTCAGTTGGAATGGTGGCTTGAGCGACGGGAAGGCTCCCCGCAAATAGCGAAAACCCCATCAATTTTAATCCCGTCATATCCTGGTCCTTTCTTAATGGCCGGTAAGGGCTGGCTTTCGTGCCGGTTAAACATCGGGTGGTTCAAAACAAGTAAAGCGGCTACAGTCCAAACAAGAGCCATTAGAACGCACCAACCAGCGGCTCTGCCGGGTTTTATAAATTGGAGGCGGACGGGATTTTGTCCGCCCGGCACCTGCCGGGGCATAAATGTAGTTGGTTCCCCATTTTTTACCCTGCTCATTGTGAGCCCTCCAAAGCGTTGAGCGGGATCTGTTGACCAGCCCGCTCGATCTCGATACGCAGCGCGGCCAACTTGGCCCGCAGTTCGTCTGTATTTCCCGGCCGGGCGCACTCTTTTAAAAGACCATTGCAGCGGATGCCGTAATAGCTCCACCGGTCAACTTTGTTGGCCTCGGTATAAACATCGGTCATTCCTAAAAACGCGGAATACGTCAGCATATTCAGGCCAGTATTATCCAACTCGGACGTATTGAGCGGTGCGGCATGAATCAGCTTGGTGCCGACGGAAACGATCCGCAGCGTGATACTCGCCTGTATGTTTGACTGAGCAAAACACACACTGGACATCAGCGACGAAATCAGGATGGAAAGAATAGGCCGCATCAATCCCTCAGTTTGAGAAGTTCGCTTTTCACCTTGGAAAGTTCTTCGGCGGTATCGTCATTGACCTGCACGTTTTTCAGGATCATTTCATAAAATGCGATGCACTCCTCTTTCGTGGCCTGTGATGGTTTAAACGAGCGCCAAAGGCCCACATTGGTTATGTCTATGCGGCTATGATATGCCATGATTTGCGCATTTACGTTGCTTCCCTTCGGACACAGCGTCACCTGAAAAAACAAGGTGACGAACTCGGTGAGCGCGTTCGTTGGTATTGCGCTGACAAAGGCCGCCCGTTCCCCTCGCGGTGTAAGATCGAATGCAGCCCTATAAATACGACTGGTCTGGTCTACACTGTTCGCTGAGTGGAGCAGTGCCAGCACCGCCGTTTTACCGCCGTTCGTAACGGCATTTTTTATCTGATCGTTTAACTCGGCCCTTGTTGCGCCGTTGGCCATCAAAACCGAACCAAGAACCAGAACCATCATTAGAAACTTTCTCACGGCACTCTCCTTTTAATTTACGTTTAACTTAACCTTGCGCCACTCGACAGGCCTGCACGGATACCACAAAGCCTGATTCACCAGATTGGACGGCCCGGCATTGGATGCGCCGCGAGGACGCCAGCACCACAACACATTCGTGTTTGATTCCGCCATCCAACTGTATGCCTGCCCGACGTGGTTTGACGGCGAAGGGATCACAAGCACCTTGGACACATAGCCCTTGGTTCCGATCTTGTCGGTGAGCATTCCCTGCGTTCCATCCGTCACAAACTTTTTATGAACCCGGCTGTCTGAATTGGTGTAGTCGGCGTAATAAACCGTCATGCCGTAATCTGCATTGGTGAACGTGGAATATCCCGAAAGGTTGGTGTGCAGCGTGTCGCCCCAATAAACCCAGCCGTTGGTGTAGGTCGTGAAGTTGTTGTTCGTGCTGGCTTTCAACTCGATCTCGGTACCGATCACAAAGTTGGTCGTCGCGGCATTGAAATAAACCAGATCAATTTCGAAAACCGGAACGGTCACGGATGTATCGGCATCGCGCAGTAAATGCCACTTCTTTATATCACCAAGACCAACACCCTGCGCAAACGACAACGAAGCTGCCAGTATCAGAACGACCATCAGACTGTTTGTTTTTTTCACAACACTCCTCTGTATTAAAATTAAGGACTTTCGGCGGCCAGCACGGCCGCGAAAATCTCATCCAGCGAGGCAACCAGCTCAACCGTTCGATTCGTTCCAATCACTTCGCCGACACGCTTTTCATCAACAGCAACAACCCGGCAAAAGGTATTTGACCCGTCAAAGACGCTGACGGTTGCTCGGGCGCTTATTGAACCGTCTTTGAGTCTCAAAAGACTGGCCTGCTCCACAGTGATGCTAACGGCCTGCACCTGGCGTATACGCACGGTTTCCTCCGCCCACACCGGTACCGGCTGAGGAAAAACGTATTCGCCGGCCAGCAAAACGGTTGCCAGAGAAATTATGGCGGCGATAATCAGTTTTTTCATGGCATCTTCACTTTCAGTCGATTGCTGTCATTCGTGTCGCACCAGACTGTGTATGGCGCGAGCCCGTTGGTTGATGTTGGAACCCCGTCATAAATCAACTTCCCGTCGACTTGCAGATTGAAGCGGATTATCACCATGTTTGTGCCACCGGATGCCATGCCGGTTTCATTGCTGGCGATCGTCCGGATAAACGCGACTGGAGCCAAATTCGTCCACGTCATGGTGTATTTTCCGTCGCTCAATACGGGATACGTCGATGTAAACTCATTTGTTGACATCCGTATCCACGTTCCAGTCACCAGATTGGTCATATATTCAGGATATGGTCGCCAGCCGGACGACCCCAGCACGCTCAGAACGGTAGACGTCGCCCCTCTGGAAAACTGAGTGATGTATGGATTAACGAACTCGGTGTAGCCGCCGTAAACCTCAATTACCGGCTGCCGGTTCCATCCAATCGACAAATGAGGAGTGCCGCCATTAGTACTCATCCCGACTGTGTAAAAGTTGGTGTCCCACATCAGCCGGTTTGAGTTAAGCAACACATCCGCGACGGCAGGATATTTACTCCAGTTACTCGCGTGGGCAGTTATAATGCCCGCGCGAAACTGAGATAGAGGCACCGGATTTTGATCGTCCTGTGCCTCATCAACCGCCACTTTCCTTCCGACAAAACTATTTGTCACGCCATACTGCTCGGGCTCGATGAAGTCATAAACGACGGCGCTGTAAATTTGAACGTAAGGCGGCGATCCCATGCTTGGCATTCCTCCGCCATACGCCAGCTTGACAAACACATTCTCACCGCCGGCGGCGCCAGTCACCCAATCCGTTCCGTTCGTTGACGTCTCGATCGAGAGCAGACCGCCCATAAAGGAATAAAAATCTAACAGGCTGTAGGCATAACCGGAATCTGTTTTAGGCGACACGATGTACTCATCGGTCGCATCCATGTAAACCTGACCCGGTGTGCCGACATCCGCATTCACTGCCCGCCAGCCGGCTGCATTCGTCCAAGCGTTCGATCCGGCGCTGTACCAGGTTCCGGAAAAATCTTCCGCCGCGAACAGCTCACTCTGCACCAGAAGCTGGTTTAGATTTGTCGCTCCGGTTGCTCCCAGCATCAACTGCTGCAGATTAACTCCGGAATCACCAATAACCCCGGATCGCACAGAAACCGGAATGTTTCCGGATGGAATGGCGGACTGCTGTTTGACCAACGCCGCTTTGATAACATCCGCCCATCCAAATCCTCCATCCGCCCAGCCGATGGTTGAGGCAAAAAAACAGAGGATAAAAATGTGCGTCTTTTTAATGGCTGCTCTCCCGTCAATCGTTCGGATAATTGAACGTCGCCAGATTCACGCCGTTGGATCCCGGAATCTGCAAGGTCGGCATCACGGTGATGATGGTTGTGTTTGTTCCTCCGGACGAAGAGGTGATCACCTTGGAACACACCCACAAAGCGTTCGTGGTGCTTGCTCCGATTGTACTCTCAGCGATGTAGGTGATGTTGCTGGCCGGAACCTCGATCACGATGGTTTCTCGCCGATCCATACCCTTCAGGATTTCATCCAGATCATACGCCGGTGCCGGACTGCACATACTCAGAACAGCGGCGATCAGAAGGGGTTTAAGCAGGTTCAGTTTCTTCATTTTCCGTACTCCTTACCTTTGCAACACAAAGTAATGATTAATCACTACGCGAAATATACAACATCTTGTGCTTCTGTCAATTTCAGCGGAGGTGTTTTTTTTACGAGCAGACCAAAATCAGTCTGCCTCGTTGAGATGCTTGAAAATCTTCTCCAAATCCCGGTAAACCGGATTCATCATTAATATCCGGTTCAGATTTTTAATTGCTTTGTCGTCATCACCGGAAAGAATATTGGCGATTACTGACCCTCCGGTTTGAAAGGTTCCCAATAGACTTTCCATAGGAATCCATCCGCTGCTGCCATACCCCGAACGCTGACTTACAAGACCCTGTGCGATAGCCTCCACTATAGCCCCGGTAATAATATCTCCACTCATCGGACCAACCATCATGGAAACAAGAATACGGTCAACATCCCGCTCATCCGGTTCATGCCCCATCATGGCTTTCCACAGAATATCCGCCAAAATGTAAGCCACCGGAAGCACCGCAAAATTAATACCCGATGTTTTAACAAACTGCCGGGCGGCACTGGTTATCCGCACCGCATCCTTGCTCTCAATCGCCAGCCGCAACATCCGGTAATCGTTAACCTGTTTCGACCAGAACGCCTGTGTCGGTCCGGTAAACAGCCCGAAAGCCCGCCCAAAACTTCCACCGCGCCGCATCATTTCAGACTGGTTCATGACACTGCCGCTGGATTGCGTCAGCTCCACCAGCCTCCAGAGCTGATTTAAAGCCCATTGCTTGCCTTCATCGGCCATCATTCCCATGCCCGCGGCCTCTTTGAGTTTAGCGCGATAGAAACCCTGCCCAAAAACCATAATCGGAACCACGTCCCCGTACATGGTAAACACCATGCCGAACTTCTTATAAGCATCCCAAAACCGCAAACCGTGCAGTTCGAGTCCGGTAAACATTTCCATCTGCACCTGCGTTTTACCGATGCGCAACCGCGTCTGTTCGTGATCACTGCTGAATATTTCCTTCATCGCCGCCAGCCCTTCCGGCGTGAAAGCACTGAATACATTGGCCATAAACTCAGCGGTCGGCACGTACATGGCAAAGGCCGGTAACGCCGTCATCTGCTTGCCAAATAGACTGACGTTGAACGCCAGCGCGGAAACCGCAAAAAAATTGGTAATGGAATCAAGCCGCTTGTCGCGGTGACTCTGCCCGCCGCCAGCCATTACGTCCAGAATGTGCTTTTTAAATCCGGCCATGAACGACGAGCCATGCGTAAAAAGCAGTTCGCGCTGCAACTGCGCATCGCTGAAAACCTGATTCATCCGCTGATGCAAACTGGAAAATTCAAGGAACTGCGCGTTGCTGTTGGCCCGCTCAACAAAAATACTCAACACGTCCGCCGCCTCGCGCAGATCATAAAAATGATTCACCCGCGCCGTCAAAACCGACGGCGTAACCGGCAGCGTTGGCACCCGCTCGCTGACATACGCCCCCTTCTGATCGGAATCCACCGCCGCCGGCATATAGAATGGATCGTTTTCGTCAAACGACAAACCGGTAATTTCTTTGGCTTTGGCTGATAATTCCTGCCGGTCCTGCGCATAGATTTCCCGCATCCGGTCAAGCAGCTCCAAATCATGCGGCTCAACCGCCGCCAGCATTTCAGCCTCATTCTCTAACCGCCGCAAGATTTTCGACCCTTGCTCGATTGCTTTAATCGCCGATTCCAGATGATATTTGGAAAGCTCCGTTCCGGTGGCTTCATCTTTATAAACCATGTACGAATCCGGATGCGTCACCAACGCATCAAAAAGCTCCTGAGCACTGCGGTTTTTCACCGCATCGGCAACACTCCCGCCATAGACTGCGCCAATTTTCCCTTCCAGTTCCTGTAAAATCAAAGCCCGTCCGCGATAACGCGCCTGAGCCAGATGCGCCAGCTGCTGAAGAAGCTGCGCCCGACTGAGCTGTATCCCATAAAGACTGAACGCGGCAAACTCTGGATTCGGTTTTTCCAGTTCACGAATCACCGCGTCCGGATTGCGTACCTGATAAATCAACTTAATCACATCGCCGAGCTGTACCGACTGCTTGTGCACCCGGATGTTTTTGCGGAAATTGGCCTCGCCAAAAGAAAAGGCCAACTCCTTTTCCCATGTTTGCGCCTTTTCATAAGCCGCACCTTCACCGGTACCCACCAGCTGCTCCAGCCTGTGTTCCAAAAACAACCACTTGTCGTTGCCGGACGTCTTGCCTTCATCGTGCCACGACCTGACATTGCGGCGCCGCATGACATCAAGGATGATTTCCCGCTCACTCTTCGCCGCCTGGCGCAACTGCTCGCGGCGCTCTTCCTGCGCAGTAAACTCGGCTTCCATCTTTTTCTGCAACCAGTCGACGGCCTCTTTTTTATCCGTCAACTCTTTATATTTGAACGCACCAAAGCGTTGCAGCGCCAACAGATCGTCCAGACGGTTGTCGACAAGGTTCGGATCGCTGAAATCAACACTGTTTAATTGAAGTTCCAGCGCCTCAATCTGGCTGAAAGCCTCTTCCGGATTCAGCAGCAGTGCCGCGCGAATCTGTTTAAATAACCGCTCCGCGCGTCCAGTCACCTTGCGGCTGATGTCTGCCTGCCTGCTCTTAATCCGCCCCTTAAACGCCTCGGTGAGATCAAGCGCCTTTTGATCAAGCTCTTCATGTGTTTCCTGCACCCGGTACTTGTTGGCATTATCCAGAATGCGCCGCGCCTCACCATCCATACCCCGGATGGTCTTCACGTCGCGCAACCCCGTAACCGCCCGGTTCAACCACTCTCTGGCAAACGAGGTGTTCAGTCTGCTCACCGTATCAAACAGCATTCCTTCCAACGTCCGCGAATAGGCTTTGCGGAAAATTTCAGTCCGGAACGCCTTTTCTTCATTCATCGGTTTCAAAAACTCATCGGCAATGAGTTTGCCGGCAACGGCAGACTTCAAATTATAAAGCCAATCCTCAACCTCGATGCCACCCGCCTCAGGAACGTCTGGAAGATCAGCATCCAGATTACCCCCCATATCGTTTTCAGCATCATGAAAACCGGACTCATCTTTGGCCTCGACATCTTCTGCGGCACGTTCCGCACCGTGCGGCTTAACCTGCGGTTTTCGATATTTCGGAGCCGAAACCTCTTTGAGCTTCAGTTTTTCAAGCAGGTCTTTCAGGTCAATGCCGCGATCATGCAGATCCTGCGCCGAATAACCGCGCACCTTGACCAGCACCGCATTGGCCCGCGCCATATACTCGTTAATGATGTCGCGCTTGTTCTGCTCATGACGAAGGCCGCCCATCTCGCCATTCATACGCGCCAAACCCATCTGATTTTGAACATACCGAATCTGCGCAGCCTGGTGGATATGCTTGGCAATTTCCTTCTCGCTCATCAGCATATCCATCTTCGCCTGCGTATCGGAGGCGATCACCTTGGCATCTTCAATGAGTTTTTTGAGGGTTTTATCGTCCGGCGCTTCAATGCCGGTCTCCTCGGTAAATATTTTTTTAGCCATCTTCGGCGTGATCTTGCGCCCGCGCACCATGTACCACGCCAAAAACTCGGACGTCATCACCCCGTCATTATCAGACGCCACTGAAAAACGCAGATCGGAAGTGTGTGCGGAGTCAATTGGTGAATTTGCAAACTCCTCGATGCGCGCCAGGGCGCGACGCTTGTCTGCCGCCGTTGGTGCCGGTTCTTCCGGGATGAGTTCTTTGTTGTAGGCAAGCCCCTCGTGAGCTTTTACGGAAGGATTGCGGGTATTCCACAGAAAATAATTGTGCGCATGACCGGCAACATTGAGAGCTTCTTCCAGATCGGACGAAAAACTTTGCCGCACCCACGCATCCACCCCGTTCCATGTAACGGGTTCAAAAATCTGTTCAGTTCCACCGGGCCATGTGCCGGTATAGACGCGCGTAAATCCGGTATCAGCTACCTTTTCAGTGCGGACAAACCCTTTGATTTTTCCGAGCTTTTGCCGGCCACGGCCGCCGTTGACGGCCTGCAACGATAAGCCGGGGAACATTCGTCTTGTTCCTGCCGCGTCGGCAGATGCGGCCCCTTGCCCGCGCTCATTGGATAGTTGACCTTCTTCACGCAACAAATCTACACCCGCAAGCGCCGCCGCTTCAACTGAAAACCGAATGTCTGGGTTGTTCGCGTCAAACGTGCCCGCGTTTCCTGTGGCAGATTTAATTTGGACTGCATCGAAAGCCACAAACATCTTAACTTGTTTGCCCTCTTCGTCTTCACCAATAAGTGAAACTCCATCAAACCCCTGTGATTTCAGAGATGCCTGTGTTTCCTTGGATATATCCTCTTCAGATGCACCACGACCCAACGAGTCCACTACAGACTCTTCTGCAGTGCCAAACTGCTCGTTAGACGCCGGATTTTGCAGACTCAAAAAAACTGTCATAATACTTCCGGACGACGTTTTTGAATAAAATCCGGCATTATCAACAGAATCAGTAAACCAGAAACCCGGCCCGCGAATGATGTGCTTAAACTCAGTGAAATCACCCAGCGTCCCATGATAAACCACCAGCGGCTTCTCATCCGCATCCACTACCTTCGAATCAGCAAACCACTTTTTGAATGCGTCAGATTCAACCGGCGGAGCAACCGACCATCTAACGTCTTGACTTTTTTCGGCGCTGGGTGTGTCATTGTTGTGCTTTCGGGAGGCATAGCTTTCCGGAGTCTCGAAAGAGCCGCTTTCGCTGAAGGTCTTAATGCGCAACAGTGTTGCTTCCTCCAGCGGTAAAAAGGCGGCTCTTTCTCTGTCCAGATACAACACCTCATCTGAACTATTCATCAATTTGACATAGTTATCTTCCTTGGCCGCTGTTCTTGAATATGCGCTGGCCAAAAAGTTGTTTTTACCATCTTTCATCCCAAGCGGTTCAAGATAAACCATCACCGGCTTTTCTGCGCCGGTATCATCGATAACCAGCTCATCCGTCAAAATCGTATATCCGCCGTACCCATCACGTGCCACTAAAACGGGTTCTGCATAGCGATTTGGGAGATCGGCAATATCATCAGCACTCAGATGGTGCCGCCGGCTCATCTTACGGATAATCTGCGTCTCTGAAATGATGTTTGCGTCAGGAACGCCCAAAAACCTCAACAAATCCGGCGTATTTGAAAACTCTATCACTTTGCGAGAACGCAGCACGCTCTTTGTTCCGGCGTCAACATTCAGCGCCGCTTCAATATTCTCCTTTAAATCAGGGGCCACCGAAAACCGCGCGCCCGTCAGCTCCGCCATAGCCCGGTCAAACTCCTCCGGAGTGATCTCCCCGGATTCAACCTGCCGGATCAAATTGGCTTCCTGAGCGCTTTGTCCCTCTGTTCCTTTGCCACTCTGCGCCTCGGCCGCAATACGCTCCGCCTTAGCTTCAAACGCCTCCAGCTCCGCTCGAAATTCAGAAGTGGAATAATCCGCCGTAATTCCCTTGATGGCCGCCGCCTGATCCGCCAGCTCATCCAACGCCAGACCGGCACCTTTCTGCCCGCGAAACCGTTTCGGAATAGCCTGGTACTCTTCCGGCCAGCTCTTTTCTTTGCCTTCCGGCATCTGCACACCGCCATGCTCCAGCACCATCTTAATCACCGGATTACCATCGGCCAGCGCGGCAATCTGGCGCTCTGCGTCCGCCTTTCTGCCCTTGAGCGAACGAACTTCTTCTTTTGCCGTCTGCTCGCTCGCCAGCCGGTTCAGATTGGCAACCAGACCCTGCGCATTAACCGGACGCCCGGCAAGGCTCCATTGCCCGTCTGCCGTGCGCGTATAGGTCTTTCCAGTAAACTTCACATCGACAGTTTTGGGTGCAATCGTTTGGGCAGCTCTGGATGCCTCGTTATAATCCAGCACCTGCAAAGCCAAACCGATCACCCGCTTGGCGCTCATTTCTCCCGGACTCGTAACACCAAACACGTCTTTTACAAAAGACCGGAATTTCCCCATCAGACCGCGCTCTTCGAGCAGCTTGCGCGCCTTAACGGTATCCAACTGTGAAATGATATTCCTTTGCAGATTCTCGTCCGCCATAGCATCCATATCGACGACCGTTTTGCCGCTTTCGTCTTTGCGGGTATACAGCTTTTGATATTCCGCCGGAAGCTGCGCTATAATGGCCTCATCCCCCAGCGTTTCGCGCAGCAGACCTAGAATATTTCCCCTGTTTGGATGGTTTTTAAGCCGTGCATGGCCGGTCTCTTCGCGAAACACACGCAACGCTTCTTTTGCGTTGGGCATTTTTTCTTTAATCAGCACCAAATTATTTCCGGAGAGCATGGCCTGCTTGCCCGCCATCTCCGGATATTTTTCGACCGCTTCTTTTTCCGTATCGATCGTTTCAACCGTCAGACCCAGCGCATCCGCCTCATTCCGGACGGTTTGGAAGCGCGGATCGGAATACTCGATGCCTTCCGTATCTTCCCGTGTCCCGGCGATCGTTTCAAAATGCCGTTCATTTTCCTGCCGGATGTATTCCTCATCACGCTCTTTCAGTGCGGCCGCCGCTTCAAAAACCGTGCGCCCCTCTTCCGGATTAAAGCCTTTGGCTGCCAGCCACTCATCCGCCGTATTAAAATTGCCTTCCGGAGTTTCAATAGAAGCTTCCTGCCGGCCGCCGGTATTCCCCGGAGTCAAAATATAATTCCCGCCGCCCTGCGCCTGTACAATATTCCCCTGCGCATCGCGCAAAACACCCTCTGAATCACGAACGGCGGCGGGCCCCGGCTTTACTGTTCCCGAAACCTCTGCATCCTTAAACTGTTCGAAAACAGCCAGCTCCTCATCCGTCACCCGTTCAATCTGCGAAATATTGGCACGCGCAGCATTGGCCGCTTTACGGTACCCCTGTTCTTTTGCCCACAGATGGGGCCCCATCGCCAAATCCTGCTCAACATTTTTCCACTCTTCAGGAATAAATTCCC
>Ga0247840_10010878_pt1 | contig 11250 bp, 10 predicted proteins | sample LaCruzMarch2015__FD_192404 | JGI IMG/M metagenome (GOLD analysis project Ga0247840, IMG submission 192404) | Freshwater microbial communities from meromictic Lake La Cruz, Castile-La Mancha, Spain - LaCruzMarch2015_17m | ecosystem: Environmental > Aquatic > Freshwater > Lake | place: Spain...
CTCCTCGGCCCCCCCCTCCCGTGGGAATATGCCGCCATCGCAAAAGCCGGATTCATTCCCACGCTTTCCAGCGTCGGGGAGGCCCGTGAATACGCAGCGCACCATCCCGAATCCGAAAAGCCGATCCATTTTGCGGTCGATAGCGGAATGGGACGCATCGGCTCGTGGATTGAAAATGCGCTGGGCGAGATCGATACCATTGTGAAGATCGGCGGCCTCTTGATTCAGAGCGTATCCATCCATCTCCCCAGCGCGGATGAAGACGGGGAGTTCACCAAGACCCAATTGGAGGAATTCACGGCATTCGCCGACAAGGTGCGCGCCGGCCATCCGGGCATCGCGTTCCATGCGCTGAACAGCGCCGGCATTCAAACTTTTGCGTCCTTTGCGCTGGATATGGTTCGCCCCGGCCTGATGCTCTACGGCGCGTCCTCTCTGCCGGAGTTTCAATCCCGGTTGCATCCCGCGCTGCAATGGAGGACGCGGGTCACCCTGATGCGGGACCTGCCGGCCGGAAGGAGCGTCAGCTATGGCCGCACTTATGTGACACGGAGTCCGATCCTCGCAGCCACACTGCCCGTGGGCTACGCGGATGGCTACCCGCGCCAGCTTTCCGGGCGGGGCGCTTCGGTGCTCATCAACGGAAAACGATGCCCCCTCCTGGGCCGGGTCACGATGGATCAAATTGTCGTGGATGCCACAGGGACCGCTGCCACAGCCGGCAGCATCGCGACGCTCATCGGATGCGATGGAACCGAGCGGATCCGCGCGGAAGAGCTGGCCGACCTGGCCGGCACCATCCCCTGGCATATTTTCACCGGCCTCGGGAACCGGGTGCAACACGTGGATCCGCCCGGATCCCGCGGGGTTTGAGCTTTCTCAAAGATCTGCGGGGCACCTCTGACCCTGGAAGCATTTACCCGTGCGGCTCGGCATCGACCGGCCCGTTCGCCCGGCCGGTCTCCGCCAGTCCCGGGAGCGTGTGATGCGCGATGCGATAGGTCCCCGGAGGAGCGCCGGCCGCGGACATGCAGTCGGTCGTAAACAGGGCTTTGCCCGGGGGCTTCGCGCGGAAGAAGTTTTGCAAAACAAATGGCGGCAGATGAATCCCGTCCGGAATGAGGAAGGCCGTTAGCTCATCGCGGGCGAGCAGCCGTTGACTTGAATGTCAAAGAGGCTCGCCTTCATCGCCCGAGGAACAGCGGCTGAATATGTCGATCGTAGAGGTTGTTTGTGACACAGGTGGCAATCGTGGCGCGGGCCGAGTCGATGGCTTCCAGATAAACCGGCCCCATCTCGGCGGCGACCTTGAAGCTCACATGCACCAGCTGGCGGAGCGAGGAGTTAAACCGCGGATCCGCCTGCTCGTGGGCCAATGCGGCGGCAAGGGCCTCGCCATCCCAGCCGGCGACGGTTGCAGGATCGGGCAGCTCCCCGCGGCGGATGTCGATGACCGTGGCATAGGGCAGGCTGAGCTCATCCATCCGGCCATACGCTTTCGCGTAGATTTCCTTCGCGACATCCAGGCAGGAACCTCCTGCCAGCGAGAGACCGATGATTTCCTCCAGCCAGTTTGTTCCGGCGGTCTTGAGATGGAGTCCGGCCCCGTGCTTCTCCAGAAGCTGGTGGATCGGTCCGTAGAGGGAGAACTTGTCGCTGCCGGAATGCACGCTGATCTTCAGCTGCGCCGGAAGGCCGAACTCCGACACCGCTGCGCGGATCGCCACCAGATCCTGCTCGAACTCCCGCGTGAACTGCCCCACGTCCCCGACATAATCCACGCCTTTATTGAAGCGGCCGGTGAACTTTGGCGCGATCGTCTGCACGCGCACCCCCTCGCCGGCCAGCGCCCCGAGGATCAGGAAGAGATCCAGCGGCGACTGCGGAGTCTCCGCCTCGTCTGTCGAGACCTCGGCGATGAAGTTGTCCTTCCCCCGGGCCGATTCGATATGCCGGTAGATTTTTCCAGCCTCACGGATGGCCCGTGCGTAGCGGTCCAGAAACGGGGCGATCCGGCTCTCATCGAGCGGACAATCCAGACCAAGCCCGGGGAAGGTCCGTCCCAGGAGCGGACGAAGAGAATCCCGGACCGCGGCGGCATCCTCCGGACCGGCTGCCTCGCTGATAAAATCCGCCACATCGATCGTGTAGAAATCGCAGTGTGGCAGAAAGCGGTCCACCGTTTTCAGACCGATATGGTCGGCATCCAGATGATACGGCCCCGTCCAGCCGGCCGCCGCGACGGCCTCCTCGGCCGCGCGCCGGGTATCGGCCGGAGTGCTGCCGATCAGCAGGTGCTCGCGGTTGGATTTGTTCCAAACCGGGACGACCCCGGCCGCGGCCGCCTTTTGCAGGGCGGCAAGCTGGGCAACGCCTTCGCGTCCGAATCGGTCGCCAATTCCGAGGGTGAATTTTTCGATGAGCAGAGGTGGGTTCATAGAGGATCTTTCCGTTGATTTTTTTGAAGAGTTTTGTCTGGAGGCCTGGAGTGGCGGACCTGGTTTTGGAAGCAGGCCCAGAAACTCCCGGTCCGATTATTTCAGCAGCGAGGCGGAGCCTTCGTCGAGAAAACACCAGGCCGCCTTATGGCGCTGGAGGATGGAAGACGGATGCTTCGGCGTGATACTGCCGGTGAGGCAGTCTTTCACGGCCTGCGCCTTGCGCTTGTCCGGAACCGTGCAGATCACCGCTTTTGACTTCATGATCTGGCGGATCGACATCGAGATCGCCTGCCGGGGAACCTGCTTCAGCGTCTTGAACCATCCCTCCCCCATCTGCTGCTTGCGGCAGGCTTCATCCAGGCTCACCACCAGATAAGGATCGGTGGTTTTAAAATCAGCCGGCGGGTCGTTGAAGGCCAGGTGCCCGTTCTCGCCGATTCCCGCGAAGCACACGTCAATCGGATGCTTGGCAATAATCGCCCCGACGCGGCGGCATTCCGCCCGCGCATCCCCTTCGCCGTTAATATAGTGGAAAGCCGCGAGCGGAAGGGGAAGCTGCGACACAAATCGCTCCCAGAGGTATTTCCGAAAGGAGCCGGGATGAGTGATCGGCGTGCCGACGTATTCATCGAGATGGAACGCCGTGACCCGTGTCCAATCGATCCCGCGCTCCTTGATGAGCTGTTCGATCATTTCAAATTGGGAGGCTCCGGTTGCCACGATGATGTTGGCCTTTCCTTTTTTCCGGATGGCCGCGCGGATCAGTTTGGCGCCCAGCATGGCGGCTGCGGCTCCCGATTCCTTTTTTGATTTTGTGATGAGGGTGTTTATTTTGGATGTCATGGTCGTTTTGATGGTGAGTGAGTGGGGAAGCAGGATTGGCGGATGATCAGCTTTCCCCGGATGGAGACTGTCGTCCGCAGACCTTGCGAGGAAGTGATCGCCCGGAAGGCGGCTGCTGCCATTTCGGGAATGGGCTGCCGGAGGGTCGTCAGCGGAGGGATCGACTGCGCGGACGCGGCAATGTCGTCGATGCCCGCGATCGAGATATCCCGGGGCACACGCAGCCCGGCCTCATGGAATTCGCGCAAAAGAACCAGAGCGATGGAGTCCTCCGCGGCAAGAATGGCTGTGGGCATCCGGCCGGATCCGAGGAGCGCCGTTGTCGCGGATTTGGCCGCCCCCGCCGCGGTGCCACGCAACGAAACAAATGATTTGGCCCTCACGGAAAACCCACGGGCCCGAAGGTCCTGGCGCAGAATTTCAGCGCGCCGCCGGTTCGGCTCTTCCTCTTTGGCCACAAACCCGATTTCCCGGTGACCGAGCCCGGCGAGATAATCGACCATCTCATGGATTGCGGATTCCTCATCCATGTGGATCTGCAAGGCGCCCGGGAAGGTTGTCCCCGTTCCAATTTGCACGACGGACATGCCCTCGCGCGCAAAATCCGTCAACCCTTCCGGCAGGAAATCGCTCCCGGCGATGATCACGCCATCGACGCGGTGCCTTCTCAGGCCGGTCAGGTCTTCCCTGCCGGGCCCCGTCAGCAGCAGGGAATGCTTGCTGTCGCAGGCCAGCGACTGAAGCGCGCCGATGAGTTTTCCAAAATAGGGATCATCAAAGTTTTTGACGATCACACCGATCATCCGCGTGGGTGCCCCGAGCAGCGCCAGCGCCGTGGCGCTTGGCTGGTAGTTCCATTCCGCCGCAATGCGGCAGATTTTTTCCACGGTCGCCCGGGAGGCTCCGATTTCCCCGCCGCGTCCGGAAAGTGCACGGGAGACAAGAGCCTGGGAAATCCCCAGGCGGAGTGCGATTTGTTTTTGGGTGGGAGGCCGGCTGAGCTTCACGTCGCGATCAGGGTGCCGCGTCCGGGCCGGGAAGTCAATCTCATTCGTATGAGTATTCTTTTCAGGCCTCCGTTCCCCGGCCGGATGACGCCCCGCCATCTATCTCCCGAGCCCGTTCTTCCAGCTCTGAAAGCGCCGGTCCAGAAACCCGCGCTTCTCGTCCCGGGGAGAAAAATGATCGGCAGGCGCGGTCTCCTCCCCCCCTTGAAGCGGCACTCCGGCGAGGATCGCCGCGCCGCCGAGTCCATCCCGTCCGGACCGGACGAACTCGCGACCGAAGAGATCCGCAACGAGCTGCACCCAGTCATCCAGCCGGCTGCCGCCGCCGAGGATGACAATCCTTCCCTTTTCCGCACGGAACCCTTCGCCTGCCAGATGCCGGAGCGCAAAGCCGATCCCTTCCAGCACGGCATAAGCCTTTTCCTGCGGTGTCCCCTCCCCTTTCCAGGCAGAAGGCGTGCCCCAGTCATCGGGATAAAACAGCACGGAATCCTCCCGAACCCGCGCCTGCCGCATGGCCTGGACGAAGCGTCCCGAGTCGACGCTCCCGTGAAGGAAACCATCCGCCCAATCCAGCGCGGAGCAGGCGTGATTGAGACACAGCAACTCATAGAAGCCGCCGCCGGGATACGGACCCCAAAGGCCCGCGGGCGAATACGGGCCGGGGTTGTTCCCGGCGTAGCGGTAGAGCACGCCGGCGGTCCCCAGGGTCAGGATCGCGCAGCCTTCCCGGCAGCCGTTGCAGTGCTCCATGCAGAGCCATTTGCCGGTGCGGCCCAAAGCTTGTGAGCACCTCGTCGATCATCGGGAGCAGGCCGCGCTTGTCGCAGAACTTCCTCAGCTTGGGAAAGAAATCGTCCGGCGGGCTCCCCGACCCGCCCCAGCCCTGGATCGGCTCGGAGAGAAAGTCATCGATTTGATCGGCGGCACATGGCAACGTGGGAGGGTGATATCCAAGCATCATAGTAACCGAATGGTTACCATCAAATCCCCGGCGGTCAAGAGGAAATCTCCGCCGGGAGATTCCGTCAGAACGCGGCTTTTAAAATCCGCGCAGCACCTCTTTGCGAAGAGCGGGTATGACGGCGTTGCGGTGGATGAGATCGTGAGGCGGGCGGGCGTCAACAAGCGGATGGTCTACCACTATTTCGGGAGCAAGGAGGGCCTCTACGGAGAGGTTCTCCGGACGGTCTTCGCGGAGCTGGAGGAGATCGAGATGTCGCTCTTTGAGGCGGGTGATCCGGTCAAGAACCCGGAGCGGGCGCTGGAGGAAACGGTTGCCGCCTACTTTTCGTTTCTTCGCAATCACCCCGCTTTCGTGCGCCTGCTGCTTTGGGAAAACCTGAACGAGGGGCGCCACCTCAGGACGCTTGAGCGCCCGGTGACAAAGAGCCCCATGCTCTCCCACCTCACGCGGGTATTGGAGGCCGGCGAAAAATCCGGGCGGTTCCGCCGGAAGCTCGACCCGAACAGCGTCCTGGTGAGCCTCATCGGTCTGTGCCTGGTCTATTTTTCAAACCGGCACACACTCACCGCGACGCTCGGCCTCAATTTGTCGGATGAGGGCATTCTCAGCGCGGCCGCCCAGCATTCCAGCGCCATCCTGCTGCACGGGATTGTTCGAAGCAAATCCCGTGGCAAAGCCCAGCCAGGAGATCATCGATGAGAGTGGCCATCCCAGTTTTTCCGGGTGTCGAGGAACTCGACGCGATGGCCCCCCTGGAAGTCTTTGGCCTGGCGCGGAATGCCGGGTTGGATGTCTCCGTCGAACTCGTCACGCATGTGCGGACACCCGTTGTGAAAGGCTTTCATGGCTTGGAGATGACCGGAATACGGGAGTTTTCAGCAGATTACGACACCATCGTGGTCCCCGGCGGCGCCTGGCTGGCAGGCGGGCACACCGGAGTCCGCCTGGCGATGGATGAGGGGATTCTCCCGGGAATCCTCAGGCAGCAATTTGATAAAGGGGCGCTCATCGCCTCGGTCTGCACCGGGGCCTTTCTTCTTCTGGCGGCCGGGCTGCTGGAAGGAATTCCGGCCACGACCCACCACCTCGCCCGCGAGGATCTGAAAGCGGCCGGCGTGCAAACGGCGGCCGGCCGGGTGGTTGACGCCGGGCGCATCGTCACCTCCGGCGGAATCACTTCCGGACTGGATCTCTCGCTCTGGCTGCTTGAGCGGGCGTTTGGAAAGGAGCCGGCCGGCCGGATCTCCGGAATCCTGGAATATGAGAGGCGCGGCGGGATTGCTTCGGGCTGATCGTTCCCTTTTCATCCCCCGCCCCCCGCGCGGAAAAAAGGGTGCGATGAAAAGTGGGGCCGGTTGACCGTCTATTCGCGATGCTGGTCAGGGGGCATGGGCGTCCCGCCCGTGTGGACGCTGGCTCCTCTGCGAAATCGAACTCCAAACGGGCGGGAGGCCCGTTCCTCACCCACTTTTGATCACACCCCAGAAAAAACTCCCCTGTTTTTGGTTCTTGAACTGCCCTGTGGAACATGCCAGATTGTGAATAACCTCTGGTGCCAATCTCATGGAAACCGGATTTCGGGACTCTAGAGTCTGTTTATCCGGTCACTTCATAGCGCCATTCATGTTCCTCGCGGCGCGCCAACCAGCGTGCTCTTGCAAGGGGATGCGCACCGCCAGGGGGGACCTAACGGCTGGCTCTCCGCGACTCCGATGCGAATCCCGGGGCGCCACCAATGCAACATAAGAATAATGTCAACTGAATACACACCGAGCGGATCGCGCCGCTCGCCCCGCCGGGGAGGCCAACGCCCCTACCGCGGAGATCGCCCCGCGACATCCAGCCGCCAGGATGCAAAACCGGCGAAAAAGAAAACAATCATCGAAAAGATTCTCGGATTTTTCGGTGGCAAACCCGAATCCGTCGAGAGGAAGCCAGCGCCAGCCAGCCCCTCCTCCTCCCAACCCGCCACCCGCACGAGGGAGCGCTCGCCACGGGGCGAACGTCCGACAGGCATGCGCAAGCCCGAGGTCGTGGAGGTCACCACCTCGCGTCTCTATGTCGGCAACCTCTCCTTCGACGCAGCCGAGAGCGACCTTGTCGAACTCTTCAGCGGAGTGGGAACCGTGCAGAACGTGGAAATCGTGATGAACCGGCACACGATGAAGTCCAAAGGGTTTGCCTTTGTGCAGATGCAGTCCGTGGATGAAGCCAAGCGTGCGGTCACAGAACTTCACGACAAAGAATATATGGGCGGCCGCAAGCTCGTTGTGAGCGGGGCCAAGGCCGTCGAGGAGCGCCGCAGTGAGCGCACCCGCCAGCCTGAACAGTAAATCTCCATCTTTTCCCGGGCCCCGTCCGATCATCGTGACGGGGCCTACGGGAGTAGGAAAATCCGCGCTCGCAGTCGCGCTCGCGGAAGCCATCAACGGCGAAATCATCGGAGCCGATGCATTTCAGATCTACGCCGCCCTCCCCATTCTGACCGCTCAGCCCGGCAGGGAGTTGACCTCGCGGGTCCCCCACCATCTCATCGGTGTTCTGGGGCTTGAAGAATCCTGCGACGCCGCACGTTATGTCCGCCTGGCGGGCCTGGCGATCCGGGAGGTGCAGTCACGCGGCCATGTTCCCATCCTGACCGGAGGCACCGGCCTCTATCTCAAATCCCTCACCCACGGTCTCGCGGAAATTCCGCGGGTGGATCACGTTCTCAGAGGAAATATTGCGGCCATGGGCCTTCCCGAGGCCCTGGCTCATCTGCGGGAGGCGGATGTCGACGCGCCGGACCAGATCGATATCCTGAACCCCGCACGGGTGCGCCGGGCTCTGGAGATTGTTCTCACGACAGGAAAGCCGCTGTCCACGTCCCGAACAGCCTGGAAAGCCCCTTCCACAGGGTTCCGGGGACTGGTTCTGGAGAGGGACCGGTGCGATCTCCGCCTGAGAATCGCGGCGGGTGTGGACGCGATGTTTGATGACGGAGTCATCGAGGAGGTGCGCCAGTCTCCGCACGCGGGCCCCGGGGCCTCGCGCGCGATCGGCTACCGGGAGATTCAGTCGCTCATCGAAGGAAAATTGTCCCTCCATCTCTGCCGTCAGGAACTCATCACCGCAACCCGGCGGTATGCCAAAAGGCAGTTGACCTGGTGCCGGCATCAATTTAATTTTCCTTCCATCAATCTGACCCTCCCAAGCGATCCCCTGGAAACCGCCATGCGTCTCATCGACGGCTTGGATGCATGATCACCAACCTTCCGCGTCCGGTCGAGAAGTCCCTGCTTGTGGGCCTCGAGCATGGCGGAAGCGACAGGTGGGATGTGGAGGATTCCCTCCGCGAACTCCGGCAGTTGGCCGCCACGGCAGGGGCCCTTGTCGTGAGCACGGTCATCCAGCGTCTCGACCATCCGACAGCCCCCTACTACATCGGCAAGGGAAAGGCCGAGGAACTGACAAAACAGTGCGTCGAGCAGGAGATCAACTCGCTGATTTTTGATGACGAACTTTCCCCCGCGCAGGGTAGGAATCTTGAAGAGCTGACCGGGCGGAAGGTCATCGACCGCACCCAGCTGATCCTCGATATCTTCGCGCAGCGCGCCAGGACGCGGGAAGGCCGGCTGCAGATCGAGCTGGCGCAGTTGCAATACCTTCTTCCGCGTCTCACCCGCATGTGGACGCACCTCTCCCGCCAGAGCGGCGGCATCGGCACGCGCGGTCCGGGGGAAACCCAGCTCGAAGTCGACCGCCGCCGGGTCCAGGACCGGATTGCGAGGCTCGAGCGCGATCTCAAGGAGGTGAGGAAAAACCGCGGCGTGCAGCGCGAAGGCCGGCTCCGGAGGAACTGGCCGGTCGCCTCTCTCGTGGGCTACACAAACGCCGGAAAATCCTCCCTTCTCAACCAGCTCACGGGAGCCGGGGTTTTGGCCGCCGACAGACTTTTTGCCACCCTCGACCCCACGACCCGCCAGCTGACGCTGCCGAACCATCAGAAGTTGCTCCTCACCGATACAGTCGGCTTTATCGCCAAGCTCCCGCATACGGTTATCGAATCCTTCAAGGCAACGCTGGAAGAAGTCCAATTGGCGGATCTGCTCATCCATGTCGTGGATCTGAGCCATCCGCAATTCCACCAGCAGATGGAAGCGGTGGATGCCACCCTGGCCGGGCTCAACGCCGGGGGCAAGCAGACGATCCTGGTCTTCAACAAGATCGATCTTGTGCCGGACCCCGCGATTGTGACCAACCAGCTCTCCCGCCATCCCGGCAGCGTGGGAATTTCCGCGCGCTCCGGCGAAGGGCTCGGATCACTCATCGAGGAGCTGGAGATCCGCCTCTCCGCCTGGAGGCTTCGCGGCGAATTCCGTATCCCGACCCATGAATCGGCGCTTCTCGCCGAGATCCACCGCACCGGTCACGTCCTGGACACCCGGTATGACGGCGGGTTCGCCATCGTCCGCGCCCACGTTCCTCCCGCGCTCTGCGCCCGGCTCGTGGCCTTTGAGGTCAGCGGGCACTGATCGCGAACAATCCCCCTGCCAAGCTTGACGTCAGGAGGGGCGGAGAGGATGCTGAATTCCGTTTTACCACCCATGGCATGGCATACAATCCGCTGGTTTAGTGACCTCCTCGGGAAATCCACCGAGACACAGGTGATTTTTCCGGACTCCGGCACTCCCCCCTTCCCGACCCTCTATTTGCTGCACGGACTCTCAGACGACAGCACGATGTGGCTGCGTCGTTCAAGAGTTGAGTGCCATGCTGCCGCCTATCCGCTGATCGTGGTGATGCCCGATGGCTACCGGGGATTTTATACGAACAACGATCAGGGGCCCGCTTATGCGCGCCATGTCGGGTTGGAATTACCGGCGCTCATCGAGCGGACATTTCCAGCAATCCCCGCCAGAGAAGCGCGCGGGATCGGAGGGCTTTCCATGGGGGGATACGGAGCCCTTCGAGTCGGGCTCGGCTACCACGACCGGTTTTGCTCGATCCACAGCCACTCCGGGGCGCTCGGATGGGGAAAGAGCGGCGAGCCCGAGCGGTTGGAGAGATCGACCGGCGGCGGGGCCGGCTTCGCCGCAGAACTCCGCCGCGTCTTCGGCCCCTCACCCGCGGGGACAGATCATGACCTGCTCTCGCTGGCCAAGCGGGCCAGGAAGGCCAGCCAGCTCCCGAAGATCCGGATCGACTGCGGGACGGAGGATTTTCTCCTCCAGGAAAACCGAACGTTTTCCTCAGAGCTTCGCGAGGCAAAGATTCCTCATGCTTACAAGGAATACATGGGCACGCATGAGTGGGGATATTGGGACACCCACATCCAGAAAGCCCTGGTGTTCCATGCAAAAAACCTGAAGGTGAAGCGCGAGGGAAGCCGTTAGAAAGAAAGGTAAACAGGCGTCCCGTCAACCCCTTCCCCGGGGCCATCCACGCAGGGTTTGAAGAGGTTCAGGTCTTTGGTGCCCGCTGAGAAAAGTCATCCTGCGGCCATTCCCCCAGCGACTCGACATAGGCGGCGGAGCCGTCGCGGAGCCAGCCGTCCAATTGCGCCTGGGCTTTGAGCTGCTGGCCGCGCGCCCGCGGCACAACGATAAAGGCGCAGGGGATATCGTGAAGCGAGGTCATGTCCCCCCAGAGTTTCTCGAACTGCGTCACCGGATAGACATCCTCATGGCCGTGGCCCCAGCGTTTTTTCACGTCCTTGAGCGTGATGTAGGTCGGGAGCCTGGCGGCGAACTGCCTCACGGCCGCGGAAATTTTCACCTCCTCATCCAGCGATTCGCGGCTGAGGCCGAAGAGTTCGAGAAACGGGTCGATTTCGATCCAGGTGGTGAGCGTGTTATAGTAGGTCAGCCGGTATTCATCCTCCTCCCGGGGGAGCGCCAGCCCTTCGACAAGGCGCACCCGGCCTCCGACTTTCGCAAGGCCGCCTCCGCGATCATCGATCCGGCGCTCGATCACCTCAAAGGACATGGCCGCACCGGTCCGGCGATGCATC
>Ga0247840_10010881_pt1 | contig 11247 bp, 9 predicted proteins | sample LaCruzMarch2015__FD_192404 | JGI IMG/M metagenome (GOLD analysis project Ga0247840, IMG submission 192404) | Freshwater microbial communities from meromictic Lake La Cruz, Castile-La Mancha, Spain - LaCruzMarch2015_17m | ecosystem: Environmental > Aquatic > Freshwater > Lake | place: Spain...
GTCGCGGGCTACTGCGACGGATTCTGGCGGAATGTCTGAATATCGAGCCGTCTGCGTTGCAGTTCAGCCGGAATAAACAGGGTAAACCTTTCCTGGCGGACGGCACGCTGGAGTTCAATGTCTCTCATTCACGCGACCGCTTACTGATCGCTGTCACCGCCGGGCGTGCCGTCGGGATAGATATTGAGTTCCGGCGCAGCGGGTTGAATATGGAATCCATCGCTAAACGCTGGTTTGCACCGGCAGAACAAAAATTCTTCCATTCCTTGGAAAATCCGTCGGACGGTTTCTTTGAAATCTGGGCTAAAAAAGAAGCCTATGTTAAGGCGCTCGGTCTCGGCATCTACAAAGAACTCAACACGTTTGCCGTGCCGACCGGTGAAAAACCGTTTTCTGCGAATATCAGCAACGATGCACGGTGGTTTTTTAAAACATTGGAAATTGATTCCGGGTATGCCGCAGCGGTAGTTTCTGAAGCGCCGCCGGTTCCGGTTAACCTGCGGGGTTTTTAACCTTATGAAAATCAGTATCGGCATTCTGGCGTGGAATGAAGAAGTCAGCATCCGCTCGACCATACACAGCGTTTTTTCCCAAGGCCTCCTTCGTGACCTGGCGCAAAACGGACATTTCGTTGAACTGATCTGTATACCGAACGGCTGTACCGACAACACCGCGCTGGCCGCCAACGGTGCGATGCTGGCGGCCGCGGAAAAACTGAGCCATCCCGAAACCCTCCGCTGGAAAGTTCATTCGCTGCAACGGCCGGGAAAAACCAATGCGTGGAATGTCTTCGTTCATGAACTGGCGGATCCGCAAACTGACATCATCTTCATGATTGATGCCGATATTCAGATTTATATGCCCGACACGCTCAGTAACATGCTTAACAAGCTATTGCAAAATCCGGAAGCGTTCATCTGCACTGACCTGCCGGTAAAACATATCGTATTCAAACAGCGTTACAGCCTGCTTGATCAGATTTCCATGCATACTGCACGGATCAATCAGTCCGCAGCCGGCCAGCTCTGCGGTCAACTTTACTGCGCCCGTGCCGCCTGGTTGCGCCGTCTTTGGATTCCCGAACAGATCATTGTCGAAGATGGCTTTATCAAGAAAATGGCCGTTTCAAACTTCCTTACCGAGCCCGAAGACGCGGCACGGCGGCTGGTAATCGCCGAGACCGCCTCGCATGTATTTGAAGCGTATACCCGCATGTCCGATGTACTGGCCACGCATCGTCGGCAGATTGCCGGATATATCATTCACCGCTGGATATGGGAATATTTGCAGGCTCATTTGACGGAAGCACCGGATGCCGCCGCGCTGATTGAAAAACTGAACAACAGCACACCGGACTGGTCGCGGAACCTCATTGCTACAAAGATCAAAGAACGTGATTACATCCGGATTTACCGGATTCTCATTGCCACCCGTCTTATCCGGTTCCGCAACTTCAGTGTCTCGAAAAAAGCGGCCTATATGCCGGTGCTGGCCATCCAGATTCTGCTCGATACACTTCAGTTTTTGTCTTCACTGAATATGCTTTGCCGCGGAAAACTCAAAAAACTATGGCGCGATACCCGTACCACCAGCGGGGAGATTAACCGATGAATCTGGCCTTTGCTCATCATCTGGACGTGCGGCAGTCGGCCGAATCGCGTAAACCCGGCGCCGTCGGTATACACAGTGCCGCGGAAAATATCGCCCTGCACCTCAAAGCCGGGTCAGACGGATTCCATTATCTCGCGCCGCTGCGTAACGTCTGCTCGCCGTTCGCCGCCGCCCGGATTCTGCTATATCAGAAACTTACGCGGAAAAAATATTACGGCTGGGCTGAACCCTCGCTGAGCCGTTCCTACGGAAAACAGCTTTCGCGGAAAATGGAAAACTGTTCCGCACAGGCGGTGCTCTGCACGGAAGTCAAACACGCCGCCTTTCTGAAAACCGATCGTCCGGTCGCCATCTGGACTGACTCACTTTACGGCGGGCTCTTTGACTATTACCAGACCTTCACCGGCCTCTGCGTCCGGACGCAACATGACCTGCAGAAACTGGATCGTGCGGCGGTCAAAAACTGCTCGCGGCTTATTTTTGCTTCCGACTGGGCCGCGCGGCGGGCGATGGAACTCTATGGTGCTTCATCCGGGCAGGTGAAGGTGGTGCCGTACGGCGCTAATTTGACATCCGGATTTTCTCGGACCGATGCGGAGAAACTCGTAACGGAAAAATCATTCGACGGCGTCTGCCGGCTTCTTTTTACCGGTGTGGAGTGGAAGCGCAAAGGCGGCGACACCGCGATCAAGGTCGTTGAAATTTTAAATGCGCAGGGCCTCCGGACCGAAATCACCTTTCTGGGAACCGATCCGGCAAAGCACATGACGCAAGTTCCTGCCTTTGCCAAAAGCGCCGGCTTCCTTTCACCCGCCAAACCGGATGAGCGGGCACGGATGGAACAGCTCTACCGCAACGCTCATTTTCTGATTCAGCCGTGCCGCGCCGAATGCTTCGGCCATATTTTTCCGGAAGCCAGCAGTTTCGCCCTGCCCGTTGTCGCCTCAAATACCGGCGGCATTCCGACGGCTGTGCATGAAGGGATTAACGGCTATTGCTGTGACGTGGAAAACGCTCCGGCGTATGCGGAGCGCATTGCCGACCTGTTCAGCAATCCGTACGAATACCGCGCATTAGCAATGAAAGCGTTTGATGATTACAACGCGCGGCTTAGCTGGCAGCAGGCCGCGCGGCAGGTTTTGAATATTCTGGAAGAATTATAATTCTGCCGCTTCTGCAATCAGCAGATTGGCGCTGTAGAAGAGCATCAGGAACACCAATTCAAATGATTCTTCAAAACAGGGGATCAAGCTTAAGTCCTTCTGCAGAAGGATGCCCCAGCCGGCAACGGCTTCGCACAGTACAGTCATCTCAACGGCCAGCCAGGCCAGCAAAAAGCAGATACTGGCAGATCGGTTCCGCGATGTTTTAACTATGCGGTGATAAAGCCCGGAAACAAGTCCGCAAACCACTAAAGCGGCCGGGCCGTATATCAGCACCCAGGAATAACCGAGGTTGTCCAGTCTGGTGTCTTCAACAATCCCGGTAGCCTGCTCCAGCTCATACCCCAGAAACTCATGCAGTGACAGCATCTCGTCTGCGGAAAGAAAACAGAACCCTAGAGCTGTCAGAATCAGCAGGTTTTTTCCGAACTTCGGAAGCACCGGATGCCGGCTGACGAGAAAAAACGAAATTCCGGTCAGCGCAAAAAGAATCGTCTCAAACCAGGCTGCGACCGTACGCTCTTCACGCAGATCGATAATGGCATTAAGATAATCGAGAATCCGTGACATTCCCTGCGTATAGTGCGCGAAAAACATTTGAGCGCTGCATAGGAAACATATGCCAATCAGAGGCCACAGCAGCAAACGGAGCAGTTCGCGAATTTTCAAAATTACACCACTTTCATTTTTTTTGGAATCTACCTAAGCTTGATCCGGAATCCAGCAAAAACAGGTTTACTCACTTTACCGGCTCCATAATTACGTAGGTGGGCAGACCGACTACACCAAAATGGTCAAGAATTTCTTTTGCCGGTGACTCCTCGTACTTTGAGGCGTCGAACTTGATCACCCTGTACCGCTCCAAACGTTCTTTCATTTCTGGATTAGCCAACGTCGTAGAATCCATTGCATGGCAGTTTTTGCACCAGTCCGCCCAGAAATCGATAAAGACCGGCTGACGGGCGGCATACGCCTTGTCGAGCGCGTCACGGAAGCCTGTGGCGGTATCCACCAGCTGTTCACCGCCACTGGACGGTTTCACATCAGTTCGCAGCAGACGCGCTGCCAGCAGTCCGTAGTAAACCGCAAAAAGCAGAATCAACACGCCGAACCCGCGCTTAACCCACTCCATCCATGCGCCCGGCTTTGGTAGAAACGAAAGTCCGGCTCCGGCGAACGGCCATGGAAGCGCCATACCCAACCCGAGCACAAACGGCAGCATCAGTCCGGCATCTAAACCATTCGCATACAGATTTCCTGAAAGCAGAAGTACGGCGATCACCACCGGAGCCACACAGGCTCCAGCCAGCAGCGCCGCAACGCCGCCCATGATAAACGCAGAGACAAACCGGCTCTTAAAATTCGTGCCGCCCATGCCGCTCCGAAAACGGGAGAAATCAATATGCAGTACACCGAACATCGAAATCGCTAACATCAGAAAGACCGCCGCGATTCCGAAGTTGAACCACGGATTAGCATTCAGCGCACCGAAGCGCGCACCGCCCAGCACCACGACCAAACCCAGAATGCCGTACACCACCGTGATACCCAGACCGTAAACTGCGCCCAGCGCGAAACCTTTGCGGCGCGATTCCGACTGCGCCCCGGCGCCGATAATTGCCAGATTCACCGGAATCATCGGCAATACACACGGCGTCAGATTCAGCGCCAAACCGCCAAGCAGTATCAGTACCAGCGTCCGCCACAAACCCCATTGTTCAAAAAACACCATTGGATCATCGGAAAAAAGTTCATAGAAACTGCGTGACGGAGAACCGCCTTCTGCGCGGTTAAGAAAGGCCGTGAAGGCGGCGGTATCCATGTAACCGGAACCGGTGTAGGAAACTTCAAAATTCCGCAGACTTTCAACCCACGAAGTCTCTGCCGTCTGCGAGGAAACGGTCAGCGCCGCCGCAAGAAGAAGAGAGAAAAGGATTAACTTTTTCATAGGTTCACTCCAGACTCACTGCACTTATGGACAGCACTGAGTATACCGCGTTGAAAATCCTGAAGCAAATCCGTGCCGCAGGTTTTACCGCCTATTTCGCAGGCGGCTCTGTGCGCGACCGGCTGCTCGGCCGCGACGCTAGGGACTACGACATCGCCACCAGTGCCACGCCGGATCAAATCGAAGCTCTTTTCCCGAAAACCGTCGCCGTCGGCAAAGTGTTCGGCGTAATCGTCGTTGTTGAAGACGGAACCGAAACCGAAGTTGCCACCTTCCGCGCCGACGGCGGCTATCAGGACGGACGGCGGCCGGACAGCATCCACTTCTGCGGTGCAGAAGAAGACGCTAAGCGGCGCGACTTTACTGTTAACGGCATGTTCTACGATCCGGTCGAAGACAAAGTTATCGACTATGTCGGCGGGCGGGATGACCTCAAAAAGAAAATCATCCGCGCCATCGGCGATCCGGAAAAACGATTTACCGAGGATCACCTGCGCATGCTGCGCGCCGTTCGCTTCGCGCACACCCTCGGCTTTGCAATCGAACCGGCGACCCGCGCCGCGATTCAGAAACATGCGCCCGACCTCGCTAAAATCAGCGCTGAGCGGATTGAAAATGAATTTTCGCGCACACTCACCGAAAGTCTGGAGCCCGGCGACGCATTGCGCGAACTGGTTGAACTTGGGCTGATGAAAACCATCATGCCGGAAATTCTTCCGATGATCGGCCAGGAACAGCCGCCGCAGTTCCATCCCGAAGGCGACGTTTTTGAGCATACCGTGCTCATGCTGAACCTGATGAAGAATCCGACACGCGCCCTCGCCTACACCGCCCTTCTGCACGACATCGGCAAACCGTCCACCGCTTTCATGGGTGAAGACCGGTTACGGTTTCACGGTCATGAACGCAAAAGCGCCGAGATGGCCGAAGAAATTCTGCGCCGTCTGAAACTGCCGGTAAAAGAAATTCGGCAGATCGTCACCGCCATTGACGGCCACATGCGCTTTAAAGACGTGCAGAAAATGAATAAAGCCACGCTGCGCAAACTGATGGGCGCGGAGACCTTTGATCTCGAACTGGAACTCCACCGCCTCGACTGCGAAGGAAGCCACCGCCTGCTCGACAACTATGTGTTTCTGCTCAGCAAAGCCGAAGAGATGAAAAACGAGCCGGTACTGCCAGAACGGTGGATCACCGGAAAAGATTTACGGGAACTCGGTGTGGCATCCGGTCCGCGCATGGGCGAACTTCTCCAGCTCGCTTATGACGCCCAGCTCGAAACCCGGTTCCCCAACCGCGCCGATCTCCTCGACTGGCTGAAAGCACTACTTTGATTTCCGGAGTTGTGCATGGTTGACAACCGTTATGGGAGACTTAGAGTCCCCGAAATGTTTGTCGAAACGGTATGAAACGAATTGTTTAATGATGGAGACGTCATGATACGAAATTTCAAATTAGAACAGGGACGTACCGTAGAAGTCCTGGATGGCTCAGCATCGCCGATCATGCTTGTCGTCGATCCGACAGATGCAGAAAAATCACTGCTCATTCACCAGCACCAAATTGATGAACACAACCTGTCATCTGCCGTGGACAGTGACTCTCTGCCCCGTATTGAACTGGATTTCAACCATCTGGCGGTAATCTTTCGGCATCCAAGAGCGTATCAGGCCAAGGACAACTTTGTCTTCAAACCCAATTCCGTCGGCTTGTTCCTGTACAAAGAAAAGCTCATCGTGATTGCGCCGGACGATATGCCGATTTTCGAAGGCCGTTCCTACAGCAAACTCCAGAACCTGCAAGCCGTTTTCCTGTGCATCCTTTCAAACTGTATCTCACACTTCTACAGCCACTTGGATGTCATCAACGAAATCGCCAACGAATTGGAAACAAAAATCGTCAAATCGATGGAAAATAAAAACCTCCTGCAGATGTTCGCGATTGAAAAAAGCCTTGTGTATTACGTGAATGCTATCAGCGCTAACGGGCGTGTGATCGAACGGCTCAAAACCAACGCCAAGAACTCCCAGACCGACGGTCTCACGCCGGAAATGCTGGAATATGTGGACGACCTTGCCATCGAAAACGCCCAGTGCCTTGAACAGGCGCACGTGTTCGCCAACGTATTCACCGGCATGATGGACGTGCGGGCTTCCATCGTGAACAACAACCTGAACGTGCTGATGAAGCGGCTCACGGTTATCAACGTGGTGTTCATGCCGCTGAATGTCTTGGCCGGCATCGGCGGAATGTCTGAATATTCCATGATGACTCAGGGCATCCCGTGGCCGATCGCCTACAGTATGTTCACAATCGGTCTGACCATTATCGGATGGATTACCTTTATCATCCTGAAGCACATTGAAAAGCGTGCGACGTTCTGATGCCACCGCTTCGATATCGCCGGTTTCGATACAGATGGCATTCGTATCACACTCCTCGACTGGCTCAAGACGAAAATCTAAGTTCCAAGCATTGGAAACTTTTTGTGTTTTTCGTGGCTATAATTTCCAAGGTTTGGAACACTCCCGCCACGATTTAACGGGAGCAACGTCATGGAAGATCTGATTCGAAAACTGCTGGTTGAACTGGGCGAAAATCCGGAACGCGAAGGACTGAAAGGTACGCCGGCGCGCGTCGCCGAATCTTATAAATTTCTGACCAATGGCTACCAACAGAATATTGACGACGTGCTGAACAACGCCTTCTTTGAAGCCGAAGACAGCCACATGGTCATCGTCAAAGACATCGAGGTCTACAGTCTCTGCGAGCACCACATGCTTCCGTTCATCGGCAAGTGCCATATCGGCTACATTCCGGAAAAAAAAGTCATCGGCGTCAGCAAACTGGCCCGCGTCGTGGACGTCTTCGCCCGTCGGCTCCAGATTCAGGAACGGCTGACCGACCAGATCGCCCACACCATTATGGATAAAACCGGCGCACAAGGTGTCGGTGTGGTAATTGAAGCCCAGCACCTTTGCATGATGATGCGCGGCGTGGAAAAGCAGAATTCCAAGATGATTACTTCGGCGATGCACGGCACCTTCCGCTCGCAGCTCGCGACCCGCACCGAGTTCCTCCGGCTCATCGGAACAATCGGTTAGTCCTTGCGTCCTGCCGAACTCAGATCGATGCAGATTAATCGAGAAGGATTTTCGGCATCGGAAAGATTCTGGCAGATATAAACGCGTCCGTCGCTTAGCACCGGAGCAGTCCACGCCTGCTCGGCGTTAAACAGCCTTACGGAAGAAATAATACGGAAACCTTCGGGAGAAAGATCCAGCCACGCCAGCAATCCGTTTTCGCCGAGACAGAGGAACCGGCCGTCAGCATAAATCAGCGAGCCGATGCCGAACCCAGATTTACCGGGCGGCTCGCGGTACTGGTCGGCACCGCTTCCGCTGCCGGTCGCTGCCTGAGGTTCAATTCCTGCGAGTTTAACCACATCGCGCCAGACTCGCGTTCCGGTTGACCACTCCATACAGGTGAGCTGATTGTTGGCAAAGCCGTACAGATGTCCGCCAACAAGGATCGGCGTCGCCCAGTGCGAGGCATAGGCCTTGGTACGATAAATCTCCTTAAACGTGAAATCCGGTTGCACCTCCAGCATCACCCCGCCCACGTCGTAGGACGATGAGATAAAAACCCGGCTTCCTGAAACCACCGGCGTTGAAGCGTTCGCCGAGGCGTAACGCGGACTGCGCCACGGAAAACGGGAATTAATTTTCCCGGTGGCCGCGTCGAGGCAAAGCAGACCGCCGGAGGGCGGACTGGATTCGCCGCCGGCAAAAATAAACAGGACGCGCCGTCCGTAGAGCGTGGCGGCAACGGGCGAGGCATAGCTGCGTCCCCACGGATCCTCCGCAATCCAGCGGGTGGCACCGCTGAACTTATCGAGCGCGATAACACATTTCCCAGTGCCGACATTCAGGATAAGCGCATCGCCTTCAATCAGCGGCGACGAGCAGAAGCCGAAGAAATCCTCACCGGCCGTGAACTCCTCCTTCAGCAGACGGCGCCACAGGAGTCGTCCGTCATTCAAACTGAGACAACTCAGAACGCCCTGCGCGCCGAGCGTATAAACCCGGTCGCCGTCAATGGCCGGAGAAGCGCGCGGCCCGTTGAGATAGTTGAAGCGATCCTGATAAGTGGTCGGCGTTTCATCCGACCAGATCAGTTTGCCCGTCGCGGCGTCGAGGCATTCCACCCTTTCCACATTCTGAAAACGCCCGTGGTGAACAAGGCGACCGTTATGAATCGAAGGAGCGGAATAACTTTCGCCGCGCGGATGCGACCAAAGAATCCGGGCCGCCGGTAGATTGGTTGTCAGCCCGGTCGCCGCCGATTTTCCGTCGCGGGTTTCTCCCAGAAACTGCGGCCAGTCCGCTTGAGCCGACACCGCAAACCATACGAGGAATAACATCAGGAAGCGCATAGCAAGCCCTCTGTCCTTCACTTGGGAGAAATAGTTTTTACGGCCTTGGCGGAATGCGGCGGTTTATGGGCGGCTTGCTCCGCGAGACTGACGAGATTGTCGTGCTCACCTTTCTTCACCTTAAACTTGCTTGGGTATTTTTTGAGCAATGCGCCAAATGTTTTGCAGTCGTAATTGGCTTCATCAAAGGTCGGATCCAGGCGCTTCACCATATTGCGGACACTCGAATTCAACGCCCACTCATCCCCCGATTTGGCTTCAATCTGTTTGATGGCCCGGGTAATCAGCTCAACGGCATTCTTCACAACCACTTCTTCCCCCTCCGGTTCCGCAGCAATCGCCGCCGTTTCGACCACCAGCGATTCATAGTACTTGAATTCGGAACAGCTGTTCGCCCAGTGCGGATTCGTGCTGGCTTTGCATCCGACACCGATCAACTGCTTGCCGGCCGTTTTGATTTTCTGAGCCAGCGGAATAAAATCGCTGTCACCGCCGACCACAACAACCGATGAGATGTACGGAAACCGCAACACATCATCCAGCGCATCCAGCGACAGCTTGATATCCGCGCCGTTTTTGGCCGACGCACCGGGCGGAAAAATCTGAATCAGCTCCACCGCCGTTTTCAGCAGAGACTGCCGGTACTTCGAAAACCACTGCCAATTGCAATAGGCCTTGTTGATGGCGATGTTTCCATAGGTCGCGGCAAAGTCATACAGCGCCTGAACATCAACAAGAACCTCCTGCGGAGTATATCGGTTTTGCCGCTGATAGGCTCCGCTGCCGTGTTTCGTATCAAACAGGCTCGCGTGAATATTTTCGAAATCCCAGTACACCGCCACTGCATCTTTAGACATAAGCCCCTCCTGTGTGTCCGGCTTTTACAGGATTATCCGGGAATCCGGAATCTTTTCTTCCAAACATTGGAAACCGCAGACTTGTCGGAACAGAACGAAACTGGAAAGATGCGCGGCATGTTGAGCCGTCTGAATATCCGTAATCTGGCGCTGGTGGACAGCCTCGCCGTCTCGTTTGAAAACGGACTCAATGTCATCACCGGCGAAACCGGCGCCGGGAAATCTCTACTGATCGGCGCACTGCGACTGGTACTCGGTGAACGGGCCGACAAATCGCTCATCCGCACCGGCGAAACCGTCTGCAACATCGAAGCCGTTTTTGAACTGGCCGACCCGGCGGATGTCAACGCCGCGCTTGAAGTCGTCGGCCTGCCGCCGTGCGACGGCGGAACGCTGATTATCCGTCGCACCATCACCGAGAGCAGTTCAAAGAACCTGATTAACGACTCGCCGGTCACCCTGCCCGTTCTCAAATCGCTCGGCGACGTACTGGTCGATATGCACGGTCCGTACGACCACCAGTCGCTGCTGAAAACCGACGCGCAGATGGATATCCTCGACGCCTTCGGCCAGCTCGACGCCGACCGGTCGGCCTATCAGGAAAAGTACAAACGGTTCCAGACGCTGGAAAAACGGTTTCAGGAACTTTCCAATATTGATGAATCCGGCCTCGCTGAACAGATCGACCTGCTCGCGTGGAAGGTCAAAGAAATCGAAGAAGCCAAAATCTCCACCGAGGATGAAACCGCAGTTCAGCTCGAACATGAACAGATGGCCAACGCGCAGAACATTCTCGAACTGGCGCAAACCGCCGTCGGCGGACTGACCGAAGCCGAGTATTCCGCCCTCGAAGGGCTCGCCGCCGCCCGCAAAGCCTGCGCCCAGCTGGCAAAATATATGCCCGATGCTGAAACGTGGGCCGCTGAACTCGAAGGGGCGGCGCGCACCGCGCAGGAAATTTCCGCCGCCATCCAGAGCGCGGTCGAAGACATTAACGCCGGGCCGGAACGGTTGCAGTTCCTCGACGAACGCCTTTCGCTCTACCGCAGCTTTAAACGCAAATACGCCCCGACGGTTCCGGAAATTCTGGTGAAGCTCGATGAATGGAAAGCGCGGCTGAAAGATTTGCAGAGCCGCGACGAACAGCGTGCCGCCGTCGGTGCCGACCGCGCCGCCGCGCTGACCGAAACCGAAAAAGCCGGACGCGCCCTGCGCAAAAAACGGCAGAAGGTT
>Ga0247840_10010882_pt1 | contig 11244 bp, 12 predicted proteins | sample LaCruzMarch2015__FD_192404 | JGI IMG/M metagenome (GOLD analysis project Ga0247840, IMG submission 192404) | Freshwater microbial communities from meromictic Lake La Cruz, Castile-La Mancha, Spain - LaCruzMarch2015_17m | ecosystem: Environmental > Aquatic > Freshwater > Lake | place: Spain...
CTAAAAATTGTCCTGTAACAGGAAAAGTTTCACCAGTGAAAAGTACGCCTTCAGATCTTGTTAATTGATTAACAACGATTCTTTCTACGCCATTGATAATAAATGTACCTTCTTTTGTCATTAAAGGTATATCACCCATATAAATGGATTGTTTTTTTGTTTGTTTTTTAATTGGATCTTCAATAGTAGCTGTTAAATACCAAGGAGCATCGTATGTTCTACCTGATTTTTTAGCCTCTTCAACGGTTAAATTTTCTTTTTCTATTAGGGGTTTTGATAATGTTAGTATCCATCCTCTTCCGGATATATCTTCGATGGTTCCCATTTCATCTAAAATTTCTTGTAAACCTTCTTTTTTTAACCATTCAAAAGAGTTCTTCTGAACAGCCAAAAGGTCAGGTAATGGTAATATAGTATTACGTTTTGAAAAGTCGTGGCGCATTAATTTTAAAAAATCCTTATATTATAATTTATTCACCTAGGTGTCCTTGTTCGTCATAAGGACGAGGGAAAGTTTATCATACAGTCCCCTTTAGTGTCAACAATAATGTTAACTAGGAATAGTTTATTTCACAAATCCTATTTTATCAATAGGCCAGAATCTAAAAGCTACCCTTCCTACAACCTGATCCGGTGTTATAAATCCCAAACTTCTTCCGTCCATAGAAACCTCTCTATTATCTCCCAGGGCAACATAATTGCCTTCAGGTATCTTCAAGGAGCGTCCTTCCAATATTTGAGCACCTCCCTTAGTACAGGTATCTTTAGCTAAATAGTACTCATCCAAGGCAAATTTTCCGTTTTCATTACTTATATACACTTTACAATCATAGATTTTAAAAATATCTCCAGGTAAACCAACAATTCTCTTTATTAAATGTTTTGAACTACCTTGAGGTTTAAAAACTACGATTTCACCACGCTCAAATGTTGTCTTAAATAATTTGGAAAGTTTATCTACTATTATTCTTTCTCCTGTTTCAAAATTCGGTTCCATACTGGGACCCCAAACCAGTTCGGGCATAGCTACAGTTGAATAAATTACTATCAATACAATCAAAGATGTAATTATTGTTTCTAAAATTTCTTTAAGAAAATTTTTGATATTCATCCAGAATAGTGTATCATCATTTAGATAATATGAAAGAAATTAAAAGCTACAACGACATAAAAGCTACACTACAAGAACACAAAAAATTTATATTAGTTCTATTGATAATTACTTTCTTAGCCTTTTCAAATGTACTTCGTGGAGAATTTGTAACTGCGGACGATGTACCTGGAATAGTTCAAAATCCTAGTGTGCAAAATTTCGGTCAATCACTACAATCCTTAAATTTAGTTGCTATTAAAAACGCGTTAATTTTTCAAATTGCAGGACTAAACCCCACAATATATCACTTAGTAGGTATATTAATACACCTAATTAACATTGTATTAGTGTTTATTTTCGTAAGAACCTTGTTTACCAATAAAAACATCGCAAAAATTGCTACTATCTTGTTTGCCCTTCATCCCGTAACCGCAGAATCTATTATGTGGATATCTGGAAACTCCTATGCAATGAACGCCACATTTTCATTATTAATATTTACAGCATTCGTAATTTTTGAAAAAACGGAAAATAAAAAATATTTTTACACATCAGTGGCAATATTTTTCTTTATGATATTACATGATAGAGGAGCCTGGCCTTCAGTAACACCTTTCATTTTAGGGATAATTGATCAATTTTTCTTTTCAACCAAAATTGATATAAAACGAGGATTAATAATAATGTTGCCTTTTTTAGTATTAGTAGGAGTCAGTTCCTATATAGTTATAAATAAAAACTATTCTAGTAGAATGGACCAACTTACCAAAAATTTTTACTTTAACCCAGAAGAAGCACCCCCATTGTTAAATAGAGCGCCTTTTAGTATTTACATGGCTGCAAGAAACTTGGTATTTCCTTACGAATTAAATATATACCCTGGTGAAAAATATTTGACCCCACAGGATGTTTTGGTTATAAATGTTGTAACTTTAGTACTGATTGGGTTAACTTTATATTTATTAACCAAAAATAGATTATATGCCGGATTAATTCTTGCAATTGTTGCATCATTAGGGCCTACATTTAGTCCTGTACAAGTGGCATGGCTAATGACAGAGAGATACCTTTATTTAGGCAGTGTATTCTATGCAATATTAATTTCATTACTTTTATTAAAATTAAGAGGCAAACACGAACAAATTTTCAAAATTTCATTTGGAATAATAGTATTACTTTTTATTATTAGACTAGTACTTAGATCTGAGGATTGGAGAACAAATAAAAATCTATGGATTTCTACATTATGGTTCTCCCCAGACTCTTACAGGGTATATAACAATTTAGGAGATGTGTACATTAAAGAAAACAATCTGGATAAAGCTATAGAAAGCTTTAGTAAATCTTTCGAGATATTTCCTGGATATGCTGATGCTATGCATAATTTAGGCATAGTTTACATGATGAAACAAGATATTGTTAACGCCGAAAAATATATGACTATGGCAATACAAGTAAAACCTACATTAGCACCAGCATGGGAAAAAATGGGAATAATATACTATCAAAGAGGTGACTATCAAAACGCTAGAATATATTTTAATAAAGCACTTCAGCTTGATCCAAATTCTCCTATCGCCCCAGGAGCTTTACAAGAAATTGGTGTTCGTGAAAATAGCTTAATAAAATAGAAACTTAAACTTTATTTTTTCCCGCAACAGTTTTTATATTTTTTGCCACTTCCACAGGGACAAAGGTCATTTCTTCCAGGTTTAGGTTTATTAGATTCAACTGTGGTAACTTGTAAAACTCTTCCATTAGCTATTACTTTTGGTACAGCTTTTTCTTCAGATATTGTAGACATTTCTTCTGCCACGCCAGTTTCGATACTACCTTGTTGGTAATGTGCTTTTTTTAACATTTCTAACATAGGGTTAGATTGTTCTTTAGAAATATGGGTAACATTAGAAATTCGTTCGACCATTGAGGTATATATTTTTTTAATTAGTATCTCAAACCTTTCATGTCCTTCTCTTTTATATTCCACCATAGGATCTCTTTGAGCATAGCCACGTAAACCAATACCATCGCGTACTTGATCCATATCTACCAAATGTTCCATCCATAATAAATCTATAACTGGTAATGACATATCCTTAACGATAGATAACCATTGAATCTCTCCAAAATCTTTAACATTTTTATCCCAAATAGAAGTATCAAAATCGGAATGTTGTGTTAATTTAGATAAAACCCAAATTGTACTTTCTTTATCCAATGTAGATAAATCCAATATTTTTCTACGTAGTTTATAAACGACATCACGATGAATGTTTATAACATCATCCATTTCAACTAATTGTTTTCTTCTATCAAAATTAAAACCTTCAACTTTTTTTTGAGCACTTTCAATTGCTTTGCTAACAATACCTGCTTCAATAGGAACTCCCTCATCCATCCCAAAACGGGTCATTAAACTTTCAACTTGAGAACCTCCAAATATACGCATCAAATCGTCTTGTAAAGAGATATAAAATCTAGTTGAACCTGGATCTCCCTGTCTACCAGATCGTCCTCTTAATTGGTTATCAATACGTCTGGACTCATGTCTTTCAGTACCAATAACATGTAATCCACCTAAATCTCTAACTTCTTGTTGAGTTTCAATAGTACTAGGATCACCACCCAAAAGAATATCTACACCTCTACCGGCCATATTCGTTGAAATAGTTACAGAATATTTTTTACCTGCTTGTGCAATTATTAAAGCTTCTCTTTCATGATTTTTGGCATTTAATATTTCATGAGGGACACCTTTACGTTTTAAAAATTGATGAAGTAGTTCACTTTTTTCAACTGAAGTAGTACCAACTAATACTGGTTGCCCTTTTTTAAATTTTTCTTCAATTTCATCTGCCACAGCTTTAAATTTAGCAGAGATAGATTTGTAAATAACATCGTTAGAATCTATACGGGTAGGAGTCTTATTAGTAGGAATAACTACAACTTCTAAATTATATATTTTATAAAATTCTTCCGCTTCAGTTACAGCAGTACCTGTCATACCTGCAAGTTTTTTATACATTCTAAAATAATTTTGATAAGAAATTTCGGCTAATGTTTTACTTTCTTCTTGAATAGTGACCCCTTCTTTAGCCTCCAAGGCTTGGTGTAATCCATTTGAAAATCTATTATTTAAAAGGATACGTCCAGTAAATTGATCAACTATTAATACGTTTCCCTCTTTAACAACATAATCCTTATCTTTTTCGTATAAAGCTTGCGCAATTAAGGCTTGTTCAATTAAATGTACTATTTCAAAATCTTGTTCGTATAAATTTTCAACTTTTAAAAGTCTTTCTACCCGTCTAATACCTATGTCAGTTAGTGAAGCATTTTTATATTTTTCTTCAACCTCATAGTCACTACCTTTAGATAAAGCTTTAACTATTCGGTCTGCTTCATGATATCTACTTGAAGGTCTTGAATCTTTTGTAGAAATTATTAATGGGGTTCTTGCGATATCAATTAAGATTGAGTCTACCTCGTCTACAATTGCAAAATTATGTACTCCCCATTCTCCATTAGCGTTAGTTTGTACCATTTCGTTTACGTTACGCACCATGTTATCGCGTAAATAATCAAAACCGAACTCATGATTTGTACCATAAACAATATCGCATTTGTAAGCTTCTTGACGAGATACTTCTTTTAAATGAGTTGCATATGCGTCTTCAAAAGAATCACTTGTAAAATTAGTGTCGTAAACAAAAGCTTTGTCTTGCATTATTACACCAACAGTTATACCTAAAAATTCGTATAACTTTCCCATCCAACCAGCACCGTGACGTGATAAATAGTCATTTGGTGTTACAAGATGAACTCCCCTACCAGTTAAGCTGTTTAAGTATAAAGGTAAGGTTGCAGTTAAAGTTTTACCTTCACCTGTTTTTTGTTCAGAGATTTTTCCTTGATGAAGTACAATACCTGCTAATAATTGCACATCAAAATGTCTTTGATTCAAAGATCTTTTAGATGCTTCTCTAACCAACGCAAATGCTTCTGGTAAAATTTTATCTAAATATTTTAAATTTTCTTCAGGGGATAACGTACGTAACTCATTTTTCCAAAACAAAGTTTTTTCCTTTATTTCAGCGTCACTAAATTTTTCAAACGTGGTCTCAAAACTGTTTATATTTTGTACAGTTGCTCTAATTTTTTTTAATTGTTTTTCATTTGAATCAAATAGATCAAAAAACATAGCTAGACGATTATAACATCAGTGATTCATATAGGAAGTGTGAAAAAAACAATAATATAAATATAGCTAAAAGTACTCTATAGATAACAAAAGGATATAATTTATTTGACTTTAAGAATCCTATTAAAAACTTTATTGCCAATAAACCAAACACAAAGCTAAATAAAAATCCAAGTAGAGTACTTAAAGTTAATAAATCGGATAAAGAAGTAGAAACTAATTGATAAATACCTGCACTTAAAATAATAGGTAAAGATAGTAAAAACGAAAATTTTGCTGCATCTTCTTTTGATTTACCAATAAGCATACCTGCGGAAATTGTAGATCCAGAGCGGGAAAATCCGGGAAATAAAGCTAGAGCTTGAAACAATCCAATAACCAAAGCATTAGTGTAAGACATGTTCTTTAATGAAGCATCTGTGGTTACTGTTTTTTTGGAATAATAATATTCTGCGTAAAACATTAAAACACTACCTAAAAGGATGAACACGGAAGTCCAAATCACAGATCTAAAAGTAGTCTCAAAGTAACTATTTAATAATAACCCTAATAATAAAGCAGGAAACGTTCCCACCAATAATTTAAACCCTAATAAAGTGTTTTCTCCTAATACCAAAGTTTTTATGGAAAAATTACCTTTTATAAAAGCAATTAGATCCGATAAAAAAGACACGACAATGGTTTTTAAGTCATTATAAAAATATACAATTAGAGCTAACGAGGTTCCTAAATGTAAAGTGGTATCAAAAGCTAAAGAATGTGTCTCCCATCCAAAGATAGCTGGGATAATTACTAAGTGTCCAGAAGATGAAACCGGTATGAATTCGGTTAAACCTTGAACTATTCCTAAAATAACAGCTTGAAAATTATTAATCATAAATCACAATATTTTAAAGTTGGTGCTCAAAAATTCTACCGTATACTAAAACATTATCAGAATTTGTATATCCAGTAACAATTTCAGTTTTTACATCTACTAAAAAGTCACTAACTTGATTTACAAATAAATCCACATCTTCTTGATGACGGGTAGTATAAATTCTATTAAATATAACTAGACCTCCAGGAACAACCATATCTCTAACGGAATCTATAAAATTACCAGATTTACCTAAATCAGGGTAATTTTCACCGATATAAATATCTACAATCGCTACATTAAAACTTACTTTACTTAAATCAAAATCTTCTGGACATGTAACTACTCTTAAAGCATCTCCAATAATTAATCTATGGTTAGGTAATTCTGAGATACCAAAATAAGTTTTTGCTACATCTGCCATAACAGAATCAATTTCTACGCTAACTATATGGGTATTAGGCATTTTTCTTGAAATAAGATTTTGAATGGTACCACCCCCAAGACCTAATATTAAGACTCTTCCTGCTTCAGGTTCTTCTCTTTGAAGTAAATCAACTAATTTTCCCCATACTAATTTGGAGCAAACTGGAGAATCCCAATTTAAAGATTGATCAATTCCTCCAACTTTTATTTTTCTTGTACGGCCAATTTCAATAACATCGATTTTTCCATTATATTGTGATTCTGTACTAAATATTGTTCTTGGTATTTTTAATGCGCTATAAATATTCATAACTTTGGTAAAATTTTATCAAAGTTAGTATACTTGGTTAAAACTTTGGGAACAAGTACGCTTCCATCTTCTTGTTGATTATTTTCTAGTAGAGCAACTAAGATTCTACCTATTGCAAAGGCAGTAGCGTCGTTCATATGGACAAAATGTCTATTATTATCTTTGTCTACATAAGCAGTATTTAATCTTCTAGCTTGAAAATCTGTCATATAATCAGATGTGTGAGTTTCACGATATTTTCCTTGTGAAGGGATATGACATTCCATATCTATTTGGCGAAAATCAGGTTTACCCATATCTCCAGTACAAATACTAATTACTTGATAAGGAATTTCTAACTGTTGTAATAAATATTCTTGAATTGCAACAAATAAATCTTGTTCTACTCTCCCATTTTCAACTGTGGAAAAACTTTCCATTTCTAATTTATCAAACTGGTGAGTTCTAATGATTCCTTTTACATCTTTTCCGTAAGAACCAGATTCACGTCTAAAAGAAGTAGAAAAACCAATATATCTTAAAGGTAGTTCGGCTTCCTTAAAGACTTTATCCATATGCATAGGGCCTAAAGTATGTTCAGCGCTTCCTACTAAAACCAAATTATCTTTTTCAAAGTAATAACGTTCATCTAAAGGATCTAGTCTATCCATACGCTTCATAACTTCGGGACGTACAAAAACAGGAGGTAATATAGGTGAAAATGTCTTTTCTGAAGGATTATTTACACTTTTTGCTAACTTAGCCATCAATTCTTTATCTTGGATTGTGTTCATGACAAAGTTAATAATGGCAAATTCCAACATTACTGCTTCATTTTTTAAGTAATAAAATCTAGAACCGGACACAATTCCAGCTGTTTCTAAATCAATAATATCTAGTAATTGACCTAATTCTATGTGATCTCTTACTTTAAAGTTAAATTCTTTAGGGGTACCCACTTGGCGTGCTACGACATTTTCATCTTCACTCTTTCCCACAGGAACATCCTCTGCATATACATTAGGTATTAATAATAGTAATTTTTTATAGGATTCTTCACTTTCTGTTAGTTTTGTATCAAGTTCTTGTAAATCTTTTTTTATCTCTGTAGCCTCTTGCATAAGTTTTTGTCTTTCATACGCATGTTGAGGATCTAAAAACTTAGGAATATCTTGAGTAATTTTGTTTCGTAGAGATCTTTTAGTTTCAACTAATCTCAAAGTATTTAAATAAGTTTCATACAAATTTAAAAGTTCTTCTAAATTTACAGAATCTGAAAGATTTTTGTTTATAATGGCATTTTCTACCAAATCACGGTTTTCTTTAATAAAATTGATGTCCAACATAAGCTTTATTCTAGCACTTTAATTGAATTTGAGGAGTGTTTTTACAAAAGGTTGTTACATAAATGAATTTTTATGGTATATTTCCTCCAACGTATTGCACTTTTTACTTATAATGGTATAGTAGAATTCGCAGAATTCACTGACGTACAAAAACAACGCATTGACCAACTCCATTGGTTTTGATAAAATTCTGACCGTTTAGTATTGATATATTATAAATGAGTACAAAAGACATAGTTACAAAAACAGGAAAAGTTAAAGAAGCCCTAATGGGTGGATTATTTAAGTTAGAGTTAGAAGATAACAGTGAAGTTTTGGCTGCACTGTCAGGTAAAATGAGGAAGTTTAAAATTAGAATACTTCCTGGGGATACTGTAAAAGTGGAATTTTCACCTACAGACTTAACCAGAGGAAGAATTTCTTATAGGAATCGATAATGAAAGTACGAGCATCTATTAAAAAAATTTGTAGAAATTGTAAAGTTATAAAAAGAAAGGGTGTTATTAGGGTTATTTGTAAAACCCCTAAGCATAAACAACGCCAAGGATAAAATATGCCAAGAATATCTGGAGTAGATATACCAAATGAAAAGAGAATAGAGATAGCATTAACTTATATTTACGGAATTGGCCCATCTAAAGCTAAACTTCTTTTAGAAAAGTCTAAAGTAAGTGCCGACATAAGAGCCAAAGCTTTAACAGAAGAACATATTTCAGCTTTAAACCAAGCAATAAGAGAATTAAACATACCTGTTGAAGGCGAATTAAAAAGAATGGTAGCTCAAAATATAAGAAGATTAGGTGAAATTAAATCATACAGAGGATTAAGACACAGAGATGGCCTACCAGTTAGAGGTCAAAGAACCAGATCAAATGCCAGAACCAGAAAAGGTAAAAGAAAAACAGTTGGTGGTGCAAAAAAGAAAGTAGCAAAATAATATGAATAAAATGAATATTAAAACTAAAAGTACAAATACAAAAGCTAAAAAGAAAGATAAAGTAATAACAGCTTTAGGAAGAGCTTATGTTACTGCTGGATTTAATAATATTATTGTTACTTTAACTGATAGTGAAGGAAATGCTTTATACTCCAGTAGTGGTGGAAGAGCAGGATTTAAGGGTTCAAGAAAATCAACACCTTATGCTGCAACCAAAGCAACTGAATCAATTGCACAAGAAGCTTCAAAATCAGGTATGAAGGATGTTTCAGTAGTAGTAAAAGGCCCAGGAATGGGAAGAATTGCTGCTATAAAAGCTTTAAAATCAGGTGGATTAAATGTTGTATCAATTTCCGATATTACACCCATACCATTTAACGGGTGTAGACCTAAGAAGAAAAGAAGAGTTTAAAAATGGCTAGATATAAAGATTCAAAATGTAAATTATGTAGAAGAGAAGGGGTAAAGTTATACCTTAAAGGTACCAGATGTGAAGGTGATAAATGTGCAATGAACAAAAGAGCATATGCTCCAGGTCAACATGGTAACCAAAGAAAAAAAGCAACTTCTGACTACGGAAAACAATTAAGAGAAAAGCAAAAAGCAAAAAGAATATATGGCATTTTAGAAAGACAATTTAAAAAATACGTGAACGAATCTATCAAAGCCAAAGGTATTACAGGAGAAGTTTTAGTTCAAAAATTAGAAACCAGAGTAGATAATTTAGTTTTCAGAGGTGGTTTTGCTGTATCCAGATCTCAAGCAAGACAATTTGTTAGATCAGGATTTTTTACTGTAAACGGTAAAACAGTTAAAACTCCTTCTCAACAATTAAAAGTTGGAGATGTAATCCAACCAGTAAGTTTTGAAAAATTACATTTAAGAGAAGGTTTTATACTACCAGAGTGGTTAAAAGCTAATGTTAAAGAAAGAAATATTAAATTTGAACGAATGCCGATATTGGAAGATTTCCAAGAACAATTGGTAAACGTACAATCAATTATTGAATTCTATTCAAGGTAATAATTAATTAAGGAGGAATATGTTTATAAGTGCAGATAATTTAAAAATAACGAAAATAAGACAAGATAATAATCTTGGTGTATTTACAATTGAACCTTTACCACAAACTTTTGGTGCAACCATTGGTAATGCTCTTAGAAGAGTTTTAATGACTTCTATAAGAGGTGCTGCAGCAACACAAATGAAAATTGCAGGCGCCAATCACCAATTTACAACTGTAGAAGGTGTAAAAGAAGATATTGTAGAAATTACCTTAAATGTAAAATTATTAAGATTCAAAGTACACGGAGATAATCCTGTAGTAGTGACCTTAGAGAAAAAAGGAAAAGGTGAAATTACTGCTAAAGACTTAACATTAACTTCCGATGTAGAAGTTTTAAATAAAGATCAACATATCGCAACCCTTGCTGATGATAAATCATCTTTTAAAATGGAATTAATTGTAGAACCTGGAACAGGCTACTCTCCAAGTGAAGAAAGAGAAAAGAAAAACATTAAATTAGGCGTAATAACATTAGACTCACTATATTCTCCAGTAATAAACGTAACTTATCAAATAGAATCAACAAGATTTGGTGAAAGAGTAGATTTAGATAAAATAATATTAGAAATAGAAACTGATGGTAGTGTTACACCTGAAAAAGCTGTTAAAGAAGCTGCTAATATATTAAAGAGTTACTATAGTGTTATAGAATCTGGGGATACAAAAATAGAAGAAGTAAAAGTAGAAGAAGTAAAACAATCAAGCTCTAAAAAAGGTAAATCCCATGTAGAGAATATCTCAATAGAAGAATTACCACTTCAAACCAGAACTATAAATGCTTTAAAGAAAAATGGAATCGAAACTTTAAAAGAGTTAGCATCCAAAACAGATGAAGAATTAGCAGATGTAAAAAATTTAGGTGAAAAATCTTTAGCCGAGATAAAAGAGCTATTAGAAAAAGAAAACCTTAACTAAACTAAAATAAAATGAGACATAGAGTAGCAAAAAAAACATTAAATAGAACCAGCGCACATAGATCTTCTTTAATTAGAAATTTATCTGAAGCATTAATAACTCATGGGACAAT
>Ga0247840_10010883_pt1 | contig 11244 bp, 11 predicted proteins | sample LaCruzMarch2015__FD_192404 | JGI IMG/M metagenome (GOLD analysis project Ga0247840, IMG submission 192404) | Freshwater microbial communities from meromictic Lake La Cruz, Castile-La Mancha, Spain - LaCruzMarch2015_17m | ecosystem: Environmental > Aquatic > Freshwater > Lake | place: Spain...
TTACATACTTAGGCCAATTAAATTTTGATCCGCTGTTGAGAAATGGTTACCGACAAAAACAAGAATTGGAACCAGATTTAAAAAATACCGTTGATAATCTTTTGTGGGCCAACCATTGGGTTTTTGTCACTCCGCTTTGGTGGGGGACAATGCCGGCTCTTTTAAAAGGTTTTTTCGATAGAACTTTTTTATCGGGGATAATGTTTAAATATCAAGAAAATTCACCTTTTCCACTAAAATTGATGAAAGGGAAAAGTGTTCGGGTTTTAATAACTATGGATGGTCCTCTTTTTTATTATCGATTTTTTATAGGCAACCCATTAAAACTTATATTTAAAAAAGCCATTTTTAATTTTTGTGGAGTTAATCCAGTTAAATTTAGTTATTTTTCTCAAGTTCGCAAATCAACTCCTAAAAAAATCGACGCTTGGATAAATAAAACCAAATCACTAGGCAGAAAAATTATTTAATCCTTTAAATAACTTGTCGTTCTTTCTTACTTTTTTGTCAGTTTTAAAAGTTAAGACATTTCCATCCATTTTTATATCATTAAATTTACTTCTAATTACACCACTGGTTTGGCCAATTATTATATAATTGTCGCCATTTTGTATTCTTTCATTATTTGTTAATTTAATTTCAGCTATCCCAATTTTTGGATAATAATGATCAATTTTTCCTAGTAATATTTTTTTCTCAATTGCTAAATTATTTTCTCCATCAACCCATTCTTTCTCACTTCTTCCTAAATAATATCCTTCGGAGAATCCGCGGTTAAAAACCGTTTTTAATTCTTCCACTAATTTTTCTTTTATTGCTTTGTCATATTTTTTTTCATCAATTAAATCCAAAGCTTTTTTGTAAGTTCTAACCACTGTATCAACATAATCGGCGCTCCTAGCTCTTCCTTCAATTTTAATTGTGTTAATTCCTGTTTCTGCCAATTTATCCAATAACCCAATTGTGCACAAATCACTTCGACTCATTATTAAACCATTATCCAAAATTAATTCTTTGCCCGTTTCTTTGTCTTTCACTTCATATTTTCGGCGACACATTTGTACACATTTCCCTCGGTTAGCCGACAAATTTTGATGGTACAAACTCATTTGACATCGTCCGGAAATTCCCACACACATCGCCCCATGTCCAAACACCTCAATTTCAATTAAATTTTTATTTGGTCCAGTAATTTTTTCTTTTTTAATTCCTTCTGTTATTTTTTTAATTTGTTCCAAATTTAATTCGCGGGCCAACACAATCCTATCCACCCATTTACTTAAAAAATTTATTGTTTCCAAATTTGACACCGACATTTGAGTCGACACACAAACTTCAATTTTTTTATCATTAGCCAATTTTATTACGGCTAAATCAGACGCAATAATGCCATCAATTCCGAATTTTTTAACTTTTTCCAAAATATTTTTTATTTCTTTAATTTCTTCATCATAAACTACCGTATTTAAAGTTACCCAACTTTTTATTCCTGCTTTTTTAGAAATTTTACTGATTTTTTCTAAATCATTGATTGAAAAATTATTAGCTCCTGCCGCCCTCATATTTAATTCTCCAATTCCAAAATAAATTTCATCAGCTCCCGCATTTATTCCAGCTCTTAATGATTCCCAATTTCCCGCCGGTGCTAAAATTTTTATTTGATTCATATTTTTTAAATTATAACAAATCCAATTGCTTAGGTATTTTTTCTTCTTTTGGTAACACCTTTTTATAATCACTTTTAATATTATATTTTTTCTTTAGTCTAAATATTTTTTCGTAAACATTTTTTGTATATTTATTACTAATAAAAGGTGACTGGTAAAGCTTTAAATAATCATTAAATAGATTTGGAAAATCTCGTTTTATAAAATCCAAAAAATAAGCTCTAGTTGTCGATCTTAAATTTAAAAACCCACAAATTGCATAATCAATTGGTACTTTGCTTACCTCTCTAAAAATATTTTCGATATTTTCTTCATTATCTGTAATCATTGGTAAAATCGGCATAAGGTGTAATCCTAATCCAATATTTTTTCCTGCCAACTGTTTTAAAACTTCTATTCTTTTTTCGCTCGGTTTTGCTCCTGGTTCAATTTTATTTCTAATATTTTCATTCATAGTGGTAATCGTCACTGCCACATTAACACTAGCCACTTTTGCTAATTCTTCCAATAAATTTATATCTCTTAAAATCAAGTCTGATTTAGTGGAAATAGTTATCGGGGTTTTATATTTAATCATCAATTTCAAAACTTCCGGCATTATTTTATATTTTTCTTCAAGCGGTTGGTAACTATCAGTTACTCCTCCTAAATTAATCACTTCTCGCTTCCATCTTTTGCTTGATAATTCTTTCTCTAAAGCTTCAACAACATTAGTTTTTACATAAATTGTGTCAAAAAAATTTTTTCCGCTCTCAAGATATTTATGAGAATACAAAGCATAACAATATTGACACCTATGGCTACAACCACGATAAATATTTAAATCCCATCTATAAGGCAAAAAACTACTATTTAATTTATTTAAAGCCTTTTTTGTCGTTATCTCTTCAACCATACCCGAATTATACCCGAAAACATACAATTATCTACGATCTAAAATCTGCGACCTAAGATCTAATCAAGAGGCTTTCTCCTGTCATCTCTACTGGTTTTTCAATTTCCATTAATTCCAAAATTGTTGGAGCCACATCCTTTAATCCACCATTTTTTTTCAATTTAATTCCGTCTAAATTTTTACCAATTAAAGAATAGGAGACTGGATTAAATCCATGAGAAGCATCTTTCTCGCCATCTTTATAAAGCATTTGTTCAGCATTTCCATGATCAGCTCCCACAATCACACAACAGTCATTTTCAATTGCTTTTTTAACAATTTCTCCTACGCATTCATCAACCACTTCACAAGCTTTTACTGCCGCTTCAAAAATTCCAGCATGACCAACTAAATCAGCATTAGCAAAATTTATTAGTGTAAAGTCATATTTACCAATATTTTCCAAAACCTTATCTTTTATTTCAAAAGCCGACATTTCTGGCTTTAAATCATAAGAATCAACTTTAGAACTTGGCACCATAATTCTATCTTCTCCAGCATATACTTTTTCTTGTTGAGAACTAAAAAAGAAAGTTGCATGAGCAAATTTTTCAGTTTCCGCTACCCTTAAATCAGTTTTATTGTTGTTTGCCAAAACTTCAGCCAAATTATTTTTAACTTTTTCCGATAAAAAAGCCACTGGTAAAGACCAAGATTCATCATATTGGCATATTCCCACATAATAAGGATTAATTGAACCCCAAAAATTTTCTGGACACAAACTTTGTTTCTTCATCATGGCCGTAATTTGTCTAGATCTATCAGTTCTAAAATTAAACCAAATAAAAGAATCATCATTAGTTATCAAAGCGACCGGTTTATTCTCTTTAATAATTACTGTTGCTTGAATATAATAGTCAGTTTTATCCCCCCTATCATAAGCATTTTTAACCGCTTCTTCGGCATTTTCAGCTTTAAATCCTTCTCCTTTAGTCATCAAATCGTAACTGGCTTTTGTTCTTTCCCAACTAGTATCTCGATCCATTGCATAATATCTACCAACTACTGAAGCAATTTCTCCTACCCCAATTTCTTTAATTTTATTTTCCAATTTTCCTACATATTCCAAAGCCGTTTTTTCTCCAACATCTCGACCATCGGTAACTACATGAATAAAAACTTTTGTTAATCCATTAATTTTAGCCAATTTTAATAAAGCATAAAGTTGATTAATATCAGAATGAACCCCAGCGTCTGATAATAAACCCGACAAATGTAAAGCGGAATTATTTTTTTTACAATTTTCAATTGCCCCTAAAAAAGCTTGATTAGTAAAAAAACTTTCATCAGCAATTGAATTATTAATTAATTGTTGAGGTTGCCACACAATTCTTCCAGCTCCTAAAGTTAAATGACCAACTTCACTACCACCTTGAGCTGAATCTGGATTACCCACTTCTTCACCAATACACTTTAAAATGGAAGTTGGATAATTATTAATATAATTATCACTATTTGGAGTTTTAGCTGCCATTATGGCATTACCATAAGGATTAGTAGAATAACCCCAACCATCTCTCACTATTAAAATTACTTTTTTATTAATCAATTTTTAATTATTAATTTTTAATTATTAATTTCTTCTTCAATTCTCATTAATCGATTATATTTACAAACTCTTTCGCCTCTAGTTGGGCCAACTTTAATATAAGCCGAATTAACCGCCACTGCTAAATCAACCATAAAAGTATCATTAGTTTCACCACCACCTCGATGGCTTGGCATAGTCATTAAATTATATTTATTAGCTAATAAACAACAATCCATAGTTTCGGTTAAAGTTCCAGCTTGATTTAATTTAATTAAAATCGCTGTTGCCGCTTTCATATCAATTGCTTTTTGCCATAAATTAGCATTAGTTACTGTTAAATCATCGGCAATTAAAGGAAATTTTCCATTTATAGCCTCTACCATTTTTGGCCAATTATCCCAATCAAATTCTGACAACATATCTTCCATTGTGGCAATTGAATATTTTTCAATCCAAGGTTTGTAGTAGGCGATTAACTCTTCTGAAGTTAATTCTTTGCCTTCCAATTTTAAAGTATATTTTTTAGTTTCTTCACTATAAAATTCCGATGCTGCCGCATCAATACCAACTCCAGCATCCACTCCTGGCGTATAACCAGCATTTATAATTGCTTGAGTTAAATATTCAATTGGTTTTTCGTTTGATGAAATTCCGTTTGGAGCAAAAGCCCCTTCATTTCCAACATTGGTAGATAATTTATCTGCTTTTAAAATATTTTTTAAAGCGCTATAAATTTCCATTTCCATTCTTACATTTTCAGCTGCACTTTTATTACCCATTGCCCCTATCATAAATTCTTGTAAATCAGTGGTTTCATCAGCGTGTTTTCCACCTTCAATCATCACAATCATTGGTTTTGGTAATTTCCACCCGATATCTCCAACCGAATAAACTTTTCTTAGATATTTATAAAGAGGCATTTTTTCTTCATTTGCCTCTGCTCGACACACCGCCAAACTGACTCCCAACATTGCATTTCCGCCTAAAGTTGCCTTATTTATAGTTCCATCAATTTCAATCATTTTATTATCAATGGCTCTTTGTTCAGTCGCTTCCATTCCTATCAATGCGTTTTTAATTTGATTATTAATGTTAGCAATAGCCGTTAGCATTCCCTTACCGTTATATCTGGCTTTATCACCATCCAAAAGCACAGTAGCTTCTTTTGATCCAGCCGAAGCACCATAACTAACCGATGCTTCTCCAATAGCTCCGCTTTCTAAGGTGACAGTAACTTCTAAACTTGGGGCTCCGCCACTAGCCAAGATTTCTCGAGCATAGATATTTTTTATTTTTGACATACAGCCTTATTATAACTTACAGATAAAAAACAAATCAATCTAATTAATTTTCCCAAATATCCATAAACATAGCTACTTTCAATTTTGAATTATTTATTGGTCGATAATTGTATTCAGTTTTTGGTGGGATTGTAATCACATCACCAGTATTAACATTAATTTTTTCTTGTCCAATATCAAATTCGCCACTTCCTTCAATAATATAATAAATTCTTTCCAATTCTTCCGTGTGAACTAAACTATGATCTCCCTCTAATTCAGCATAAACAACTGACATTCTTGGTGAAAAATGGGGGAGTTTGTAATTCCAACTTTTTACTTCATCCCAATTTTCTTTAATTGCTTGTTCTTTATTTATTTTCATAATTAGTATTTTACTCAAGACTGCTCTAATCTTTAGTTTAAATTAACTTAATTTTCATTTTTGATTTCTAAACATCTTTCCATGTCCTGGAATTATCCAATCAGCCACTTCTAAAATTTTCTTTCGACTTTCTTTTAATGCTTTTTCATCCTTAACATAAGGATCTTCTAAATTTATTAAACTTTCAAAATCTTTTTCTGGTTCATTTCCATCTCTCCACCAAAAAGCGTCTCCAGCTACCACCACTATTCCCATATCTTCAGTTTTAACTACCACTGAACAATGCCAAGGATCATGTCCAGGAGTTGATATTATTTCAACACCATCTCCTAAAATGTTTTCTCCTTGCATTGAAATTTCTCCATTTTGTAAATATTTATTTTTATCATCCAAAACAATTGCTTTTTCAAAAGCTCCCATCAAAGCCGAATGATCCAAATGGTTATGTGTCAAAACTACAAAATCAATTTCTCCAGTTTTAACATTTTCTTTTTCTAATGCATCCAATAAATCTTTTCTATTTAACCCTGGATCGACTACTATTTTATATTTATCAGTTTCAATCAAAACCACAGAAGGGGAAACTTTTTTATAATCGTCAAATTTTTTTGCAAATCCTTCTATTAATACTTTTACTTTATTCACTTTTACTATAAATTTATAACCATTGAATCTTCACCTCGAACAACTTCTCCCAAATATTTTTCTTTCACTTCAGCCACCAGATCGATTTGTTCAGTATTTGGATAAAAATGAGTTAAAACAACCTTTTTTACCTTTGAACTTTGAGCAATTTCTCCAATTTCATTTGTATTAAGGTGCGCTGGACTACCTTTATCTTTAGCATAAGACGCATCGCAAACAAATAAATCAGCTTCTTTACTCGCATCTGCTAAACCCTGACACATCACACTATCTCCAGAAAAAGCAAAAATCTTACCGTTGAATTCAAAACTTAAAGCATAAGATTTAGCCATCAAGCCAAAAGCAGTATGGCTAACTTTAAATGTTTTTACTTTAACCTTACCTATCTGTATTGATTTTTTATATGTCTTATATTCGACTTTTGAATAATTATCAAAGGCTAGTAATTCATAGACACGAGAAAGTTTTTTAATAAAATTTTTAATTCCTTTTGGTCCAAAGACAATTGGAGTTTTATATTCTTTTTCATTACTAAAAAAATCTTTCAACCGAAAATTCATTAAAAGAGCAAATAAATCAGAGGTATGGTCGGCATGAAAATGACTAATAAAAATATAATCAAGGTCTTCTACTTTAATACCTATTTGTGAAAGACGCATTAAAGTACCCGGTCCGCAATCAATCAAAATTTTTTTATCATCCACCTCTAATAAATATGACGGCCCCGACCTAGTGCTATTAACATAAAATGTTCCCGTTCCTAAAATTGTTATTTTCATACTTAGTATTATACCCAATATTTTTTATTTCCATAAAAAAAGGCGACCTCAATCTTTTGAAAAGATTTTCGGTCGCCCGTAATTTATTGTTTACTGTCTCTTAGAAATAATACCGCTCACCAGTATCTGCTCTGAGGCAATAAACTTTTTCGTTGTCGATAAGATTTTTACCTAATCTTGGCAGTAAAGTGCCACAAGGCAAAACTTCGCTATCCAATTTTAAATAATTATTATCTTCAACTTCTTCAACCGCTCCCATAGAAACTAACACATTTATTAATTTTGCTGAAGCCGTAAAAGAACGCTCTTTAAAATTAAAGATTTCCTTAACTACTGTAAATGATTGAAAATTTGGATTAAAAATTATTACTCCCCATCCTTCATCTCTAAATTTAATCTCTGATTTAAATTTGAATATTTTTCCATTTTTAATTGGAGTAATAACTTCAGCTCTTTTTAAAAAGTATTTTGCTTCCTCTTTGGTCAATGCTTTGCCCATATACATAGTCGAACCGCTGACTGAACCTTTATTGTCCCACATACATCCAGTTCTACAGCCGCCACCGCAAACATCCAAAGCTTTACATTTTTGGCATTCTTCGGGAATAAGTTTCATTTCTGCCCATTTATTGGCATTTTTCCAACTATCATCATAGGCATCAATTACGTTTCCTCCAAATTTTTCCAAATATGGTGCTTGAATACAAGAACGAAAATGTCCATCAGGAGACACTACTCCAAACGATTTTCCCGCCATACAGACCCGAGGTGAAAGTACTTCTAAAAAGTTTTTCCAATCGTCAGGAAACATTTTAATAAGAACACAAGCCGGAATAGGTAATGTGCTATCAATTTTGATTCCTAAATCTCTGATGTAATTAATGCTTTCAAAATACTTTTTATAGTGTTCCGTGTAAAGAAGGAATTCTTTATGAGATTCTGCTCCCCAAGAAGGCAAAAACGGAGTCGAAGTCATCAACTTGATTCCTAAACTAAGCATCAAATCTCCCACATCTTTTAACCCATAAACATTTTTTGCCGTGGTCACAAAGTTGGGGACTACATGAATTCCTACTTCAATCAAATTTTTGATTCCATTGATTGTTTCTTGGAAAGCACTGTCGCCAACCATAAAATTGTGTAAATCTTCCGTTCCGTGAATGGAAATCAGGGCTGACTTTAATCCTTCATCAGCCAATCTCTTTGCCACGTCTTTAGTAATTAATCGGCCATTACTATTAATACTTACATAACAACCATTTTGTTTATAGATTTTCATTATTTCAAAAAAATGTTCACCCATCAACAATGGTTCTCCGCCAGTCAAACAAACCGCCATTATCCCTTTTTCGATTGATTTTTTTGCCACCGAAATATTTCTTTGTTTGTCAGTTTCTCTCGGAGTAAAAACAGACAAACATCTTTCTGGGTTATAGCAGAACCCACATTTATTGTTACACCTCGAAGTCAATTCGTGTTGCATAATGATTGGTGCTCTAGTTTTTTGTGTCTTCATAAAAAACGCCCTTCCTTTCTTTAATTTTATTAATTTTAAAGTACACCCTATATTACAGTCCTTGACTAAACTGTTCAACATGTCGTACAATTACGACAACTAGATAAATTAACATACAATTATGGAATTAATTCAAGATGAACTAAAAAAAATAGGGTTAGGGGATTACGAATCTTTGATCTATGCTGTTCTGTTAAGAAATTCCCCCGCCACTGCCTCAATTTTAGCCAGAAAGTGCAATCTTTCTCGCAGTAGTGTTTATACCACTCTCAATTCGTTAATTGCCAAAGGCCTAGTTGGCACTTCTTATAAAAATGAAACCAAACAATTTATCGCCCAAGATTTATCAGTATTAGAACAATATTTAAAAAAAGAAAAAGAGCAAATAAATCAAAAATTTCAGACTTTGGAATCGCTTAAAATTAATCTTCAATCGGTTGTTAATCAAAAATTTAATTTACCCCAGATAATTTTTTTTGAAGGTCAAGAGGGTTTAAAAAAAATCTATCTATCAATGTTAATCGATGCTCCAAAAAATTCCACTCTTTATCTTCTCCGAAATGAATTTGTTTGGGAACCATCTTGGCAATTTATTTTTGATACCGAATGGCATGAAAAAACCAAATATCATAAAATTAACAAAAATATTTCTACCAAAATTCTTATTAATGATTCCAAAATTGAACATCAAAATTTAAAAGTTTATCAATCAAGAGAAAAACTTGAATTTAAATATTTATCAAAAGAAGACTCAGTTAAAGATTTTGCTATGTATATTATTGGTGATGTTGTCAGTATTTTGTCAATGGAAAACACTAACTTAGTTGGTATCAAAATTACTAATCAAAACCTAGCTGACAATTTTAAAAATATTTTTAATTCAATTTGGTCAAAGTCTTAATCTTGTCTCTTTACGTCTCTGCTTTCCCCAAAATTCTTTTGATAAACTTTTTTATCCAAAAGCTTTTAAATTGAACAATTCTATCGATTAAATCAATTTCACTTTTTACCCACAAATTTCCATAATCTTCTTCATTTTTATCACTATATTTTTTATCTAAAAATTTTTGCGAAACAGGGAAGTGGACTTGAATATATTCATCCACCCAAAATATTTTTTTATAAATTTTTCTAAAAAATTCCATCATTTTTTTAATGTCAGATCCCGCCTTTTTATTTCCCCATGGCCAATATTCAAAAAATATTGTCGGTTTATTTTTTTCAATTATTTTTTCTCCTCCTTCAATTACCAACGATTCAAAACCCTGTACATCCATTTTAATAAAATCAATTTTTTGATATTCCAATTCTTTTAATAAATCATCTAATTTTCTACAAAAAACAGGCTTAGCCTCCCTGTCAAGGGAGGTGCCCGCAGGGCGGAGGGTTTCTTCCCACATCCTATGATCCCCAAAATTCTCTTTCGATTCAAAAATCTTCATTTTTTTATTTTCATTTCCCGCTGCCGCTTGTACCGCCACCACATTAAATAATTTATTTTCTTTAATATTTTTTTGTAGAATTTCAAAATTAATTGGATCCGGTTCAATTGCTATTACTTTTCCCTTTTTTCCTACTTTATCAGCAAATAAAACCGCATAATAACCGATATTGGCTCCAATATCCAAAACTACGTCACCAACTTTAATTTTAGATAACATCAATTCAGTCAAATATGGTTCATATTTCTCCAAAGCAATTCTTTGTCCTACAAATTTATCATCCGCCAAATAATTAAACACATATTTTCCAAAAACCTTAGCTTTTTCTAATTTCATTTATCTATTTTATCAATTTTTCCTTCATCTCCTTCGTGTTAAAATCTAATACAAGTTATTTTTTAATAAATTTCATATGTCCACCAAAATTCATCCAGTTGCCGGCTTTTTATTAGTCGAGCCCCAAAAACAAGAAAGAACTACTACTTCGGGTATCGTTCTTCCTGAATCTCATCAAGACAAACCTCAACAAGGCAAAGTTTTAGCCGTCGGTGACACCACTTTTATTGATGGTCGAGAAATTAAATCTCCTTGTAAAATAGGTGATGTTGTTGTTTATCGTGAATGGGGTGGTAAAGAATATAAAGAAGATAATGTCGAATTATTATTATTAAAATTCGACGACATCATGGCCATTATTAAATAAAAAAAATTATGTCAAAACAACTAAAATTCGGGCAAGATGCTCGTGAATCAATTTTAAGAGGAGTTAATACTTTGGCAAATGCTGTTATAACTACTCTTGGTCCAAAAGGCCGAAATGTGGCTATCGACAAAAAATGGGGTGGCCCCACAGTTTTACACGATGGTGTCTCTGTCGCCAAAGAAATTGAACTTCAAGATCCTTATGAAAATATGGGTGCTCAATTAATTAAAGAAGCCGCTTCAAAAACCAATGACATTGCTGGTGATGGCACCACCACTGCCACTGTTTTAGCTCAAGCTATTGTCAACAAAGGTCTTCAAAACGTCACTGCTGGTGCTAACCCCATGATTATTCGAAAAGGT
>Ga0247840_10010884_pt1 | contig 11243 bp, 15 predicted proteins | sample LaCruzMarch2015__FD_192404 | JGI IMG/M metagenome (GOLD analysis project Ga0247840, IMG submission 192404) | Freshwater microbial communities from meromictic Lake La Cruz, Castile-La Mancha, Spain - LaCruzMarch2015_17m | ecosystem: Environmental > Aquatic > Freshwater > Lake | place: Spain...
AGCCTTCCATTCGTGTTTTAAAATCACCACGAAGTAATCCTTCAACCGCAAATTTAGGAAAGTATACACCTCTTTCGTTTGGAAGCAAGAGGCTTTTTGCCATTGCTTGCTCCAAGCGAATGAGCCAAGGACGAATGGTGTATATAACAAACTCCAATGATTGATTTTCTATATTAGAAAAGGTGCTACGTTCTAAATCACCGACCATATGAGCAGGAACTCTAAACATTCTACAAATTTCTGTAACTTGAAACCTTCTTGTTTCCAAGAATTGTGCTGCGTCTGGCGGTATGCCTATTGGTTTATATGACATGCCCTCTTCCAAAACTGCTACCTTATGAGCGTTATTACTCCCTTGATATACAGCGTTCCACGAGTCACGAATTCTTGCAGGATCTTTTACTACACCTGGATGTTCAAGCACCCCACCTGGGTTAGCCCCATTTGCAAAGAATTTAGCACCGAATTCCTCTGTGGAAAGCGAAAGCCCTATTGCTTCTTTAGCCATTGATATTGGCGAGTAGCCGATAAGCCCATCAAAACCAAGGGCTGGTATATGCATTACCTCGTCTGCCCTAAGGTTTAGCTCTCCACTGCTTGTTTGATAGCAGTAATATATTTCACCACTATCACCAAGCCTACCAACTCGCATTCGGTCTGGCAAAAGTGGCCATAGCTCTATAACACTTCCTCTGCCGTCACGCACGATATATGTGTAGGCATTACCCCATAACAAAAGATGACTCATAAGTGTTTCTCTAAACACAAAGGATGTCATCTCTGGATTTGGTGAATCGTGTAGCAGATAATATAGCGAATGTTTATATGCCTTTTCCTTGCCAGTATCTGTGTAATTGTATGTATGCAGTGGTAGGCTTGCAACAGTTTCTGAAAGTATGCGGACACAGGCGTTTACTGCCGTTGTCTGCATTGCAGTTCGTTCATTTACCGCTTTGCCAGAGCCTGACATACCACAGGCATAAAGAAACCCACTAAAGAAATCGTTAGTGGGGCTTGCTCTTGAATTAAAAAAACGTTGTAAAAATGGTACTTTCAAATGTGCATCACCTCCTCAAAAATGGGTAATAAAAAGCATCTTCATTATTCGAAGATGCTTCATTTTATAATCATATTAAATGTAAGTTGGAGGATTTTTTAACAAAAAATATGTTGTTCCTTTAATCGGCACACCATCTTTTTCATATTTTCCAAAACCCCAAGCATCTTTTCTTTCTATCATTAGGTCGAATAATATTAACCCAAAAAATAACCCAGAAGCAACAATGTTTTTACCACAAGCTAAATATATTGGTTCAAATACCGTTCCTGTCCAATCATTTCCTGGAATCCAACTTGAAGTGTTTATATCACTTCCGTCGATTCTACTATTAAGCTCATCAATAATATCTTTGTAGTCTGAAGCACTAAGGTTCTTCATCCACGCTTCAAATTCTTTTTTGTGCGGTACTGATTTTACATATTTACTACTTTCAACAGAATATAGCATGTTTGCTTATCTCCTTTCCGACAATATCTATCTTACGTCTCTTACTTCAACTACATCTTTATTATCAAAAAAGTATGTTGCGGTTTTAATACCCTGAGTGCTAACTGCTATACTTTTTTGATTTTTGTAGTTAAAAACAAATTTGAAAACAAACCCCCAAAATGCTCCTATAGACTTTTTGTCGTTATCTGATAAGTCTTGCATAATATCTGCGTTTAATTTTGCAAACACCTTAACTGGTGGCACTTTAAGGTAATCGTTGCAGAATATGATTTTATTCATAATATCCGCGTTACCAACAGTAGCAATACACCTATCCCATAATTCACCCGAGTTCTTAAATTGAGTAAATGGCTTATAAGTTAATACAAAGTCATTTTCAATTCGTTCAATAATTTCTGTTGTCAAAAACACAAAAAACATCTCCTTTATAATAATGTTATTCATAACCCTGTTATTAACTGGCTATTAAATATAGTATATATTATATTTATATCTTTGTCAATGCTTTTTTATTTTTTTCATATGCTCAAAATCCCTCGTGTATCATAAACAGAACCTGTATTGCCACCATTCCTTATAGCCCTATCGAGTGCCATAATGGTTGCAACAGCACCGTCAATGCGTTCTGTGCTATGCTTTTTTGACGGTTTCATATTTTCTGCAGCATCAATTTCCACATGGACATTATCGAAATTCCAGCGAAGAACCGGGTGATTATTATGGATAATCTGATTTTTAAGCACAATTGCAAAAATCTGCTTTGTCGGCGGTGACATATCCTTAAAACCCTGTCCAAATGGTATCATCGTTAAGCCTTCATCTTGTAGGTTAAGAATTATTTGTGTCGCATTATATCTGTCATATGCAATTTCTTTTATAACAAATTCGCTTGCAATCTCTTTAATATCCGCCTCTATTTTCCTATAATCTACTACATTGCCTTCCGTTGTTCGTATGAAATTTTGTTTTTCCCAAATGTCATATGGCACATGGTCACGTCTTACACGTTGCCTTAAATTTTCTTTGGGTATCCAAAAGTATGGAGCTACTATATATTTTTCACCATCATTCCTTGGTGGAAATACTAACACAAAAGCAGTTAAGTCTTGTGTAGTTGATAAGTCAAGCCCAGCGTAGCATTCTCTGCCACGAAGCAGGGATAATTTCACAGTTTCATTGCAATCATCCCATTTGTCCATTGGCAACCATCTTGACGTTTGCTTGACCCACTGGTTTAGCCTTAATTGGCGAAACAGATTCTCTTCAGCAGGATTTTCTTTTGCAGAGTTACACGCAGCTCGCACCTTTTCAATATCCACCGTATGTCCTAATGAAGGATTTGCAAGATACCAATTTTCCTCACTGCACCAATCTGCATCATCTGGTATTCCATAGATAACAGGATAAAAGGTTGGATCAATTTTTCTACCCTCTAAAATATCCATTGCTTTTTGGTGAACCTCCCAGCAAATACTATTCCTATCAGTTCCAGCGGTCGTAATAAGGAAAAATAATGGCTGTTGTCTTGCATCACCTGAACCTTTTGTCATTACATCATAAAGTTCACGATTTGGCTGAGAATGCAATTCGTCAAATATAACCCCATGAACATTAAGACCGTGTTTTGTAAAAGCCTCACTTGATAGAACTTGGTAATAACTATTTGTTGGTTTATATACAAGTCTTTTTACAGACATAATTGGTTTTATTCTTTTCTTCAAAGTAGGGCATTGCTCTACCATTTCTACTGCTACATCAAAAACAATACTTGCTTGTTGGCGGTCACTGGCACAACCATAAACCTCAGCACCCCATTCATCATCTGCACAAGTAAGGTACAGTGCAACAGCTGCTGCAAGCTCTGATTTTCCCATTTTCTTTGGTATTTCAACGTACGCAGTGTTATATTTTCTATACCCATTGTCCTTAATAGTACCAAATACATCACGAATAATTATATCCTGCCAAGGTAACAAATCAAACGGAACACCACGCCATTTACCTTTTGTGTGTTTTAATCTGTTAATAAAATCAATAGTTCTCTTAGCCTTTTGCTCATCGAACATTTTTATCACCACCAAATGATAGAAGGCCTTCCATTATATCGTCATCATCAGCACCTTTACTTTCTGCAATAATCCTACTCCTTGAGGATGGGGTAAGACCGAATTGCTCACAAAATCTACTCATAATTCTTAGGTAAGTTTGTGCTATGGAAACCTGCGGCACTTGTTGCCAGTACCCAGATGGCGTTTTAACAATTGTACCGTGCTTGTTTATAAATTCTTCAGCCTCTTGCCATCTTGCATAGGCTTGGCAGTAGCCTGCAAATGCAGCCCTATCAATTTCAGTTAAAATGCCTAAATCTCCTAACTGAGTGCACGTGTTCTCCCATTCTATCTTAGCCTCAGGTGCCAACCATTCTGGGCAAGTAGGTAATTTTTTCTTTGGTTTAGGTTCTTTTTCGTTAAGCAGACGTTTTCCTGGATTACCTTCAAGTACTTTTAGTGCAGTAGGTTTTGGTTTTCTACCTCGCTGTGCCACAATGGTGTCACCTCCTATAATCCACACAATTAAAAAAGAACCATACCGAAGTAGGTTCTTTAAAATTATATTTTTAGTTTTATTGCATTACCCTATATAATGCTATCTCTGACCAGTTAGAATAAACCTTGAATATTCCTTTGGGTTTTCAGCAATCAAAATAGCCAGCTCAATAAATCCTTTTTCCAGAGCCTCCTGCTGAATATCTATTAACGAAAACATGTTAAATTTTGCTCCAGACCGAATTTCCAAAATTTGTCGTACTACCTCATCAGATATATTATACTTACTATAATCTGCAATTAACTCTGTGCAATCTGGAATGTATGAGCTGTATCTTGCCCACTCATAACCTTCTGCTTCTACCAATATTGATTCAACACTATCTTCAGCTTTAACCAACAAAACGTGCCACACCCTATTAATATCAATAAACATCAATTCAATGTTGTTGCTTATAAAATCAAAATCGTCAAGCAGGTTTTCCTTGAAATATTCCCACTTGTCAATGGGTAGCTCAATTATTTTCTCAATAACAAACTCCGACTTACCACATTCCTGAACTGTTATACCCTTTAACTCATTAACATTTATTGCTTTTCTTGCAAAGAACGCTTTGCTCATAATTTCAACCTACCCTCCTGTAACCCAAATTGTCTTTTTTAAAGTAGCTATATCCGAGTTCCGAGCAGTCAGGGTAAGTGGCATTGTAACAAAAGCAGAACTCACCTTCTTTTGAATCCAATGTATAGCCATATTCTGCTATTTCTTCTGATGTTTTAAGTGGCAATGTAATAAGCACCATATCATCTAAGGTATTAACACCAATGTGAGTTATAACTGTTGTTTTATCTTCCGCGTACCTAAACGCCAACCTTAATACCTCGTCAGCATCTATTCCAGGCTGATTTGCATTTTTGAAAAATACATCAAAATAGTTTAATATACCTTTGATTACCTCGGCATCGCCCTTTACTGTCACGAACATTCCCATAAGTGCAGCCTCAGCTCTTGCCGATATTTCGTTTTTAATCATTATGATTTGCCACTCCTTATACCAGGGAAATTATAGTCCCCATGTTTTATATGTTCGTGGTCAGCCTCGACAGCTTTTTTGTAGTCTTTGTCATTTTTTTCCTCGTCAATACACTTAATACATAAGCACTGCGTAGAAAACATCGACATTGACCTTCCCTCTTTTAGGGAGCCACCACACTTATCACAATTTTTTTGACTAAAGAATTTGTCCATAGGTTATAATTGACCCCCTTCATCGTTTTTGTATAATTCTTTTTGCACCATTAACATTTCAACAATAACTTTAACATAAAGTTCGTTGTGTAATTTTCGGTCTATTACGTACAAATCACAGCCCTCAGCAAAGTCAAACCAAACATCAAAAATACCAACGTCTTCATCAATAGAGGTATTAAAATTAACAAATATTTCTGTTTTCAAAATATCGTTATCCTTTTTGCCCCATTCCCTTTTTACCAAATTTGTCAATTCACTGATTATTTCTTCCGAAGGCACAAATGCAAAACATACACATTCGCCGTCTGAGCTTATTTCTACTTTTTCATCCATTATAGTTGCCCCCCATTAATTAGTTCCGAATAACAAAACAGTAGGCTGTGTGCCTTCTTCTTGCGTATCATAAAATTCGTTGTAGCCAAGTTTAGGGGTCATAAATCCTTCGGCTAAAAATAGCTCGTTTCCAATGTGCGACTGCCCATTTCCTTCACTGTCAATAGAGATTGCTACCAATGCATTAGGCTTTTTTAGTTCTTTCAAAGCTACAATAAGCTCCCTTACAGTAATTGCTTTCATCGCAAAGCTCCCTCGTATATATAATTTCACCGTTTATTGGTGATTAGTTCAAATGATATTTGTAAATTCTAATTTGCTCCGATAATAATTTGACCTTTGTTCCAGCTAATGTTAGCCTGTCAACTTTCGTTACATAAGCTCCACCAAAATCAGTAGCTAAATGAACTGTTATATTTTGCGCCTCTGCTATAACTTTTAGCTTTGCTTCTTCAAATTAGGCTATTGCCTCTTCAAGCTGTTTTTCTAATTGCTTTAAATAGCAATCCGTTTTGGTTTCAACAATTATGAATGTGCCTGTTTCTAAAAGCTCTTCATCCTCACTTTGGCTATAAATAAGCACCTCATTGTCCTTGCTATCGAGTGAAGCGAAAACCTTATCCTTGCCATTTACTCCCACCAATTTGTAAGTTTGCCCAGCGTTTGTCTTAATTGTCACTCTGCTTCACCCCCATCCGTATTGTCCTGAACGTGTTTGTCCATCAAGACCTCAGCTATTGTAGAATCAAAGTCGTTTAAAAGCTTATCGTCAAAATCCCAAAAGCCAAGAATATCCTCCAAGACCTCTCTTAGCTTTTCAACATCTGCCTTTGAATCTTCTTGCCCTAACACTAAAATCTTTTCAACAGCTGTTTGCAATAGCCCTCGTGCCGTTGCCACCATAGTAGTCTCGCTCATTTGCAATCCCCCTAATCTATAAGTAGTGTATAGTATAGCTCTAATAAGGGTATATTGGAACATATAATAGCGACAATGATTATGGTTATATTTGTGTATCAAACACAAACTTTAACTATGCCGGCCATAACGAAATTAACGCACGGTAATGCAACACCATTGCCCCATAATTTGTATTCAGCACTATCAGAGTAAGGGTTTTCAAGCCACTTTGTAATTTGTTTTTTACTTTTTGGTTTAGAAGACGTTCCCATAATTTTTCGGTGAGTTTCAAAAACATCAGCCCAAAACGATATATCTTCATCGGTTGGGGGTTCAGTTTCCAAATCAGAACACCAAAAACTTGGAAAGCCTTGTAGCCTTAAACACTCGAATGGTGTAAGCCTTCTTACTGTGTATGTAGGTTCTATCACATGATAATCTCCACTGAATGCCTCTTGATTTCCTAAAAATTGCTTTTGCCCACACGATGCCAGTATTGCCCCTGTTATGTTTTCTCCTGACCCCATTGTTATTTCTTCTTTTTGTTCAACAATTCCGTTTTGAAATCCGGGGTTAGTTCCGTTTATCAATGTATTTGCTTTTCCATCTTCTCGATAGCACTGGCTCTCTGCTTTCATTTGTGGGTAAAAACTGGCTACAGCTGATGGCCCTTGTGCATTTAATGTGCTTGCTATCCCATCTTCACTTATTCCGAGGTTACGTGCGAAATTCTGCCCACAGTTGAATGTTTCACGGTCTATGGCATATACAACACCATGGCGATCAACGGTATTTAATGTAAAACTGACATCTTCATTAATACCATCACCCCTTGGGCCATTCTTATCAGCTCTGCCAATCATGCTCCCCTGCAAGGCAACCACAGCAATACCACCTTGATTACAGGCAGGGTTGCCACCTGTTTGGTCAATTGTTCTTGATGTTTCAGCTTCATAAACACCACTATGTGGATTATCTGATAACATTGAATTGCTTTTATCAGAGCAAATGCCATATGCCTTTTGGGAACTAACCACAAAGGGTTGATTATTTCCACCAGTTCCATAATTCGCCATAACTGTCTGAGCTACATCAAGAGGTCCTATAAAACGTGTGTCCTGCCCGTGGTTTTCAAACACACATTGTGGACCTTTGAAATCTAATCCCGATGATTTAGTTATTCCGACTTTGTCGGATAAATGTTGATTTAATAGGTGTTTACGCATAATAACCTCCGAATAATTTTTATAGTTAATGTATATTGATTTGCATATCAGTCAACAATTCCTTTATAAAATAAAAAAAGGAAGGGATTACTATATGCAAATTCAACTTATGAAATCAAAGTTGCTTGAGTGGCTATCGCAAATGAATTATTCGGTGACATCAAAATCCCATTATACTTCTTCGCTTAACCGAATTGCCGAGTATTACCAAAAGTTGGGCGTAACTGAATACGACCCCATAATTACAGCGGACTTTATAGATTTGTCACATTCCGAGTATGCTCGAGGTTCTTTATATCAGTCTACCTTTAATAATCGCCGTAAATGTGCATACTTGCTGGATGAATATTTTCATTTTGGGAAATTCAGTTGGCATGTGTTTCCTAAAAAGGAAAAGCTTTCATTCTCCCTAAATTCGTACTATGATGAAATTCTAAAAGAATTTAGTAATTATTGGAGCAAAAGGGGTGTTTGGTGTAAAGCAACTCTTCGAAGCCAAGTAATATTGGTACGACAATTTCTTGAGTACTTACAAATAGCTTCGATTACAGATGTTCGCAAAATCAACATTGAAATTATATCTGAGTATTTAGGCTATGCAAAGTTAAGACATCCTCGTGGGCTTAATGAGGCATGTGCTGCAATTCGTTATCTTGGTGATTTTTTCAATGGGGTCCAGATTGTAGCTCCTGATTTACGGCTCATTGCTCCTGTTGTCCCTACAAACAGAACTGTTATGCCTTCTTTCTCGGATGATGAAGTTTCGAATATACTATCATCTGTAGATAGGTCAACAGCGAGCGGGAAACGCGATTATGCAATGTTACTTTTATCAGCAAAACTCGGTTTAAGAGCAATTGATGTTGCTAATCTAAAATTAACCGATATTGACTGGAATAAACCTCAAGCTGAATTAAGGTTTGCTCAGCACAAGACTGGTGGCGATATTATTTTGCCACTTGAAAATGATGTGGGAAATGCAATAGCAGATTACATTATTTCCAGCCGACCACAAGTTGTATCGGAGTTTATTTTTTGCGTATCTCGTCCTCCATATCGTGAAGTGGGAGCACCCACTGTTTCAAATTGCACCAAAAAATACATGAAAAAAGCAGGCGTTGAGTGCGAACACGGTAAAGGTTCACATAGTTTTCGACGTCATCTGGCTACAAAAATGTTAAATGCCGATGTATCATATGACAAAATATGCGAGGTGCTCGGACATAGGCAACCACACAACCTCAAATCATACGTTCGTGCTGATTCTCATGGGCTGTCGGAGTGTGCACTAAGTTTTACTGAAATTTGCAGAGTTTCGGGGGTGTTGGAATGAGGTTTGATATTAAAGGTGCATTTGCGGAATATATTATTGGGTTGATTCGTCTACGACGCACAGTCGGATTTCGTTACATGGAAGGAGAACGTATACTCTACAGATTTTCGGAATTTTGCAATCTCCATTTCCCTGATGAATTGGAACTTACAGAACAGATTGTGCGAAAATGGATTGAAAATCCCAACGAATACAAAAACGCATATCAAACTTATCGAATGGCTGCGGTACGTAATCTCGGAATTTACATGACGGGCATGGGAAGAAATGCCTATGTTTTACCAGTAGAATTCTATCCTCGCCCTGATCCCAGATATGTAGTACGCATTTATACGAAAGAAGAGCTTGCCAAAATATTTAAATGTGCAGACAGATGTTCCCAAAACACTAAATCGCCTTACCTTCATTTAATAGTTCCAGTTATTTTCAGGCTGCTATATTGCTGTGGATTGCGTCCGAGAGAAGCCCGAAAGTTAAAATCGGAAAATATTGACTTAAACAACGGTGAAATTCGCATAATTCAGTCCAAAGGCTTAAAAGACCGACTGGTTGTCATGGCAGAGGATATGACGGCACTTTGTATGAGGTACAACGAAAAAATGGAGCAGTTATGTCCTAACAGGGAATATTTTTTTCAAAGTGATCGAACAAACGGTGCATACGTTAAATCATGGATAGAAAGGCACTTTAATATTTTGCTCGAACAGTCAAACATATCAGATTCGTCATTTTCAAAGCCACGGTTATATGATTTACGTCATACTTTTGCAACACATTGCTTACAACAATGGGTTGAACAGGGTAAAGATGTTAACTCTAAATTGTTGTATCTCAGTGCATATATGGGACATAAAGATGTAACCAATACTGCATATTACATTCACCTTATGCCAACAGAATTCTGTGAACAGAGTAAATTGTCAACAGCTTGGTATTCCAATGTTACAACGGAGGTGCCAATTGAAGATTAATGATATCGCTTTTTACAACCGAATCAGAGATTTTCTTGATGTTTACATTGTGAAACAAAAGAAATTCAGCGTAAATACTCAAAAATCTTATCGTGAGGCACTGTCATTGTTGCTGACTTTTTTTAAAGAGGCATTGGGTTTATCATATGAAAAGGTGGGATTTGAAAATCTCACTTATGACAATATATCAAAATTCCTTGATTGGCTTGAAACTGAACGCAAGTGTTCAGCAACAACCATCAATCAACGTTTGATGGCGGTTAAGTCGTTTTTAAATTATTGTGCGGCTGTGGATCCCTCCAAAATTGCCTTGCAAGCAGAAATGAAAACCATTACGTTGCGCAAAGCAAAACAGAAAACAGTAGCTTTCCTTTCTGAAACCGCAATTAAAGTCTTAGTAGAGCAGGTTAACGACTTAACTTCAATCGGACTTAGAGACAAAACGTTAATATTGCTGATGTATGATATCGGTGCTCGTTGCCAAGAAATTCTTGACATTAAACTTAGTGCATTGAACTTACGAAAAACAGAACCACAAGTTAGCGTATGTGGAAAGGGTAACAAAACAAGATCCTTACCGATTTCTGGAGAAATCGCAGTTTATTTAAAACGATATTTAGATGTATATCATCCTGTTGCAACAAGAAGTTCTGATGACTATCTGTTTTATACAGTCATCCATGGTATTCGTAATCAAATGTCACCCGATGCAGTTGCTTTGTTTTTGCGAAAATATTCTGCTAAAGGGCATGATGTTTGCGATGATGTACCAGAACGGGTTAGACCTCATCAAATTAGACATTCTAGAGCAATGCATTTGTACCGCAGTGGTCTTCCACAAGTACTACTTTCAGAGTTTCTTGGGCATGCTGACCCAGTAACCACGAAAGTATATGCTTGGTCAGATACAGAAATGAAACGTTCAGCAATAGCTAAAGCTAACCCTGTACAGTTTTCCAACAATGAAGATACACCTATTTGGAAAGGCAATGAGGAAATGATTCGAAAACTCTACGGTTTAACTTAAATTTCACAACCTACTCGTAATATGCGGGTAGGTTGTTGTTTTTCAAACAATAAAAATTATTCGGAGGTTATTATGCGTAAACACCTATTAAATCAACATTTATCCGACAGAGTCGGAATAACTAAATCATCGGGATTAGATTTCT
>Ga0247840_10010885_pt1 | contig 11242 bp, 3 predicted proteins | sample LaCruzMarch2015__FD_192404 | JGI IMG/M metagenome (GOLD analysis project Ga0247840, IMG submission 192404) | Freshwater microbial communities from meromictic Lake La Cruz, Castile-La Mancha, Spain - LaCruzMarch2015_17m | ecosystem: Environmental > Aquatic > Freshwater > Lake | place: Spain...
CAGAGTTTTATTTAGGCGGAGTGCATGTGGACTGCTCTACTACTCCTAACAGAATATATGTGTTGGATTCAGGCAATAACAGAATATTGGGATTTCTTGGATATAAAGGCCCGGACGGAGCAGCTGATATTGTTATTGGGCAGTTAGAGAAATTTGATATGGGTACAGCAAATGGCGATAATACTAAATATATGCTTCCTACTGCAAGCACTTTAGCTTTCCAGCCTTATCCTTTTGTAGTTAGCACATCGGAAAGCCCCAGGTCAGGGCAGATGGCTACAGATCAAGAAGGCAGCCTCTATGTTGTTGATAATGATAATAATCGGGTACTGAAGTATACCGACCCATTTGGAACTGACCAAATCGCTGATGAGGTATGGGGACAAGAAGATTTTACACATCGCGATGCCAATCGAGGCCAGGCTCGACCGAGTAATAACACGCTTTGGACAGGGTGGACTGGACAGGTGTTTTCTTCAGGCGTAGATGTTGATAATTATGGAAATTTATGGATAGCTGATACAAGGAATAATCGCGTACTACGTTTTCCACAAGGAGCAAAGACAGCGGATTTGGTTTTAGGACAAAGCGATTTTAATAGAAATAGCTGTACAATCTGGTTTACTAAACCATTGAATAAAATGAGTAAACCAAACGCAGTAAGGGTTCATCCATTAACAGGAGAAGTTTATGTATTAGAAGATGAATGGCCTGGCTTGGCTAGAGTTTTAGTTTTTACTCCTCCTTTTTCTAATGGGATGTTTGCCTCAAGAGTAATTGGAAGAGCGCAATATCAAAACCATGCGCCAACTGAACCATATAATCATAATAACTGGCAATCTTTTGACACAAATGGCGATGAAATACATGATACATGGGTAAATGTAGTAACTGGTTTAAACTGGTCAAGAGGTTTTTGTTTTGATCCTTCAGGCACAGGAGATATTTGGGTAAATGATGGAGGCAATCGTCGCGCAATCTTGTTTGACAGGCAGAGCAATATGATAGATGTTATAAATCAGCCAGATTTTAATACAAGAGTATTAGGCATGCAGAGCGGTTATATTTATGATGGCATGCGCCGGGCATTCGATCAGAACGATGGAGGAATAGGGACAGATAGGGATGGGAATTTATATATATCAAGCACAGCAGGGAGCTCATGCTTTAGTAGAAATGTTATGAGGTTTGAAACGCCTTTAAGAAGAAGTGCGCTTGGAAATTTTACTTATGTTGTGTCAAGCGGAGCAATGCTCCATAGCGGCTGGAACCAATATTCTGCAAGGACTGTAAATAGCCCTTTTGGTATGGCGCTAACAGCAGGTTCGCAACTTTTTTTAAGCGATGGCCAGCGGATATTAGTCTGGAACGATTATCGTAACAAAGCAACGTTTAGCGAAGCAGATTTCATAATAGGCCAGGACAGGGGAGATGAGAATTTTAATGATGAAGGGATTTTTGCTGGAGATAGAATTAAATATATAATTGCTGTAGGAAATTATATATTTGTCTCTGCCAATTATAAGATATATATATTTGGGCTTCCTGTAACAAGTGGCGGCAGAAACTATCAGCCTATAAAGAAGCTTGAAAGCGAAAAGAATGTGTACTGGAAAGATGATGGAAATTTGGTTCATTTCCAGCCTATTGGGCTTGCCTATGATGTAACAGAAGATGCTTTATGGGTAAGCGATGCAGATGGATATAGAGTATTACGAATTAAAAATCCATTGGGCAATGCAAAAGTAGACATAGTTTTGGGACAACCTAATAAAACAAGCCTTACTCCTAATGCTGGACAAACAGGCCCTAATCGTGTAGGATTCGCTAAAATGTGGTCGCTTGCCTTGGACCGTTTTCGTAATCTCTATGTACTAGATTCTGGACATGAATGGGGCGGAAATAAAAGAATACTTCGTTTTGATGCAGAGGATATTATTCCACTATCGAGTACAATATTTCCACTGCCTGAAGCCAGTGGAGTATTTTGTAAAGATAGTTTTTATAATGCAAATGATCCAGAAGACCCTCATTTGCCTAAGGTTCCAATCGGAATAGATTTTGACTCACAGAATCATATGGTGTTGTCAGTGTGTAGTTATGGTAATCTACAATACGAGAAGATATTTTATTATGCCACTCCTCATATTGGCCAGATGCCTCAGCCTACAGCTATCATCGATATCCCTTTGGGCCAGGGTGGTGTAATGTGTTTTGACACTGATTATAATTTGATTATTCAAGATCACTCCTGGTATCGTATTTTATTTGTTGCATTAGATTCTACTCCTCCTAGCGCCCCTGTGGTTACTGACGAAGGAGAATTTACAAGGGAAAATCAGCTTTATGCTTCATGGACATCCAGCGATCCAGAATCAGATATTCAAGAGTATCAATACACAATTATCCAAGATTCAATTAGAGGCGCAGTTATACGCGACTGGACTTCTACAGGTAGGAATGGGTACGTTACTGCTGGGCCTCTTAATTTAATTAAGGGCAGAACCTATTACTTTGGCGTTAAAGCTAAGAATGGCTCAGGATTATGGAGCTGGATTGACTATTCAGACGGGATTACTGTAGACACTCTTCCGCCTCAAGGCGCGCTTAAAATTAATAATGACGCTATCTATACAAATTCTACTTCTGTTACCTTGACTATCTCTGCTATTGATACAGGGAGCGGCATGGGCCAGGGGGCGCAGATGCGATTCTCCAATCATGATGCTACTTGGACAAATCCAGAAGCCTATTCTGGCACTAAATCCTGGACTCTTCTTCCAGGAGATGGTAAAAAGATAGTCTATGTGATGTTTAAAGATGTTATAGGAAATTGGTCAAAGGCAGTGAGCGATATGATTATTCTAGATACTTCTAAGCCTATAAAACCTATTGTTACTGACGATGGAGTTTATACGAATAGCCTTACTACGCTGCATGCTTCATGGTCATCTTCTGATCCAGAATCAGGGATTGGAGAATATCAATACAGGATTACTTCTGATAGCCAGAATACGAAAGTCGTACGGGATTGGACATTTGCTGGGACAAATACCTCTATAGTTGCCACTGGTTTAAGATTAACCTATGGAAAACAGTATTATTTCTTTGTAAAAGCCAAAAATGGCATAGGCCTCTGGAGTGATGCAGGGCGTTCGGATGGAATAATTGTGGATATTATTGCGCCTGTTATGACTAATGTAACTACAAGCTTACAGCTAAAGAATAAGCCAGTGTTGTTTCAGGCGTGGGTTAGCGATAACCTTTCAGGGGTAAATAGTGTGAGCATTACTATAGATAGTATCGCTACTCTTACTATGAATTATAATCTTAAAACCAAGCTGTATGAAGCTGTTTTCGATTTTACTAGCACCAAAAAAGTAATAGTAAGCTACTATATTAGCGCTAAGGATAATGCGGGGAATAAAATAAACAGGGGGCCGTATTATCTTGCGCTAAGATATAAATAATATAACTTCGACTCATAGAGTTGGATTGGTAATGCAAACAGGTGGGTTACGGAAGCCATAATAGTCTATATCCTGGTCAGATATCCTGACCCTACCCCCAAAAACTGTACACTTTACAAGTTGAGTCTCCTGGTGTAAAACAGTAGCTACAAGCTACTAAAGGAGGCTCAGTATGGCGCGTAAACGTTTCACAGAAGAACAGATAATCGGTATCTTAAAGAAGCATGAGCAAGGCGTTAAGATTTCAGACTTGTCACGGGAGATAAATGTTTCCGAAACAACAATTTACAAGTGGATAGCGAAGTTCGGCGGCATGGAAGTATCTGACGCAAGGCGCTTAAGATCTCTCGAGGATGAGAATCGTAGATTAAAGCATATCGTAGCGGATCTCACTCTTGATAACCAGGCGCTGAAAGCGCTCAGCTCAAAAAACTTCCTAAGCCCAAAGTAAAGCGTCAGGCAGTTGCTCAGTTACAAGAGCACTTTGGGCTTTCTGTGAGCAGGTCATGCAGAATTGTAGAGCTTAACCGTTCGAGTTGTTACTACAAGAGTGTCAAAAAGGATAACGAAACGATTGTCTTAAATCGCATGAAGGAGTTAATCTCTACTCATAAGAGCTGGGGTTACCCTATAATTCATGACGTTTTAAGGCGCGAAGGATTGGTGAAAAATCCCAAGAGGACCTGGCGCATCTATAAGGAGAATAATCTGACGCTGAAGCTACGTAAGCGCCATAAAAGAGCTTCTATGCTTCGGCTGGAACTCGCAGAACCGACGAAGCCCAATGAACGATGGGCAATGGATTTTGTTTCTGATAGCCTCTGGAACGGCAGGAAGATTAAAATCCTGACAGTGCTTGATATATTTACAAAAGAATGCCTTGCTACAGAAGTAGATACATCGATTAACGGAGAAAGAGTAACAAGAATCCTTGATTGGCTTATAGTAACAAGGGGATGCCCTGAAGTGATAACCACTGATAACGGGCCTGAATTCGCAGGTATTGCCCTTGACCGGTGGGCATACAACAATAATGTCCGGCTCGATTTTATAAAGCCCGGCAAGCCGATACAGAACGCGTTTATTGAGTCATTTAACGGACGTTTACGTCACGAATGCCTAAATCAACATTACTTTGTAACACTCGAGGAAACAAAAACTATTATTGAAAACTGGAGAAAAGAGTATAATACATTCAGGCCTCATGGATCATTAAAAGGCTTAACGCCCGAAGAATTCAGGAAGGCCTGGAAAGAACAAAAACAACAACCAAAAACACCAGAAATTCAACTTACAAGCTGTACAATGTAAGGGGTAGGGTCAGGGGCAGGTCAATCCATCAGAGTAAAATGGGCACTTTACGATTTTATTATTGAACGAGATGTGGCCAGGAACAGTTTTGAGTCTCAGAGTAAAATGTTTCCTTGGGTAAAAATGATAGGAGGTACTAAAGTGAAGCTAAAAACATTATTTCTAGTATCTTTACTGGGATTATTTTTTGTAAGTGACACACATGCAATAGTGCTTACTAAAGAGAAAGATACCACAAGCCAAAAACAAGGATCGACAAGGCCCCTTGAAAAAGCATGGCCGTTGCCTCCAGATAGTTTCTCTCAAAAAGATTCATCTACTCCTGAATATGCTCCGGGTGAAATAATTATTAAGTTCAGCCCAGAAACCAAAGAGCAGATTCGCCAGATGCTCACATCTAGTTTTACCAAAGGCCTACAAAGTAAAGATAAGTTTGAAAAGCCAATAGATTTTAATGCCAACCTTATCTCATCGCACATAAATAATATAGACATTACTATCTTGAAAGATATTAATACCAAATACAAGGCCAAGGTTGAACCTATATGCAAGAGTTTACATAGACAGCTTCACTCCCAAGGCAAAGATTTTTATCAATTAGAAACAGATAAACTGCTAAAGAATAAAAAAGCTCAAACCTTAACCCAAGCCCAAGATAAAGCCAAAATGCTTCCTGACTTCTCAAGTATCTATGTACTTAAAATACAAGGTGATGTTCAAGAGGCAGTAACAGACTATAACCAACTTAAAGATAAAGGTATCCTTGAGTATGTAGAGCCAAACTATAAGGCTAAAGTCCAAATGGTTCCCAATGACCCTTATTATCGGTCTAGAGGAAGTTGGGGACAATCTTACGATGATCTCTGGGGTTTAAAGAAGATACAATCCGAGCAAGCCTGGAATATAAGTCAGGGGAAAGATGTGGTTGTGGCAGTTATAGACACAGGTATAGACTACAACCACGAAGATATTGCTCCGAATATCTGGATAAATACTGCAGAAATTCCAAATAATGGTATAGATGATGATGGTAATGGTTATATTGATGATGTGCGGGGTTGGGATTTTAGCTACCTTGATAACGATCCTATGGATGGATATGGCCATGGCACACATTGTGCTGGGACAATTGCAGCAGTAGGAAATAACAATAAAGGTGTCATAGGCGTGGCTCCTCAAGCAAAGGTGATGGCGGTTAAAGGTTTAGATGATAGCGGAGCTGGCCTTATTGATGATTTAGCGAATGCGCTTATTTATGCTGCGGATAATGGAGCAAAAGTGCTTAGTAACTCATGGGGAGGAGGAGGTTATTTCCAGCTTATTGAAGATGCTGTGAATTATGCCTATGCCAAGGATTGTGTGATATTAGCGGCAGCAGGAAACGATGATACTGAGGTTAGTTATTTTTTCCCTGCTAATTGTTCTAATGTAATTGCAATTGGCTCTACTGACCATAATGACTTAAAATCAGATTTTTCTAATTACGGCGATAAGATAGATGTAGTGGCGCCTGGAGGAGATAGTAGTTTATCAAACGATAATGGCGCATTATACAGGAATATACTTTCTTTACGCGCATCAGGAACAGATATGTATGGTAATGGTCTATGTATAGTAGGTAATAATTATTATCGTTTACGAGGGACATCTATGGCTTGTCCGCATGTTGCAGGCGTAGCTGCATTAATTCTTTCTGCAAATTTTAAACTAACTAACCATGATGTACGCAGTACTCTTCGAACATCTGCAGATGATATAGGTGAGGCAGGAAAGGATAGTTATTTTGGATATGGCAGAGTCAATGCTTATAAAGCCTGTTTAATTTCTCCAGCTTATTTAAAGTCGCCAGTTAATAATAGTTTTATTAGAGGAAGAGTAGGTGTAATAGGCAATACTGTTATTCCTGCTTTTGAAAGATATGAGCTTTACTTTGCGCCTAAAAATAATCCACAAAAAACTACCTTAGTTAATTCTTCCAGTACTTCTGCAAATGGATTATTGGGGGTCTGGGATACTATCGTATCTAGCGAAGGAAAATATATTCTTACCTTAAAGATTACTACTACCGATAACACAAACTTTTTTTTCAACAAGGATATCACTATAGATAATATCAATGAACTACCTGTTTTTAGGCCAATTTCTAACAAAGGAGCAGTTATAGGCAGGCTTTTAGGCTTTAAAATAGAGGCTCATGATCCAGATGACCCAGATAGAGGAGGATCGTTGATCTATTCTGCAAGAAATCTGCCTCCTGGCGCACAATTTGTTCCAGAAACCCAACAATTTACCTGGCATCCTACTGAATCTGATAAAGGAATTTATTATGTTAATTTTATTGTTGGAGATGGCCAATTTACAGTTAATAAAGAGATTAGCATTTCTACGGTATATTTACAAGAAATCCAAATAACTTCTGATTCTGCATATCAGCAAGCTTATTCTATTTATGCAGACAAGATTGTCTATGAAGACTATAAAAATGGATACAGCAACCCAGACATATATATGTACGATATTTCAACCGGCCAAGAGACTCAAATAACTACGAATATTTATCGTCAATGTACCCCAGATATATATGGAGATAAAATCATATGGTGTGACGATAGAGCGTCCGGAGGGTCTGATAAGCTGGATATTTTTATGCATAACCTTTCAACTGGTCAAGAGGTTCAGATAACTAATAGTCCCAGCTATAAGTTTCAATAACCTATCAGGTAAGCTGGATATTTGCATGTATAATCTCTTAACTGGACAAGAGACTAAAATAATGACAGATCTTGCAAACGGGAGTTTTCTTGCTATTGATGCAGATAAAGTCGTCTATAGTGACTGGCGAAGTGGTAATATGCGTAATACATGTTCTAATATTTATATGTATGATCTTTTGACGGAAAGAGAAACCCCTATTACTATTAATTCTGCAAATCAATTATTTCCTGATATATCCCAAGATAAAATAGTTTGGTCAGGTATTAATGATGGCAATTGGGATATTTTTATGCATGACCTTTCAACTAGTCAGAAAATTCAAATAACTTCTAATAGCGGAGAAAATGTTACTCCTGCTATTTTCTCAGATAAAATTGTTTGGATTGGCATACGAAATGAAAATCAATCCGATGTTTACATGCATGACCTTTCAACTAGTCAAGAGATTCAAATAACACCTACTTATTATAGATATCCAACTCCACCTTTTGTTTTTGAAGACAGGATTGTTTGGACTGGTTCTAATAAAAAAAATACCGATGTATATATGGCTAAATTAGCTTTTGTGCCTCAGATTGCTTCTATTGCTCCTACAGAAGTCTTTATAGGAGATTCTTTTACTATAACAGGTATTAATTTTGGCTATAATCGAGAACAAGACTCTAAAGTAGAATTTAGTAATGGCGTATTTGCCCAAATTGAAACATGGTCTAATACCCAGATAACTTGTAGAGTGCCTCAGGGGGCTAGAACAGGTTTAGTAAGCGTAGTTACATTAGGTGGTCAAAGTAATGGGGTTATGGTTACCATAGACACTACTTCGCCTCCTACTCCTATAGTTACTGACGGAGGAGAATTTACAAGGAAAAATCAGCTTTATGCTTCATGGACATCCAGCGATCCAGAATCAGGTATTCAAGAGTATCAATACAAAATTACCCAAGATTCAACTACAGGTACAGTTATATGTAATTGGACTTCTACAGGAAGAAACGCGTATGTTACTGCTGGGCCTAAAAATTTAACTCATGGCAAAACCTATTACTTTGGCGTTAAAGCTAAAAATGGCGCAGGATTGTGGAGCGATATTGGGTATTCAGACGGGATTACTCTAGACACTCTTTCGCCCCAAGGCACGCTTAAAATTAATAATGACGCTATTTATACAAATTCTACTTCTGTTACCTTGACCATCTCTGCTACTGATACAGGGAGCGGTATGGGCCAGGGGGCGCAGATGCGATTCTCTAATCATGACGCTACTTGGACAAATCCAGAAGCCTATTCTAGCACTAAATCCTGGGCTCTTCTTCCAGGAGATGGTAAAAAGATAGTCTATGTGACGTTTAAAGATGTTATTGGAAATTGGTCAAAGGCTTATATAGACGGTGTTTTCTTAGATACCACTATTCCTGTACTGAAAAATATGACCAGAAGCCCGCAGTCAAGGCGCAGGCCAGTTTTATTTCAGGCAGAGATTAAAGACAATCTTTCAGGGGTAGCGAGCGCAAGCGTTTCCGTGAAAGGCTCTACGTATCTGATGAATTATAATCCTAGAACTAAATTGTATGAAGCCAATGTCAGCATATGGCTTCCCAAGAATATACCAGGCGTATTCCTAGAATATTCTATAAACGCCAAGGATAAAGCTGGTAATAGGATAACTAAGCAAGATCGTCTTTCGTTAATGTAAGGTTCGTCAAGGTTGAACCTGAATGTAAAAGTTTACATAAATAGTCCTATTGGCTTTGGCTGCTATAATGCTATATTAATTATTATATATCTATCTATATATCAATCAGATTATGACGAAAATTTTTAATAAAAATATTAAATTCATAGTTTTTATTTTAACTTTATGCTTATTTTTTTCTTCTAATACTCAAGTAAAAGCAAAAGAGAAAGAACTGGCATCTTCTGATAAGCTGAACAGTAGTAATATAGACTCTGCTAATTTAGGCTCTCTAAATGTAAATAGAACATATGATATTGCGAATACAATCTCTCAACCAAGTAATAATATTAAAGAAAGAGATGTGCCTCAAAAACCTAAAGAGCTAAAATTTGTTCAAGATAAATTTACTGCTACCGCCGGGACAACAGGATTTACAGATGTGACTCGACTAGCAGGATTAATAAATACAGACTATCCAGAAGATCTTTATGGCTTAGAAGATTGGTTGAACATATCATGGTTAGATTATAATAAAGATGGTTTTGAAGATATTTTAATTACAGGTGCGTATCTTTATAGAAATAATCAAGATGGCACATTTACTAAGGTATGGATAGGCGCGAACTCTTATTTTCAAGCAGCAGTAAGCGCTGATTTTGATAATGACAGCGACATAGATATTTTCGTTGCTAGTGGTTCTAGTTCTGGGGTGAGATTATGGAGAAATGATGGTTGGAATGAAGAAGGTATTCCAACCTTTGTAGAAGTTACTGAAAGTTCCGGGATAAATAGAATACTAAGTAGAGAAACGCTGCGTCTTTTCTATGCTATTGCTTTGGCAGATTTCAATAATGATGGTTTTATAGATTTATTTATGGGAGGCCATAATAATTGGAGCGATTGGACAAAAAATACAAAAAGCTTTTTGTTGATTAATAATAAGGATGGCACTTTTCGGGATGAATCTATTTCTTCTGGATTGCGGAATGCTCCTTTATATAGCGCTGAAGGCGTAAGTTGCGCAGATTTTGATTTAGATGGCGATATGGATATTTATGTAAGTAATTATACCCGGGCAGACAGAGGATTAGATACAGCTCCGAATCAATTGTGGAGGAATAATGGGGACGGGACATTTACTGATATTGCTAGACAAACTGGTGTAGACGGTTATGAGCGGACAATAGAAGGTATAGAATATTACGGTTATACTAGAGGGGCTCAATGGGTTGATTATGATAATGACGGGGATTTGGATATTTATATCTGTAATTTAGATCATGGCGGGGAAAATTATGCGAAAAGTTGCCTTTTTAGAAATAATATAGTTACAGGAAATTTTACAAAAATCTATCTTGTAGATCGTGATAATGATGGGGACTTCGAAGATGATGATATGGAGCAGAACGATGCTAGTCCGGAATGGATAGATTACGATAATGACGGATACTCTGATTTATTTTTTACTGCTATTTACCCATACTGGACAAAAACTGAATTATACGCTAATCGTGGCACTAGTAATTTTGTCAATGTGACCTCTGATCAAAATATATCCATAAGAGATACTTGGGCATGCGCCTCTAGTGATTATAATAATGATGGAAAAGTTGATCTGCTGATTGGCAGTCAGCCAATGGGACGCTTTAAACCCTCTGAATTCTGGTGGGATGAAGATGTCTCTTATACCACTTTATATAGGAATGATAATGAGACAGGCAATAATTCTATTAAAGTTAGATTGGAGGGGGTGGTAAGCAATAAAAGCGCGATAGGCGCAAGAGTTACTATGAAATCATCAGGTTGGCAAGCGACTAGAATAGTAGAAGGGGGTCATAGCCATCAAAGCTCTCAAAGCTCTTTAACGTTACATTTTGGCTTAGGAAATAGAGATTTCATTGATGAATTAAAGGTCTATTGGCCAAGTAACAGAGTGACTGTATTAACAAATGTAGGGGCAAATCAGACTATATATATCAAGGAGGATGGCGACATATCTTTTGTTCCCATGCTTATTGTTTCAAATAATAATGTTAATTCAGAGCTGTTGTATACAGGGTCAGGGGGTAGT
>Ga0247840_10010887_pt1 | contig 11240 bp, 11 predicted proteins | sample LaCruzMarch2015__FD_192404 | JGI IMG/M metagenome (GOLD analysis project Ga0247840, IMG submission 192404) | Freshwater microbial communities from meromictic Lake La Cruz, Castile-La Mancha, Spain - LaCruzMarch2015_17m | ecosystem: Environmental > Aquatic > Freshwater > Lake | place: Spain...
AAACATGTAAATTTAAATTCAATTTGGCAAAAGCCTTAATTTTCATTTGAAAACAGATTAACAATTGAAAAAGCTTGAATTCCCTCGCCTCTACCAAAAGCAGTTAATTCTTCTCCACTGGTGGCAGTTATTCCAATTTGATTAACATTAATGTTTAAAACTTGGGCTAATTTGTTTTTCATTCTTTCAATTTCAGTTTGGAGTCTGGGCTTTTTGGCTTCAATTGCAACTGAAATGTTGCCAATTGAATAATTATTTTGTTTAATTTTTTCTAAAACTACTTCTAAATATTTGACACTATCTTTAATGCCATCTTGACACATTTTATCGGCCCAAGTTGATAAAGATTCACCCCCAATAGCACTACTTAGAGCGTTACATAAAGAATGAAGAACGACATCAGCATCAGAATTACTATCGAGGCCAAAATCATAATTAATTTTTATACCACCTAAAATTAAATCTTTAAGGCCTTTTTCTTTTAAAAATTTATGACTGTCTTGACCAATACCAACTTTGTTCATGATTATTGGATTATATCTAATAAATAATATTTTAGGTTATTTTTATATTTTAAAATAATAAAACCCCAGTTGATGTTGACTTTTAAGTCAACAGCTGGGGTTTTATTAACAATTTTTGTTGGCGATCAGGACCATAGGAAATTAAAGAAATTGGAACGCAAGTTTGTTCCTCAATATAATTGATATATTCTTTAAGTTCTTTTGGTAGATCGCCAAGATTAGTGAGGGTAGAAAACTCTTTCCACGAATAAAAATTTCGGTAAACTGGAATACAATCCGAAAGAATAGACAAAATTTCTGGTTTCGGTGTAGTTTTTAAGTTCAACATGTCTCGGGGGTGATTAGAATCAAAATCGAAATATTGGTGAGCTAAATCAAGATTACTGCCTTGATAATGATAATGAGTGCAAACCTTGATTTGATCAAAGTTGAAAAGTTTATCAACACAAGTAAGACCAATTGAATCGATTTCTCTATTTATAGCTAATGAATATTTAAGCAGAACCATGTCGAGCCAACCGAATCGAAATCCTTTTTGCCAGAAACTAAAACTATTATTTTCTTCAGTAATATTTAATTCCGATTCTGTTGGAAAAGGACCGGGACCATGTCTGGTGAAATAGGCTCTAGTTAGACCAATAGAATGGACTGAACCTTTAACTAATGACTTGGCATTACTAATAGTACAATTGGTCCGGGTTATATATGGAGAGAATCCACTGCTCTGGTCAATTAACGTTCCCTGAGAACCTTCGAAAATGATGTCGTTTTGATTTATAAAATCAAAGATAACTTCATCGGAGAGGATGTTCTTAAAAATCTTTTCATACCAATCAAGATAGATATTCATGGTTGTTTCAACAGATTTTACCTGCTTGAAACTTTGAAACAACTCCTGCATTTCTTTATTATCAGGATGTGATTCAATAAGTTGTTCAGCAATATCGATCTTGCTTACCCACATGCCATTTAAAATAAATTTGGCTTGATTAGGATCTACGAGATCTTTAACCTTAAGAAAAGAGCCACGATTGATATCTGCCACTGTTTCGCCAATTCCTAAGCCAACAGTACCTTTTGGTTGATTTCGGGATAATTCTTTTAAGCAACAAATTAATCGATGAACAGGAGTAGTAATGACACATTCTTCTGAAACGTATATTTGATCAAAAATATTATTAAAGCCTTCCTGAATTAAAACATCAGCCTCATTAAGAAACCTAATAGGTTCAACCAACATATATTTGGTCAAAATGGTTTTTGCCTGATTTAGAGTGGCAGAACCAAATTGAGAAAAAAGATGATGAATTGAATTGGCATAAACATTGTGAGCGGCTTGGCAACCACCATTATATCTGGCTACAGTATCGATATCAAAAGCAGAAGACAGATAATCTGTAGTGCTACCTTTTCCTTCGTCACCAAAACCAAGACCAACGACAATTAATTTCATAAATTACCTCCATTTTTTGATTTTGAACTCTTTCCAATATCCCATTGCTTGATTAAATACATTTGGATTAGAACTAAGAGAATCGCTAAACATAAAATTTTTATAACCCATTTGATGAAGTAGGGTAAGATCGGCAATATCTCCAAGACTAATTTCTCTTGAATTAATTAACGAAATGAGAATTCTGGAAGCGGCTATGGCTTCAGGATCTTTTTTGATTATTAATTTGAGAGCTGAGATAATCTCAAATTTATTCTCTAAATTAATAAACAAATCGTCTCTGGCGGCCATAAGATGAATCTTGGGAGTGCATACATATTCCGAATTAACAAAATCAAGTCCTTTTGGAGACTCAATTTTGAGATACATTTCGGCGTCGGGGCAATATTGCTGAATAAGCTCGATATCATTATTACTTTCTACAAAAGAAAGCATGTATTTATTGATACCAAGTTTCTTGGCAGCCTCAAGATAGAGTTTGTCTTCTTCGGTTAAATAACCTTCGATGGTGAGTTTTTGACTATGAATATTAATTGATTGTCCGGCTCCAAGAGCATATCTAGGGTTAGGATAGACAAAAATTTGATTTTCGACGGCTGATGTTATTTGACAAACATCGTCTCCACGAAAATAAACCTTGGCGGGAAGTTCGACTTCGATATCATGATTAAGGAGAATTTCTCCAAATTCAGGATCAGACCACTGAATAATTCGCAGTTGTCTGCCTTTAATATCTAACCAAAAATCACGAGAACCAACTTTATCTAAAAGAAGTTCTAAAGTGGTTAAGGGTGAATACGGAACTCTGACTCCAGTGTTAAACCGAAATCCATCGACTAACGGATTTTGAACAACAGCGTTCAATTGCTCCTCGTTTTGAGGCCCGGGAATAGTAACAATTAACATTGTTAAACCTCCTTAAAATAGGAAAAAGGGTTAACCATCAATGGTTGGCGATTAACCCCTTCTTGTTTAAGATTTAAATACGACTGATTTTTCTACCGGTAGAAATGGTGGAGCTTGGGGGTTCTTTAAGTAATCCTGAAAGATCGACTTTTGGTGACCCATAACTGATTGACAGATTGGTTAAAGTCTTTTCGACCTGCTCCTGTCTTTCAGTTGTTTGGTCTCGATTGGACATGTCTTTGACATATTCCGGAAGGGTTTTTCCTCCTACCATAGCAATAACACCAAGTATGGTATCAATAATGGCTTTCGGTTGCTCAATGATTAGGATATTTTGATCAGGAATTACACCGGCCCATTGACCCAAAACAACCGGTTCTTGATAGTTAGAATAAAGCGGTGAACTGTTGTTAACTTTGGTCCGAGATGGATCAAAAGAGATCGAAGCTACTTCCACACGGCTACTTTCACCAGTTCTGTCAGAAGGTGTTTGCAAATTAAAATGCTGAATTTCACCGTTGACTTCGATTTCAACTTCGAACGGAGTTGCCTCATTGTCATAAGAAGAAGCAAAACTAAAGTTTTCGACATAAAATTTATAAATGCCTTTTTTTGCTTTGCCTTTTGGCCAACGGGTGTTTTCCACTGGCTTAGGATCATCGTGTCTAACATTTCTGTCGACATCGAGTTCACCATTATCAACCTGTTTATTTGCATAGTAAATATGTTCGCCTTTGGGAGTAATACAGTGAAGATCTAAGTCATTTAAATTGTTCCAGATTAAGGAAGCACGAAGATCGACACCTTCATAGAGACCACCGGCTTTTTCAACTCGGTTTTTAATTTCATTGTCGGCATCTTTCACGCGATCTTCCCATGATTTTTGCTGATAAATAAAGAAAACATTATATTTTTCTTGAAGCTTTTTGAAGGCTTCGGCTGAATCAATATCCTCGGGGATGTCCTCGCCAAAAACTTTTTTGACTTCTTGTTTGGATACGCTAGGATAAAATCCTTCATCACCAATAAAGAAGAAAAAACCTTTTTTGCCGCGATTATTGCAGTCCAGTTTTGAATATTTGGCATAAAAATAGGCCATTAACTGATATGATTCCTGTCCGGTACCACCGCCGCCGCCAGCTTCTAAAATTATAGCATACAGCGAATCATCCAGTTTGTTATCCACTTCAAATTCACCAATTTGGATTGGAAATTCATCTCTAGCAGTGACATCGCCAACAGCAGCAAAACTGATTTCCGGATCAGAGACATAGCCATGCATATAAATTTGACCAAATAACATAGGTAATTTATCAAAAATAATACCAATGTCTTTCGCACGCGATTTGGTAATATCTATGGCGATAACTATTGGAGTGGTTTGTGGATGGATTGAATTATCACAACACTCCCTGATTAATTTTTTAGGGTTTTGAAGAGGACTGATGGTCAACTTTCTAATCTCTGACACGCGCCCTATTCCGTTGTTAGCCAGTATTTCAACCCTAGAGACTGGTGTGAAGTGTTCCACTGTGTTAGAACGTGCCCTTTGACCTACCTCGGTGTCATAGCTTGGACCTCCGCCCATAATAATAAGCCTCCTTTTAATTTTTTTTAAAATAAAAACTCTTGGAATTGATGTTCTCCCCAAATCTCTGTTCTCCATTTTTCAATAGTTTTTAATAAATGCCAAGCGTCTTGAGCTCTTTGGAGAGGGCTGGGTAAAAGGAAAAAAGCGAGAAAACTTCGGATTCTGGGATCGACTGACTCTGGAAGAATGTTAGTTTTTAAATCACCTCCTAAAAGATAGACCATACACTTACCGACTGAATATAAATCAGCCGATTGAAGTAATATTTTTTTATCGACAATTTCTGGGGCGCTGAAGTCCTGATTAAAAATTTTAAAAGTATCGCTGGTGTGAGCGGGGTCGTAAACAGAATAGGCCCAATCAATAAGACAAAGATTGTGATCTTTGGGCTGGATTAAAATATTTGCCGGCTCGATGTTGCCATGAATTATGCCTTTTTTATGGGCATATCCAATAACACTTAAAAGACGACACAAAATCCAAGCCATATGTTGATCAGAAACCCCGTTTAGATACAAAGGATTTTTCCGAATCTCGTTAAGATTATAACCATTAAATTTGGTCAGAATTAAGCCGAGACAGTTAGAGTCGATATCTGTGATGCGATCTAACAGTTTGGGTAAATGTCTTAATTGAGGAACATCCTCATTATGAAGCATTTGAAGAATTCTGATTTCATTTTGAGCGAGATCATTGTCTTGAGGATCTTTAATTAATTTTAAAATTATGTCCATCCTTTCTGCATTATTTTCATGACCAGAGTAAACGTAAAAAAAATCACCTTCAATCCTTTTTTGATTAAAAAAATACTCCGAAGTGGGAGTATTAATCTTGAATTCAGAACTGTCAGGCTTGACTGGTTCAAGAGAAGCAGCTTCGGTCACTAATTTAATTAACGACAAATTAAACACCTACTTTCTATTCATTTTTGATAACAAGGTCGGCAAATTCCAACTGAGGAAAGACAAACTTTTTATATAACGGTTCGATGTAACAACAAAAATGGTGGGCAATGACCTCCTTTGAAGCAAGACCTTTATCACGGAAAACACGACGCATTAAACGAGTCCTTAAGGGAGCATCAACAAAAATTGTAATTTTGTTTAAGTTAAGTTCTTTTCCTAAATTAATAGAGAAAAGACCGTCAATAATTACAATATCTGATGCGGGAATTTCTTTTTTTTCTGTGGTTCTTTGGTTGTTTTCAAGATTGTAAACTGGAGCTAAAACCGATTCGTTTTTATTAAGCTTTTTTAGATGCTCAATCATTTCAAGCAAGTGATATGAACCGGGGGAATCAAAAGATATTCGACCATTTTCTTCGGGTAATTTGGGATCATCAAAATCAAGAAAATAATCATCCATGCTTATAACTGATGCCTGGGTTAAACGATTTTTAATTTCTTTTGTTAAAGTGGTTTTGCCTGAGCAAGAGCCACCAGCAATAAAAACAAAAAGGGGTTTTCCGAGGAGTAAACAAGACTTAATTTTCAAAATTATTGGAGAAATCCCATCGAGAAGACCTTGACTAATAGACATTTTTTCACCTCACTAAATTATATTGTTAATGTACAATAAAAACTTTTGGGCTATTTAAATAGCTTATAATCTTATTTTTTATAAGATGGGGTGATTTTATTCTAAAAAAATAATAAAGTCAAATGTTTTTTGCCTGTTTTACTGACTACTTTTCTGTTTTTGAAGACAATTAAATTACACTTTTTTTTAAAAAAATCCATTATTGTATATTTTTAAAATAATAAAATCAGCAGTAAAATTAGTACCCCACCGCAAAAATTAAATTTGATTTAAATGATTTAAATAATCTTAATTGACTTATATGATAATATATAAACTGTATTACTTGCACATTAACAAGTAAATAAATTAAAAATATCACAACAGCTTGTGACAAATTTTTAATTTATTTACAAAGCCTACAAAAAAATATGGCTAGTGGCTTAATGGATATAATATGGATTATATCTAGCAAGCCATTAGTCATAAAAGACTTATTAGTGGTAATTTTTAATGAATTGAGGTAATAAAAAATGGAGGAAGAGAAAGTCGACAAAGAAGAGATCATTGTCCCCAGCAACGAATCAAATACAGAAAGCACTTCTGTCCCAGTAGATTCCGATTCAATTTCAGCAATTTACGTCTATGATGAATTAAAAGCCAAACTCGCCGTTTTAGGTCTTAAGGAAAAACAAATTCAGAATATCCTTGATCAAGGCGTTAGTGAAGAAAAAGACATGTCCTTGTTTACTCCAGAAGAGATTATCAAATATGCTGGCTGCGGCCTTATCACTGCTAAAAAAATTGTAGAGGCATTCGTGGCTTCAGCAACAGCCCCTAAAGAAAAAAAGATTACCAAGTCCACTGCTTTCAGTCAATCACCAATGGATATTTTACCTCCGGTTCCTGATGATATTTCTTTTTTGAATATGCTTAAAGTTGGCGGTGTTCTCAAAATAGGTATGACTGAGATTATCGCTGCCATCAAGGCTTGGCTGGCCAACCAAATCGGTCTCTATCAACTTCCAAAGGTTATTTCTGATCTTATGCAGAAAATTGCCGAAGAACAGGATGAACCATGTGGACCAGAATTCTATTCCTTACAGAATCTATTAATCAGACGAAGTTACGCTGATATCTTTACTGCTCTTGAAATTGACACAGTTAGTGTTACTCAAGCTAAGAAAGATGCGTTCCTTAAAAAGATTGAAAATACCCTTTGGCCGGCTCTTTCCGAATATCATAAGCAGATTATTAGCTGGGTTGATAGCTACCGACAGATCTCTGCCGATCCGGCCAACATGGTTGCCATGCTCTCTGTAGCATTAGCTTCAGGTAACAATAACACCGTTCCAATAATTCAGATTCCAAACACCGATGTTTTGCACGATGCCGCTAAAGATATCATTGATAAAATCAATAAGGTTTTCGCCAGCACCGGTATCGTTATTGCTAGAGCTTTAGCTTTCGATGCTAATAAGATTAATGAAATCCTTGAAAACCCGGCCCTTCCGGCTCAAGTTGGTGCGAGTAATCACAATCAGATGATTAATATGCTCGGCACTAATGTTTCAATGGAACATATTCGTCTGGAACGAAACATTACTTGTTATGCTCTGTCTGTCTTAGAACTTTCATCTACCACAGCCGAATCATTAGATTTTGATTATATCAACGCACTCTTTACTCTTGGTAACGCTATTCCCTGGGATAAACTTAGTTCAACAACAAAGGAGGTCGAGTCGGCAAAGGCTTTCTCTGTCTCGAACAAAACAGACTTTATTTTGGAATATATTAAAGTCGTTAATTCCGAAAATAAAGAAAACATTACCCTGTGGTTATCGAATAATTATCAAAGAATGAACCAGTTGATGTTTGCCTGTAACGGATGGGAGGACCTTAGTCGCGATGATTTTATTCGTTTAAGGATATATTGTCCGGATAAGGTTTTTACAGATATTGCAAAAACAGTATTTGTGGCCCATGTCGCGAATAATCCTGATTTAATTGAAACCGCAGATATTATTTTTACCCAAAACGATGCCGTTTTTCTTGAGAAGTCTCCTAAAGAGGACAAGGAAACAGTAAAATCGCTATTAAAAAAGGCCTATGATAGACAAATTAGAGAACGAGATTCTAATGTTATGAAGATGTAATTTTTTGTAGGTTAGACAGAGTTTTATTAGAAAGAAAGTTTAGTCGCCGTTTGGCACTATTACTAAAATCTAATAAACTCTGTCAGCCTTTATCGATGTGTGTCGATACTGACGAGTCCAAAAGGACGAAAGGTTTGAAACAAATTTAGGAATGAAACAATATAGATTTTAATTATTTCTGAAATTGTTTAGTTAAGTCGTTAATATCTATAAAGTTAATGTCTTTGGGAACAGTTAAGTCGGCTTCACCGATAATGGCTGGTTGACAATTGTAGCTAAGTTTTTGATCTAAATCGACTTTATTAGTATTGGCTGAAGCAGTATTAGTGTCAGTTGGATTTTGATTTTGATCCATTTTCATTTTAAAAGCCATATTGCCAGTGGTGGAATCGTTGGACCAAGTATAAAGCCATTCACCATCACTAAGACTAATAAATTGAGTTTCTCCCATAGGATTTTCCATTTTAACAATTTGTTTAAATTTGTTATTACTAATTAAAATTTCACCTTTAACATACCCTTGTTCTCCTGATGTTTCCCAGGTACATTTTTGGGCAATGTTTTTAGAAAGTAGTTCTCTTAAGGAAAAAGTTGATTTTTCCTGAGCTGGAGAGATAATTGGGGTAACCGAACCAGTATTTTCAATGTTTTTTTGAGGGCCACAGGCAGAAAAAAGAAAAGCAGAACAAATAATTAAAGCTAAAACAGTAAATTTTTTCATAATTTTTTGAATTTCAGCCAGAGGCTGATCCGCTTATAGCGGAAACTTTTAATCTAGGCAAGTTTAACATTTTTTAAGCAGTTATTTTAAAAACAGTGTAGAATTAGTTAATATGACAACACAAAAAAAAGATTGGAAAATCGTGTTAACTGAATTAGAAGATAAATTAGCTGAATTTTTCACCAAAAAAGTACCAGCTTTACCAGAAAATATTAAAGAAGGAATTGTAAAGTATGGACCATATTTAGCATTAGTGGGAATAGTTTTTTCATTATCGGCTTTATTGGCATCATTTGGAATAGGTGGAATAGGAGCAGTAGTAGCACCACTGGCTGCTTTGAGTGGAGTTAGAAGTGGAATTGGTTATATTTTTCCGTTAATTTTTGGATTAATGATAATTGTTTTGGAAGCAATGGCAATCCCAGGATTATTTAAAAAACAAATGAAGGCTTGGAAATTGATGTTTTATGTTTCATTGGTAAGTGCTGTTTCGAGTTTATCAACATTAGATTTACCCGGTTTGATTGTTGGACTTGGATTGTCTTGGTATATATTATTCCAAATTAGAAGCTACTATAAATAATTAGCGAGTAACAACAAAAGACGCAACTTCTTCTTTTAGTTTTTTTGCCGCTTGGTTGGTTTCAAAGTATTCTCTGACTGGAGCAATTAAATCATCAAGATAACGAGATAAATTATTTTTAAGGTCAAGAGGATAAATTTCCCCTGTTTTATAGGCATTCTCTAATTCCAAATAAGAATTAAAATGGAGATTACCGCCAAATTTTTCTTCTCGAAGAATATCAACTTGATCAAATTTAGCAAAAACAATATATTTAAAATATTCGATAATTGGGTTTAAGTTAATATCTTGAGGAGGACAATAGGCTTTTTTAATTTTGGAATAAATTTCTTCTTTAGTGTCGGTCATAAAAATAGCGGAATCTGGTTTAGATTTAGACATTTTCATGGCAATAGTTTGGTCGGCTTTAGAATCGGTTGAATTAATTTTATCAATTGGTGGTTGAAGACTGACTAACATGTGATGATGAACGGCGGCTGGTTTAGGAAGATTTAATTCGTCAGCAATTTGTCGGGCTAACATATTAACCTTACGTTGATCCATCCCTAATTGAGCCATATTAATATGAAGATAAAAAATATCAGCGGCCTGCATACAAGGATAAATAATTTGGGCACCAGAAAGAGAATCTAATTCGTTTCGACCCATGATTTGGGAACAACGAATAAGACGTTTAACTGTATTAATTTTGGCAATACGTAAAACTAGAAGCCAATAATCGGTATTTTTAACTAAATCGGAAGAACGAATAAATTCCACTTGATTAACATCGAGACCACAAGCTTTCCAAACTTCGATAAAATAATCACCAGTTTTTTGAATTTTGACCATATCACCGCCAAGTTTATTATTAGCAAAAGCATGCCAATCAGCCACAAGCATTTTAAAACGAACGCCGGCTTTAATTAATTTTTGAATATTAATGGCACGAACTAAGCCTTGAGCGATATGAATTCGACCAGAAGGTTCAAAACCATCATACGCAACAAGTTCTTCGCCAGATTTTAGTTTGGCTTCAATTTCGTCAAGACCAATAATTTCTTCACCAACTTCTTGAATTAGTTTTAATTTTTCTTGAATGTCCATGAGAGTATTATAGCTTAAAATCATATCTGTTTAAAACCCACCCACCCTGCGGGTACCCTCCCTTGAAAAGGGAGGGCTAATTATTGGTTTATAATAGTTAATTATGAAGTTGCTAATACATGCTTGCTGTGCAGATTGTTTATTAAAAATGGTGGAGTCGATTAAATTAGAAAAAAAGTTTGAAGAAATTGAGGTTTATTATTACAATCCAAATATTCATCCCCGATCGGAATATCAATCAAGATTAAAAGCAATGCAATTAATGGTTGGTGATTTAAAAATGATAGTGGCGGACTGGAAGCCAAGTGAATATTTTGGTTGTTTGAAACCCACCCTACCCTCCCTTGAAAAGGGAGGGCTTAAAAAGTCTGAGAGGTGTCTGAGATGCTGGAGATTAAGATTGGAAAAGACGGCGGAATTTGCTAAAAAAAATGGATTTGAGGCGTTTAGTTCGACTTTATTAACAAGTGAATATCAAAATTCGGAAATGATTGAAAAAATTGGAAAAGAAGTGGGTAAAAAACACAATGTCCAATTTCTAATTCCTAATAAAATTTGTAAAAAATTAGAAACTAAAGGATTTTATAAACAAGTTTTTTGTGGATGTTGTTATTCACTAACGGAAAAATTTGAAGAAAAGTTTTAATTTAAAGGTAATTTTTTAGTTAGATTTTTGCTTAAACTATTATTTATTAATAAAGT
>Ga0247840_10010891_pt1 | contig 11236 bp, 13 predicted proteins | sample LaCruzMarch2015__FD_192404 | JGI IMG/M metagenome (GOLD analysis project Ga0247840, IMG submission 192404) | Freshwater microbial communities from meromictic Lake La Cruz, Castile-La Mancha, Spain - LaCruzMarch2015_17m | ecosystem: Environmental > Aquatic > Freshwater > Lake | place: Spain...
TTATACAGATAATACAAAGAACTATAAAAATTCAATATGCTTTGAAAATGTTTGAAAATAAAAACCATTAAAAATGTCTATTAGAGTACATCGTCTAAAAAAAACCATTAATTTTGTCCATTATACCCAAAATTGTAATCATTTTGTGATATTTCTCTTTTTTCTTGAATAACTATATTTTCTTCTTATACATTCTTACCGCTAAAGTTAAAGCAACTATGGCGTAAATGCTAAGTGCAATAATCTGATTCAAAACATCCTTAAAACTTGCGCCTTTAAGTAGTACCATTCGCATTACTTTTATAAAATAAGCAATTGGATTGATAATGTTCAACTTTTGTGCCCAATCGGGCATGCTGTCGATAGGTGTAAACAAACCACTCATCAATATAAAAATTACCATAAAAAACCACGCTATAAACATGGCTTGTTGTTGGGTATTGGTAATGGTTGAAATAAATAGTCCCAATCCTAAAATAGCTAATATATAAATACTTGCAACCGTAAAAACAACGCCAACATTACCCAAAACCGGAAGTGAGAAAATAATTTTTGCTATCAGCAAGCCAAAAGCAAGTTCAAACATGGCTATTATCCAGAATGGCAATAATTTGCCGGTGATAAACTGGTATTTATGAATGGGTGTTACATTTATTTGTTCAATGGTTCCGATTTCTTTTTCTCTTACCACATTCATAGCCGAAAGAAATAATCCGATAATAGTTACCAAAAGCACCAGAATTCCGGGTACCATATAGGTTTTATAGTCTAATTGCGGGTTATACCAGAATGATGTGTTTGTTTGTACAGGCATTTCGAGTTTTTGCCCGTAGGTATCCATCAAAATATTGCTGTTAAAGTCTTTTATAATAGAAAAAGTGTATGCATTTATCAATCCTGCAGCACTACCGTTGATGGCATTTATGGTAAGCTGAACCGAAGCTTTATCTTCTTTGCTTAAATTTCTTTCGAAATATTGGGGAATTTGAAGAATAATATCAGCTTTATTGGTTTTCAAATCATTTTCAGCAATTTTATAAGCATCTGAATAATTGACAATTGTATAAAACTTACTACCTTTAAACTTGCTTATCATGGCACGAGATTGGGGTGTTTTGTCCAAATCAACAATATGCATTTTGATATTTTTCATCTCGAAAGTAGCTGCAAATGAAAGTACTAATAGTTGTACTATCGGCATCACAAACATTATTGGCAACATGGATTTGTTGCGAAAAATTTGTGTAAACTCTTTTTGTAAGATAAATAGTATTGTTCTCATTTTTAGCTTAATCTGATTTTAAACTTTTTTACACTTAAAACAATAAAAAACAATGTCATACCCAAAAGAATTAAGGTTTCTTTCCAGATGTACCCTAAACCAACTCCCTTTAACATAATATTTTTAATAATGATAATAAACCATTTAGGAGGAATTACATTGCTGAAAACCTGTAAAGGCAAAGGCATATTTTCGATTGGGAAAATAAATCCTGATAATAAAATCGTTGGAAGCATCAAGGCAAACATCGAAATCATCATGGCGGTTTGTTGAGTTTGGGTTACTGTAGAAATCAGAATTCCAAGTGATAGTGCCATTAATATGAACAACAGGCATTCACTCATCAGCAAAAATAAGCTTCCTTGCACCGGCATCCCGAAAACGGTAAACCCCAAAATAAGAATAATTACGGCAATCATAAATGATATAAATACATAAGGAACTACCTTTCCTACAATGATTTGAATAGGTTTTAATGGCGAAGCCAGCAAAATTTCCATAGTTCCCAATTCCTTTTCACGAGTAATAGAAATGGAAGTCATCATGGCTGAAATAAGCATTAGCAATACCGTAATTGTACCGGGAACAAACATAAAAACGCTCTTCAATTCTTCGTTATACAGCATTTTAACTTCAGGATTTATTTGCATGGGAAGTTGCTGGTTTTTCATCATTTCCAGTTGGTAGTTATTAATGATATTGCTGGTATAAGACGTAATCAAACTGGCAGTATTGGGGTCGGAAGCATCAGCAATTATCTGAATATTCGCTTTTTTTTCGGTTTCAAGTTTTTTTGCAAAGTTGTTTTCAAAAATGATAACTTCTTTAATGTTTCCTTTACGAAACATAGGTTCAATTTCTTTGTAGTCAGACAGATTTGCCTCGAGCTTGAAATAGCCTGAAGAAAGTAATTTATTGGTAATTTTTTGTGTTACAGCATCTTTTGAGTTATCCAGTATGGCAATTCCAGCATTATTTATTTCGGTGGATATTGCAAAGCCAAAAATCAATATCTGAACCAATGGCATTCCAAACAATATCACCATAGTGCGATAATCTCTGAAAATGTGGTAAAACTCTTTAATTACAAAACCTTTGAATCTTTTCATTTTTCAGTTTTTAAAGTTATAAAGTTCTTAAAGTTATAAAGTAAGTTGGAAAAATATAAATATCTGATTATTTGCAGTAATTCATCATACATCATTCATTATTATTTGCCCCTCTTGCAAGTTTTATAAATACTTCTTCCATGTTTTTTGCATCATAAGTTTTCATTAAGCCATCAGGTGTGTCGAGTGCAGCAATTTTACCATCAACCATTATCGAAACACGGTTACAATATTCAGCTTCATCCATATAATGTGTTGTAACAAAAACAGTTATTCCATTATTTGCTGCTTCATAAATCATATCCCAAAATTGCCGGCGAGTTATGGGATCAACACCTCCTGTTGGCTCGTCCAGAAAAACAATCTTGGGTTCGTGTAAAATGGCTACCGAAAAAGCCAGTTTCTGTCGCCAACCCAAAGGTAAGTCTTTGATTAATTTGTCTTTAACTTCGTCAAGATTTAGCTTTTCAATCAGATTTTGTGTTCGTTCTTTAATATCTTTTGAGGATAAACCATAAATTCCTCCATAAAAACGAATATTTTCAACAACTGTCAAATCTTCATACAACGAAAACTTCTGACTCATATAGCCTATGTTTTTTTTAATTTTTTCGGTGTCTTTATAGCCATCAAAACCAGCAATATTCAATTCACCGGATGTGGGTTTAGATAATCCGCATAAAATTCTGATAGCCGTAGTTTTACCTGCACCATTTGCACCCAGAAATCCAAAAATTTCGCCTTTATAAACTTCAAAACTCAAGTCATCATTGGCAACAAAATCGCCAAATTTCTTGACAAGATTTTTTACAGTAATAACGGTTTCGGCATTATTGAATTTTCCGTTAGTAGGACTTATTATTTGGTTTATATTTTGAATGTTCTGTGTCATTTATCTTGAATTATTCGACATTAAACGCATAAACGCATCCTCAATATTGGGAGTAATTTGTCTGATTTCAATATCCTTATGCGATTTTCTTTTCAGATAAGTTTCAATTGCATTGCTATCTTTATCTTTAATGGTCAAATGCATATATTGACCGAAAAGATAGGCTGTTTCAGTCTGATTCCAGTCGTTAAGATCGAGCATCATCTGATACATCGAATGAGTTTTAATTGCATACAAAGCAGTGTCAAACTGCTTAATAATATTCTCAGGCGTATCGGTTGACATAATATTACCGCCTTGTATCAAAGCCACACGGTCGCACAAACTCGCTTCGTCCATATAAGGTGTGGAAACAATAATCGTAATGCCGCTTTCTTTGAGTTTACGCAGCATTTCCCAAAATTCTTTACGTGAAACTGCATCAACACCAGTAGTTGGTTCATCTAAAATCAAGACCTCAGGTTTATGAATCATTGCACAGCACAAAGCCAATTTTTGTTTCATTCCTCCCGAAAGTTTTCCTGCCGGACGAGTCTTAAATGGTTCAATCTGAATATAAATATCTTTGATTAAATCGTAATTCTCTTTAATGGATGTTCCGAAAATAGTGGCGAAAAATTTCAGATTTTCTTCTACTGACAAGTCTTGATACAAAGAAAACTTGCCGGGCATATATCCAATAATTTGTCTGATTTTTTTGTAATCTGTCTCAACATCAAAACCACAAAGCGAAGCATAACCCGAATCGGGAAGTAATAGTGTCGTTAGTATCCTGAAAAGTGTCGTTTTTCCGGCACCATCTGGTCCGATAAATCCAAAAAGCTCAGCTTTGCCTATTTCAAAGCTTAGATTATTGATAGCCTGAATATTGCCATAATTTTTACTGATATTGTTTACTGATATTGTAGGTTCTAACATTTTTTGTATTTATTTTTTAGTCTGAAGGCGAAAGACCGAAGCTCAATTTTTTCTTTTGTCATGCTGACGAAGGAAGCATCTCATATTGAGATTCCTCGCTATCACTCGGAATGACAAAAAACTACTTTACGAACTTTATAAACTTAGTTTGTTCTTGTCCAATAAGTTGTTCTTCCTAATCCCATCCACGATTTACCAATATAGCCTCTCAGTTTTAATTTGTCTTTCGCTTCAAATCCTATTGTTCCACTGTATGTTTTTCCGGATTTTGCATCGTACACAGTTCCGTCTTCCCATACATCATCTCCGTCAAATTTGAATGCATTTACGAAATTCATTCCTATTATTGAACGGTCTTTCAATTTTGTATCGGGATTGTTTTTATCTTTCTTTGGTTTTCCGGTTTCTTTATCGTTAGGTTCTTTCAACCAGATAATTTTACCGTAATATTTATCACCGCTTTTATAAATTTCAACTTTTGCTTCATTGTTTTCTGTAAACCATTCTCCTAAAATATCGTCTCCTTTTTTACTTTGCGAAAAAGAAGGAACGGTAATTATCAAACCTAAAATTACGATTAAAAAATTTCTCATTTATATTAATATTAAAATTTGTTCTTTTGTTCCCAAATCATTTCTGTCTTCAGTCTTCCGACTTCTTCAGAAATTCACTTCTCCGGGCATACCTATTTTCAAAGTTCCATCATTTTTCACTAGAACTTTAACAGCATAAACCAGATTAACTCTTTCTTTCTTCGTTTGAATGATTTTTGGAGTAAACTCCGCATTATCAGCAACCCAACTAATAATCCCATCATACTTTTTGTTTTCTGTTTCATTCAAATCAACTAACACTTCGCATTTAGCTCCGATTTTTACTTTTGGTAATTGATCTCCGCTTACATAAACTTTTAATATCATGGTGCTTAAATCAGCCATTTTAAACAAAGGTTTTCCTACAGTTGTAACTTCGCCAAGTTCTGCATATTTTACTAAAACAGTTCCGTCATTATTGGTTGTAAAATAAGATTTTTTAATGGAAGATTCCAGTTGTTCTATTTGTTTTTCGATACCTGAAATTTCTTTAAACACGCTGCTATTCTGAGTTTGTATGGATGCTATTTGTTTGTTAACTACATCAATACCTCCGTTAATATCATCCAATTGTTTTTGAGTTGCTGCTCCATCTTTATTCATTTTTACAATCCTGGTTTTGTCAATTTCCAGATTTAGCTTTTGTTGTTTCAAAACTTCAATCTGAGCAGTAATGTTATTGGTTTTGCATGAAACTGCTTCTTTTTGAACCCTAAGCTGTTCTTTTTTCAGAAATAAATCTGTAGTATCCACAAAACCATAAGTTTCTCCCAATTTCAAGGTTTTCCCTTCATTAATATCAAAGGATAAGATTTTCCCAGTTCCTTGTGATGAAATAATCACTTCGGTAGCTTCAAAATTACCGTAAGCATCTGATTTTTCGTTATTTTTATTGCAGGATATTGCTATAAAAGCTAATAGCGCAATTATTAAATATTTGTTTTTCATTGTTTTTGAGTTTCTATTTATTAATTCTTAACTTCAAGTATTCCAAGTACTCAAGGCACTTTAGTACTTATAACTTTCCCAAATTTACCATATAATCAAACTTGGCTTTAACCAATTGAATTTTATGTATTTCATAATTTATTTTTGCCATTGTTTCAGCATTTACATCATTCAGATAATCATTAGAGGTAATATAGCCATTATCAAATTGTGATGAAGAATTTTTAGCAATTTTGGTCTTTAAATTAATAATTTCCAAATCTTTAAGTATCAATTCAGTAAATTTATCTATTTCTGCAATATCACGTTGATAAGACATTTTCATATTTTTTTGATAAACTTCCTTGTTATTGCTTATAATATCTTTCTGAATATCAAGTATTTTTTTGTCGGTTTTGGTCTGATTCCAGTTCCAAATATTCCAGCTAAGTTTTGCTCCAACTATGTAAAATGACTGAAAATCATTGGATAACATATTCAAGCCCGGTCTTCCATAACCTAATTGACCAAAACCATAAATCTTAGGCATTAGCTTGGAAGACAATACATTTTGAGTTGCAGATAATTTGTTTTTATTAATTTCAAATGACTTTAATTCAGGACGAATGTTTTCAAAAATAGTTGAGTTAACTGCAATTTCCGGGCTTGTAAATACAGAATTATCAGATATTTCCATTCCTGTAAGTTCATTTAGCATTTCTATATTAGCTTTTTCAACTGATTTAATTTCAATGATTTTCTGATCAATTTTGATAATTTCTGCCTTCAGGTTATCAGAATTACTTTCGTTTATTACGCCATTTTTAACTCCCGATTCAATTTTTTGCAATTTCAAACTGATATCTTTTTTGGAAATTTCAAGCAATTCATTGTTTCCTTTAAGCATCAGAATATTAAAGTACAGCTGATTAACTCTTTCTTTAAGTTTGTAAATTTCAGTTTCCAAATTCTGTTGATCGCTTTGTATATTGATGTTTTCCACTTTCCTTTGTCCGGATATACTTCCGCCATCCCAAATCAGTTGATTGATATCCAAAGTAGCTTTATATTGATCTTTAGAATTTTCAGGGATTTTAATACCCGGTATATTCAGTGACATTTTGGTAACATCTGATTGATAAGTGGCTTGAGCATTCAGATTTATCTGAGGTAAATAATTGCTATTCAGATTTTTAATTTTTAATTCGCCGACATTATTTACCATTTCCTTTTGCTTTATCAAAGGAAAGTTTTTTGCAGCTTTTTGATAACACAATTGTATATCAATATTTTGAGCATTTAAATATGAGTTTGCAATGCTCAAAATAATAAAAAATATTTTCTTCATATTTTTACAGAATTAATTATAAACTGACAAACTTCTTTTTTTCGCTCCAGTAAAAATTTGTGATAATCGCCTGAATTGTTGTCAAATAACATATTTTGCAATAATGGTTTGGCAGCAAATGGGAATACACATAAAGCTATGATGTTAATTAACAAATGCCTCGGATTTATGGCTCTGATTTTTCCTTCTTCCATATCTTTTTGCATACCCGCAAAAATTAGCTGTGGTTGAACTCCTATTTTCTTCATAATTCCAACAATTCTTTCAGGGTTTCTGTGCAATTCTGTTAATATAAATATAGGGATTTGAGGGATTTCAATTATTGTTGTGATATAATTTTCAACAAAAGTTTCAACTTTTTCTTCAAAGCTGGCATTTGAATTCATTTTTTCAACAACCCGCGGAATAAATTTTTGGAATGCATCATTGAAAATTGCTTCAAAAAGCTTGTCTTTGCTACGAAAATAATAGTGTAACAATGCTTTATTCATTCTGGCTTCGTCGGCAATTTCCTGCATTCTGGCACCATCATAACCTTTTTTAAAAAAGACTTCTTTGGCTGCCATTAATATAATCTGCTCAGTATCTGTTTCTTTTAAGTTCATATTATTTTTATCAAATGGTTTAATCACATAGTTTAACCAGATGGCAAAATTATATAAAAAAATAATATTTGCAAATTATTTTAAAAAAAACTTGTTTTTGTAAAATTCTGTTGTATTTTTGCCGTGTATTATTTTATTAGTACACTAAAACAATAAATTTATTAAAATGATAGAAATTAATAATTTAGCATTTAGCTACAAAAAGAAAAAGCAGCTATTCAATCATTTGAATATGCAGCTGACTGAAGGGCGAATTCATGGTTTGCTTGGAAAAAACGGAGCAGGAAAAACTACTTTACTCAAGTTGATTTCAGGATTGCTATTCCCTAATGATGGAAATATCAAAACATTAGGTTATGTGCCATCGAAACGAAAACCCAGTATGTTGCAGGATATATATTTTCTTTTCGAAGAATTTACATTGTCCGATTTTAGTATTCAGAAATTTAAAGAAGTTTACGCAGGATTTTATCCTAATTTTAATGAAAATCAATTTGCTGAATACTTAAGTGAATTTGAAATTCATGATAATGAAAAACTTAACAGCTTATCTTACGGACAAAAGAAAAAAGTTCTGATTGCTTTTGGTATAGCCACAAATACCAGACTTCTGATTATGGACGAACCTACTAATGGCTTGGATATTCCTTCAAAAAGCCAGTTTCGCAAGATTATGGCTGGAGCCGTTGACGAAAATAAATGTGTGATTATTTCTACTCATCAGGTTCGCGATTTGGATAATCTGATAGATTCAATAACAATTCTCGATCAACAGGATATTATTTTGAGTGAACCTATTGAAAAAATAACTGAAAAACTTTGCTTTAAAGTACTATCTCATAATGAAATAGAAGATAATGTTTTATTTTCAGAAAATAATTTACGAGGAAACTGGGCTGTTGTTGAAAACTATAAAAATGAAGATAGTAAATTAGATATTGAAATGCTATTTAATGCATGTTTTAGCAATAAAAAAAGAATTCAGGAATTGTTTAACCATAATAATATTAGTTAGTTATGAATGATGTATTTAATATAAAACGATTCGGACTTTTGATTAAAGAACAAACTTCCAAAAATTTGAAATTATTTATGATGGGTACCGTTTTAGTGTTTGCAGTTTTGTTTGCACTAATGCTTATCTCAATAATAGCTTTAAATAATCAACATTTAAACTTTGATATTCGATTGGGATATTATGCGTTTTTCCTTTTCCCATCCGCACTTTTATTAAGTAGTATTTGGTTTTCCCATTTAAGCAAAAAAGCTCCTGAAACAGGTAATCTTTTACTTCCTGTTTCGGCTTTTGAACGACTTTTGGTTGCTTTTATTATCAATGTGATTATATTTAGCCTATTGTATCTTTTAATTGTTTTGTCAATTGAACTTATTTTATTTCAAGATTTTACTATTCTACATTACGTATTTCATTTCTTTAAATATTATACTTTTTATGCTGTATTATTTTTCTTACAAAGTATATTTCTGATAGGTTCATTGATATTCAAAAAAGCATCGACCATCAAAACCGGGTTTTCAATTTTTATAATAATAATTATTCTACAGTTGATAAGTACAATTACATTAAGGCTAACATTTAAAGTACTTACTTCGGACTTTGGAGATATGTTATTTGCTAATAATTACCAATTAATTGATCCACCGTATTCTGAAACTATTGAAAATATTCTTATTTATATGGGATTTCCTCTTATTTGGGTGGCATCTTATTTTAAATTAAAAGAAAAACAGGTTTAACACTAAAAAATAATCGTTATGGAATTTAAAGAACCGCAAGCTATTTACCTGCAAATAGCAGAATATGTTTGCGAAAAAATATTGTTAGAAAACTGGAAACCTGATGAAAAGATTCTTTCTGTCCGTGAACTTGCTGTAGAACTGGAAGTTAATCCAAATACAGCTATGCGGGCTTATGAGTTTTTGCAAAATCGGGAAATTATATATAATAAGCGTGGAATCGGCTTTTTTTTGGCTTCAGATGCCAACGAAAAAGTAAGTGTTTTTCGCAAACAACAGTTTTTAGAAAGTGAACTCCCTGTATTTCTGAAAAATATGCAAATATTAAACATCAGTATTCAGGAAATTGAAAGATACTACACTGAATTTTTAAACAATAAAAAATCTTAAAACAATATGAAAACATTAAAAACAAGTAATATAATCCTTTTGGCATTTTCTCTTGTAATCATTTTATTTGTAATTCTTAAAATAGTAAATTCTACTTATCATCCGAATTCTAATTCCAATAATGCGGTTTATACAGAATTAAAAGTTGATAACATTCAGTCTTTTAAATATTTAGTTTTAGATGGATATAGGGAAGTTACTTATGAAGTAAAAACTAGTAATGTATTTAAAACAGAAGTGTTTTCAGATCCAAGGAATACCGATAGTTGTAAAATTCATTTCAGTAATGATACGCTTTACGTGAACGTTGTTAACAATGAAGGACATACAAATTGCTCTGAGATACCTGATGTAAAAATTTGCATTCCATCAGAAGTAAGAACAATTTTTGTAAACAAAGTGCATTGTAATATAAATGATTTTCAACAGGATACATTAAACATTCAAAGTATTATTGATTATACAACGGTTAATATTGAGGGAAGCAAAATCCAAACAATTAATTATATAGGAAAAGATTCAAAATTAGCACTATATCATTCTGATACAATAGAAACGTTAAATTTTATTGGAAAAGGAGAAAATTCGTCTTTAGATCTATATGATATTGTAATTAATAAACTAAGAATTAATAAGGATTCTGTAAGAGTTATGTTAAGTGGCGAAGCTATTGAATATTATATGAATAAATAAACCAAAGTTAATTAAATATGAAAAAAATAAAAATAAAAATCATTTTTTTAGGTTCTATAATTTTAACTACTTTCTATTTAATGTCTTGCACACAGTTAAGTGAATCAGTAATTAATGAAAAAGTGGGTTTAAATGGTGGTTTTGAAGTAACAGAAAACGAATTACCGGTTAACTGGCTTTTTTATACTAAAAATACTTGCAAAAATGGTGATTTTGATATAATTACAGATACTACTGATTTTAAAGAAGGTAAGCAATCCTTAAAATTTAACATCAGAAGTTGTTCTGATAAAGGAGATAGATTTTCACCGGGTATAGCTAATGAAATGGAAGTAAATTCTGGTGAAACCTATAAAGTAAGTTTTTGGTTTAAAAATACCGGCTGTAAATTTTATTATAAAATAAGAGGGGTTAGTGCCAAAACTGGTATAGAAATACCAATGCAGATTTCTACTGAGGTAGCAAATGATTGGAAATTAGTTGAAACTACATATACTATTCCGACTCAAATGAATCGCTTAAGGTTTGAACTAAATGTTATATCTCCTGGTAGTTTATGGATTGATGATGTAAAAATTAAAAAACTTTAGAAATAACGGGTCATGTGAAATATTTGGGGATTAATATTAATTTTGTGGAAAAAAGGTTTGGAAAAAGAATTGATTGGTTATTTTTTGCCTGATGGTTTGTTAGAGTATTTTAGGATAACAAATGTTGAAGA
>Ga0247840_10010892_pt1 | contig 11235 bp, 9 predicted proteins | sample LaCruzMarch2015__FD_192404 | JGI IMG/M metagenome (GOLD analysis project Ga0247840, IMG submission 192404) | Freshwater microbial communities from meromictic Lake La Cruz, Castile-La Mancha, Spain - LaCruzMarch2015_17m | ecosystem: Environmental > Aquatic > Freshwater > Lake | place: Spain...
TTGCTTTTCTGCCCCCTCTACATCTATCAATAATTTATCAATAATACTTATTTTGTGTATATCACATAATTCATTGAAAGTTGTAGATTCAATTTGAATTTCACTAATATCATTCTCTTCAATATTAAAATGTTTTGATTTATGGTTTAAAATATGTTGTTTAGAAAATGATCCAATACCACTAGCCCAATGTTTTCCTAATTTTGAAATAGAATTTTCTTTTACAAAAAAAAAACTTATTTTAGAATTATTACCACCAACAAATTTTTGTTCAAAAGTAATATTATTAAAATGCTTATTTATTTTTTTAAGTTGTAAAAAATTATAAGGAACAGGTTCGATTAATAGAATATTCTTAGACGTTTTTTTAATTTCATCTTGCAGCCAGTAACCGTGATGAGCTCCAATGACTACGAGACCAAAATTATACATAAAAAATTATTTTTATTAGCGTAAATCTATATCCTTAACTTTTCGATGCTCAGATCCTGTGTATTTTGAAAGAGGTCTAATTAATCTATTGTCTTTTAATTGTTCATTTACGTGAGCTGACCATCCTGTAATTCTTGACATTACAAAAATTGGAGTAAAAAAATTTACATCAAATCCCATTAAGTAATAAGTAGGACCAGATGGAAAATCTAAGTTCGGAAATATATTTTTTTCTTTAATCATTGTTTGTTCTAATATTTTAGAAATTTTAGGAAATTTTTCATTTTTATAAAACTCTGCTGTTTTGTAATAATATTTAGTCATTGTAGGCACTCTAGAATCTCCTTTTTTATAAACACGATGACCAAAACCGATAATTAAATCCTTATTTTTTATTTTATTTAGAATATATTTTTCAGCATTTTCAGGTTCCTTAATCTCAAGGAACATTTCCATTACAGCTTCATTTGCTCCGCCATGCAGTGGCCCCTTTAATGCACTAATTCCTCCAACGATTGCACTGTGAATATCAGCAAGAGTGCTTGCTATAACTCGTGATGTAAAAGTTGAAGCATTAAAACTATGTTCAGCGTATAAAATTAAAGACACATCAAATGCTTTAACAACGTCTTTACTTGGCACTTTACCAAAGCACATATGAAAAAAGTTTTCACTAAAGCTTAAATCTTTTTTTGGATCTATTATATCTAATCCTTTTCTACTCCTAAAATTTGCTGCAACCGCTGTTGGCGTTTTTGCAAAAATTTTTATAAATTTTTTATAATTAGCTTCGATAGTATTTGTTGAGGCTTCAGAGTCTTCCAAACCTAAATGACTAACAGAAGTTCTAGTTGTATCCATAGGATGTGCATTTTTTGGATAGCTTTGAATAATTTTTTTTAAATCAGGGCTAATTTCTCTATTGTTTCTCTCTTCTTCTTGAAATTTAGCTAGTTGTGATTTGCTAGGAAGTTCACTATTTAACAATAAATAAGCAACTTCCTCAAATACACATGCTTCAGCGAGATCTTGAACGGCATAACCTCTATAGGTTAAAGAATTGATATCTGGCATTACTTCTGAAACTTTAGTTTCATCAGCAATAACGCCAACTAGACCTTTCTTAATCTCTACTTCGGCCATTATTATTCATGTCCTTTTTTAGAAAAATTAAATATAGAACTGTCAAATTCAGCATATTTTTCATACTCAACTAACTCATATAATCTTTTTCTAGTCTGCATTTTATCGATTACATTATTTTGATGACCATCCTTGAATATCTGTCTTAATCCATCTTCAACATTTTTTAATGCTAATCTTTGCGTTGTTACTGGATAAATAACTAAATTATAACCAAGATTATCAAGTTCTTTAGCAGAAAGTAATTTTGACTTTCCAAATTCAGTCATGTTAGCAAGCAAATAAGCTTTTGTAGCTTTTTTCATTTTTTCAAATTCTTTTTCATCTTTTAAAGCCTCAGGAAAAATCATATCTGCGCCAGCATCAACATAAGCTTTTATTCTTGAAATTGTTTTATCTAAACCTTCAACAGCGTTAGCATCTGTTCTTGCTATAATTAAAAAGTTTTTATCTTTCCTAGCTTTGACTGCTGATTTAATTTTCTTAACCATCTCAGCTGTACTAACAACATCTTTATTGTCTAGGTGCCCGCATCTTTTAGGATTAACCTGATCTTCAATGTGACAACCAGAAATTCCAAAATTTTCAAACGTTTCAATCGTTCGCGCACAATTCATTGGTTCCCCAAACCCAGTATCAGCGTCAACAATTGAAGGTAAATTTGTGACCCTTGCAATTTGTTCTGCTCTATAAGAAACTTCAGTTAGAGTTGTAAGTCCAATATCAGGAATTCCCAAATCATTAGCTATCACAGCGCCTGATATATAAACACCATCATAGCCAATTTCTTCAATTAATTTTGCAACTAGAGGATTGTAGGCTCCTGGAAAGCGAATAAGTTTTCCTATTTTTAATTTTTTTTGTAAATCAACTCTTTTTTCTGCAGGTGTTTTTTTTACAAAATACATAATTAATTTAAAAATTTCATTTTAGATAATATTTCATTCATTTCAGTAAAGTCATTAATAAAATGATTATGATAAATGCTATTTTGATCTTTTTCAGTATAACCACCTTTAACTAGAATAAAACTTACCTTTGCTATTCTTGCTGTTTCAGCATCGGTTTCACTATCGCCAACCATAATACTATCTTCTTTATTAACATCTAAAATTTCCAATATATTTGTTAGATGTCTTGGATCTGGTTTTTTATATTCAAAAGTATCAGCCCCTGCAATGTAATCAAAAAATTCAATAAGATTAATTTCTTTAAGAAGTTTTTTAGCTAAAGATTCCATTTTATTTGTACAAATAGCAAAATTAATTTTTTTAGATTTCCCCCAAGTAAGAAACTCATTAACCCCTTTAATAATTTTTGATTTTTTTGAAATATTTTCTCGGTAATAATTTATAAATTCATCAGTCATTTTTTTATGAATACTCTGATCGAATTTTTTATCTTCTTCTTTTAAGGAGCTCAAAATCATATTAGCAGCACCTCTGCCAGCCAAATGTCTTATGTCTGTAATTGGTTTTTGATTGTAACCAAATTTTTGCATCACATAATTATGAGCATCCATTAAATCAGGAGCAGAATCTACAAGGGTTCCATCAAGATCAAAAACTATTGCTTTGCTCATAAATTAATTGAAAAAAATTAGTAGTTAAAAGAAATAATTTGTGAGTTAAGTTATTAAAATCATTACTATAGTAACAGTGTTCAAATAGCAATAAGTCATAAACTTGAATTAAAGTTATTTATAAATTTCATTATGATTGAATCTGAAAAATTACTACAAAATAAAATTAAAAAAGCAGCAATTAAAAAAGGAGTTAAATTAATTTCTCCAGAATCAATTTATTTATCCTCGGATACAAAATTTGGAAAGAATGTTTTAATTGAACCTTACGTTGTCATTGGTAAGGCCGTTAAAATCGGTAACAATGTAAAAATTTTAAGTTTTTCTTATATAGAAAAAACAAAAATCGGTAACAATGTAACGATTGGACCATTTGCAAGATTAAGACCCGATACAGTTTTAGAAGACAATTCTAAAATTGGAAATTTTGTTGAAATCAAAAAATCTAGAGTCGGAAAAAATTCTAAAGTTAATCATCTAAGTTATATTGGAGATTCTGTATTAGGAAAAAATGTCAATGTAGGCGCAGGAACAATTACTTGTAACTATGATGGTAAAAATAAATACAAAACTAAAATTTTAGATAATGCTTTTATTGGATCAAACAGTTCTTTAGTTGCTCCAGTTAAAATAGGAAAGAATACAGTAATTGGAGCAGGCTCCACTATTACCAAAGATGTAAAAGACAACACTCTTGCACTAAGCAGAGTTTCTCAAAGAGAATTTAAAAAAAGAAAAAAATAAAAATAATCAATGTGCGGTATTATTGGAATTGCTAGTTATAAAGATATTTCTAAAGAAATTTTAGAATCATTAAAAAAACTTGAATATCGAGGTTATGACTCTGCTGGTATATCGACAATTAACAATGGAGAAATAGTTGAGAATAAATGTGCCGGTAAAGTTTCTGATTTAGAAAAATTAATTAAAAAAACTTCATTGTCCGGCAATATTGGAATTGGCCATGTTCGTTGGGCAACTCATGGCGCTCCAAACCAAGCAAATGCCCATCCACATTCTTCAGAAGAAGTATCGGTTGTGCATAACGGTATTATTGAAAATTCGGCAATTATTAAAAAAGAACTGATAGATAAAGGACATATTTTTAGATCTCAAACAGATACTGAAGTTGTAACTCATCTTATTACAGAGAATTTAAAAAAAATGAATTATTTAGAATCTGTATTTACAACTTTAAACAAATTAGAAGGAAGTTTTGCATTAGGAATTATTTTTAAAAAATTTAATAATTTAATTGTAGGTGCAAGAAGAGGAAGTCCACTTGCGGTTGGCTATACAGATAAAGAAAAATACATAGGCTCAGATTCTTATGCTTTAAATTCTATGACAAAAGAAGTCTCTTATCTTGATGACGGAGATGTGTGTGTTTTAACCAAAGATAAAATTGAATTTTTTGACAAAAATAAGAAAAAAATTGAAAAAAAAATACATAAATTAGCTAATGATGAAGCTGTTTATGGCAAAGGAAATTTTAAAGATTTTATGTCCAAAGAAATTTCTGAGCAACCAGAAGTTATTAAAAAATGTATTAATGAATATCTCGATAAAATAAGAAAAGAAATAAATATAGTTAATTTTCCAGTAGATCCAAAAAAAATTACAAAAGTTAATTTAGTAGCTTGCGGAACAGCATATCATGCCTGCGTAATTGGAAAATATTGGTTTGAAGAGTTCACTAATATAGACGTAAGCGTAGATGTTGCGTCTGAATTTAGATATAGAAATAATAAAATAAAAACAAACGAACTTTATATTTTTGTTTCTCAATCAGGAGAAACAGCAGATACGATTGCAGCTTTAGATTTTTGTAAGAAAAAACGTGCAAAAACGTGCGCAATCATAAATGTTACAGAAAGTTCGTTATCAAGACTGGCAGACTTAGTTTTACCAATTCATGTTGGACCAGAAGTTGGTGTTGCTTCAACAAAAGCTTTTACAGGACAGATTTTAGTTCTTTTGTTATTCATTTTAAAAATTGCAAGAATTAGAAATGAAATAAAAGAAGAAGAATATTTAAATATTATTAAAGATTTAGAAAATATTCATTCTAACGTTGCATTAATTTTAAATAATAAAAAAATTATTGAAGATTTAGCCGTTGATTTTATAGATATTAAAGGTTCGATGTTTTTAGGTCGAGGACTTTCTTATCCAGTTGCATTAGAAGGTGCTCTCAAATTTAAAGAACTGACTTATCTGCACGCAGAAGGTTATCCAGCTGGAGAAATGAAACATGGTCCTTTAGCTTTAGTTGAAAATGGAATGCCAGTGATTGTTATTGCTCCAAAAGATCGATTTTATGAAAAAACAATTTCGAATATGCAGGAAGTTATTGCCCGTGGAGGAAAAATTTTATTAATTTCAGATCATGCAGATGAGGTTGCAACCAGTGAAAATATTTGGTCAGAAATTAGAATTCCAAAAATACATAAATTTCTTTCTCCTTTTTTAAGTAACATTCCTTTGCAATTACTTGCATATTATGTTGCTTTAAAAAAAGGTAACGACATAGATAAGCCAAGAAATTTAGCTAAATCTGTTACAGTCGAATAATTTATTCTTGTAGGCTTAGAACACTCTATATATACTGTAGGTTGAATATGAAAAATTGGAAACCAAATTCTTGGAGAGCTAAAACTGCAAAGCATTTACCTGTTTACGAAAATGAAGGTAAATTAAATGAAGCTTTGAGGGAAATTTCTAAATTTCCTCCACTTGTTTTTGCAGGGGAAACGCGCACACTTAAACATATGTTAGGAGAAGTGAGCGAAGGAAAGGCTTTTTTATTTCAAGGAGGAGATTGTGCCGAGAGTTTTGAAGAATTTCATCCAGATAATATTAGAGATTTATTTAAAGTTATTTTGCAGGTTTCTTTAATACTTACTGTTTCATCACATTTACCAATAGTAAAAATAGGTAGAGTTGCAGGTCAATTCTCTAAACCAAGAAGTTCTTCCACAGAAGTTATAAATGGTAAAGAACTCCCTAGTTACTTAGGAGATAATATTAATGGCATGAAGTTTGATGAGCAATCTAGAAGGCCAGATCCTGCAAGATTATTAAAATCTTACTCACAATCTGCCTCGACATTGAATTTATTAAGAGCATTTTCTCAAGGAGGGTTTGCTGATTTAAGCAAAGTACATTTATGGAATATGGACTTTGTGAATAAGAGTGCTGATAAAAAATTCAAAGAGATTCAAAATAAAGTTATGGAAGCTTTAAATTTTATGCACGCTTGCGGTATAACTATTGAACAAAATAGACGATTAAGAACTGTAAATTTTTACACAAGTCATGAGGCTTTGCATCTCCCATATGAAGAAGCAATGACTCGAGTAGACTCAACAACAGGCGAACATCATGACACTTCAGCGCATTTTTTATGGATTGGAGATCGCACTAGACAAATAGATGGTGCTCACGTTGAGTTTTGTAAAGGAATTAAAAATCCAATAGGAATTAAGTGTGGACCCAGTTTAGATCCAAAAGATTTGATTAAGTTAATAGAAGTATTAAATCCAGAAGATGAAGCTGGAAGAATAACTTTAATAGCTAGATTTGGTCATGATAAAGTTGAAAAGTTATTACCAAAGCTTATTCAGGCTGTTAAAAAATCAAATAAAAAAGTAATCTGGTCATGTGACCCAATGCATGGCAATACTATTAAATCTACTACAGGATTTAAAACTAGACCATTCAAAGACATAATTTCAGAAGTTAAAAGTTTCTTCGACGTTCATCAAGGTGAAGGAACGTACGCCGGGGGACTTCATATTGAAATGACAGGAAAAAATGTCACTGAATGTATTGGGGGTGCACAAAATATTACAGATAAAGATTTATCAAGCAGATACCATACGCATTGTGATCCTAGATTGAATGCAAATCAAGCTATTGAGTTAGCCTTCCTTATTTCTGAAGAAATTAAGAAAAATTCAAAATACTCAATAAATTCCATTAGAAAAGCTTCTTAAAAATTATTTTTTAATAATTTTTTTGCTTCAAACTTAAAAAAAAGTAAAAATATTATGATGACAGCAGCAGATAGAATTAAATTTATTAAAAACTGGATTAAAAACTATTGTAATTCAATGGAAAAAAAACCTGACAGTTTAATAGTTGGGGTTTCAGGAGGAATTGACTCAGCAGTAGTAAGTACTATTTCTGCAATGACAGGAATGAAAGTCAAAGCTTTGTCTATGCCTATTAGGCAATTAAAATTTCAAGATGATCTAAGCAGAGCTCATTTAAAATGGTTAAAGAGTAATTTTTCTAATGTAGATGAAGTAATTATTAATTTAGATGAAGTTTTTAATAGTTTTGAAAAATCATTAGGCCAATTTAATAATGAACATGCTTTTGCTAACTCCAAAGCAAGATTGCGTATGGCGACTCTTTATCAGGTAGCGGGTGCAAATAATGGAATTGTTGTTGGAACTGGAAATAAAGTAGAAGATTTTGGCGTCGGTTTTTATACAAAATATGGAGATGGGGGCGTTGATATTTCACCAATTGCAGATTGTTTAAAATCTCAAGTATGGGAGATGGGTAAAGAACTTAAAATATTAGAAGATATTATTAATGCAGCGCCTACGGATGGATTATGGGCCGATGGAAGAACTGATGAACGTCAATTAGGAATGTCCTATGTTGATTTAGAAAAAGCTATGCTTAATTTAAAAGATAAAAATTATGAAAAATATTTAAAAATTAGAAAAAGAAATCTCCATAAAATGAACTTAATTCCAATTTGTAAATTTGACAACAATGAATAGTTTAAAAATTTACAATACCTTAAGTAGAAAAAAAGAAGAATTTACCCCTTTGAACAAAAATTCAATTGGAATGTATGTCTGCGGTCCAACAGTTTATGATGAGCCACATATTGGTAACGCCAGACCATTAATTATTTTTGATCTTGTATATAGAATTTTAATAAAAAATTTTGGAAAAAATAAAGTTAATTACGTTAGAAATATCACTGATATAGATGATAAAATTATACAAAGAGCCAATGAGTTAAAAATTGATATTAATGAGCTTGCAAAAACCGTTACAGATATTTTTTTAGCAGACTGCAAGTATTTAAATTGTTTAATTCCAAATAATCAGCCGAAAGCTACTGAAAATATAAAAGGTATGATTCAAATGATTGAAAATTTAATAGTTAAAAAATTTGCATATATTAAAGATGGCAATGTTTATTTTAATGTAAATAAATTTAAAGATTACGGAAAATTATCTAATAAGAATCCAAAAGAATTAATTTCTGGATCAAGAGTAGAAATTTCAGAATTAAAAAATAACCCTTTAGATTTTGTATTATGGAAACCCTCCAAAGATAAAGAACCCTTTTGGGAATCGCCCTGGGGAAAAGGAAGGCCTGGTTGGCATATAGAATGCTCCGTAATGTCAGAAAAGTATTTAGGCAAAGAATTTGATTTACATTGTGGAGGTTTAGACCTTATTTTTCCTCATCATGAAAACGAGATAGCACAATCGATTTGTGCAAATGATTCTAGTATTTTTGCAAAGTATTGGATGCACAATGGTTATTTAACTGTTGATGGAAAAAAAATGTCAAAATCTGATGGAAATTTCATCACTATTAATAATTTAAAGAATAATAATATTAATGGCCAGGTCATTAGATTATCTATTTTAGGCACTCACTATAGACAGCCCTTAGACTGGAATTTAAAAATTCTAGAAATTAACAAAAAAATATTAGAGAATTGGTATAGTTTATATTCTCCTAATGATGATGAAATTAGCAATGAACTTTTAAATATTTTATTAGACGATTTAAATACACCGAAATTTATAACAAGCATCCATAGTCTTTATAACAAAGCCAAAGCTGGGGATTCTACTGCTAAAAAAGATTTAAATTCTGCACTTAAATTTCTTGGTCTATTTAACGAAAATCAAGAACAGTTTAATATTTTAAGAAAAAAATCAAAATTAGATGTAAGAGAGATTGAAAAGTTAATAGAACAAAGAAATCTAGCTAGAAAAGATAAAGATTTTAAAAAAGCTGATATAATTAGATTAGATCTTGAAAAAAATGGAATTTTAATTGAAGATCTTAATGATAAGACTCATTGGAAACATAAATAATGAGCAAAGAAAAAATCTTTATATTTGATACTACTTTAAGAGATGGAGCTCAAACGCAGGGCGTCGATTTTTCTATGGATGAAAAAAATCGGATTGCTATTGCATTAACTAAATTAGGAGTTGATTATATTGAGGCAGGATGGCCAGGAGCAAATCCAACCGATACTAATTTTTTTAACGAACCTCCAAAAATATCAAATTCAACTTTAGTCGCTTTTGGAATGACAAAGAAATCTGGCAGAAGCGCGGAAAACGATCCAGGTCTTTCTGCTATTTTAAACTCTAATACCAAGTCTGTTTGTATTGTAGGAAAAACTTGGGACTTTCACGTAGATGTAGCTTTAGGAATTTCAAAGGATGAAAATTTAGAAAATATTATTGATACTACAAAGCATTTTGTAAAAAATAATAGAGAATATATGTTTGATGCTGAACATTTTTTTGATGGGTATAAAAATAATAAAGATTATGCACTTAAATGCATTCGTTCAGCTTATGATAATGGAGCTAGATGGGTTGTCCTATGCGATACCAACGGTGGAACATTACCATTTGAAATTGAAGAAATTGTAAGCGATGTTGCAAAAATTATTCCCGGAAAGAATTTAGGAATTCACACTCATAATGACACTGAAAATGCCGTAGCAAATACACTTGCTGCTATTAAATCTGGAGCACGGCAAGTTCAAGGAACGTTGAACGGCTTAGGTGAGAGATGTGGAAATGCAAATATTGTATCGATTATTCCAACTTTGTTATTTAAGAAATATTTTAAAGATAAATTTGATATCTCAGTGGAAGAAACAAAAATTAAATATTTAACTGAATGTTCTAGATTATTAGATGAAATATTAAACAGAAAGCCTAATAATCATGCCGCGTATGTTGGGGCTTCAGCTTTTTCACATAAGGGCGGACTTCATGTCTCTGCTGTTGAGAAAAATCCAAAAACTTACGAACACATTGTTCCAGAATCTGTCGGCAATAATAGAAATATTGTTGTTTCCGATCAGTCAGGAAGATCAAATATTTTATCAAGATTAGAAAAGTTAAATATTAAAATTAATAAAAACGACCCAAAAGTTCAAAAATTATTAGAACAGGTTAAGGATAGAGAATTTATAGGATATGCTTATGACGGAGCAGATGCTTCATTTGAATTGTTAACACGAAGATTATTAGGTGAAGTACCTAATTATTTAAATATTAAAAAATATGAAGTTAAAGTTAGCAGAAGTGATGACAATGATCTTGTTAACTCCTATGCAACAGTAGTTTTGCAGGTTGATAAAAAAGATATTATTTGCGAAGGCTCAGGTAATGGTCCTGTAAACGCGATTGATAATGCAATTAGAGCTAATGTAAATAAAATTGGAAAATATAGTGAATATTTAAAAGATTTAAGATTATTAGATTATAAAGTTAGAATTTTAAATACTGGAACTAATGCTATTACCCGAGTATCAATTGAGAGCACGGACAATACAGGCGACGTGTGGTTTACTATTGGAGTTTCCCCAAATATAATTGAAGCTTCCTTTAAAGCGTTAATAGATAGTATTGATTACAAGCTATATAAAGACAAGGCGCCTGCAAATTTTTAATGTTATTTAAAAATATTCATTTTATTTTAGTTAGACCTCAACTTGGAGAAAATATAGGAGCAGCAGCAAGATCATTAAAAAACTTTAATTTTGAAAATTTACGATTAGTATCCCCACGAGATAGCTGGCCAAACAAAAGTGCAATATATACAGCTGTAGAAGCCAAAGATATTGTTCATAAAGCAAAATTATTTACAAATAATGACCAAGCAGTTTCTGATTTAGATTATATTTTTGCAACCACATCTAGAAGTAGATCGGTTAATAAAAAAATTATAGATTTAAATGAAGCTGTAAAAATTATAAAAAAACAAAGTGTCCTTCATAAAA
>Ga0247840_10010895_pt1 | contig 11231 bp, 11 predicted proteins | sample LaCruzMarch2015__FD_192404 | JGI IMG/M metagenome (GOLD analysis project Ga0247840, IMG submission 192404) | Freshwater microbial communities from meromictic Lake La Cruz, Castile-La Mancha, Spain - LaCruzMarch2015_17m | ecosystem: Environmental > Aquatic > Freshwater > Lake | place: Spain...
AACACAATCACCAGTTATTTCTGGTATCATCATATTTCTTTGTGAAGCACCAAGATTATTATATTGTTTATCTGTATTATAAATACGAATTCTATTGTCATTATAATTAAATTCCTTTTTCCAAGGACCATCGTGACAAACAAGAATTTCTATGTTATTATAATTTTGATTGATGACAGAATTTATACATTCTATTAAAGCATTTTCTCTGTTATATGTTGGGATTATTATTGATATTTTATATTTTTCTTTATGGTAATCTTCCATTTTAATACACCAACTACTATCAGGATATACTTTTATCGAAATATTTTGGAATATTTCATCAACAACTTTTTTTACAGCACAATCAGAATGATAATCATGACCACAAATTATTCCATTGGCTTTTATTTTTGGTATCCATAATAAAATATCTTTTTTTGCCGATTCATAGTCATGCATAGCATCTATATAAACACAATCAAAATAATTATTGGAATATATTTTGGATGCTGATTCTGATGTCATTTTTATTTTAATAATATTATTATTTTGTGATTTTACATCATCAAATCTTTTTTCCGCTTCATTTATTAGTTCGTCAGAAGGTAATTCATTATAAGAAATCCAAGAATCGACACAATGAATTTCTTTACAAAACATAGAAAATAATTCAGAAGATGTACCGGCGAATGATCCAACTTCACACATAATCATATTTCTTGTTATATTTTCATCTATTAATCTCTTTAAACCGAATAATCTATTTACACCACCAGCATCATCACCATGAAACATTCTTAATTTATTCATTATGTTGTTTAATTTATAGTAATCTTCCATTTTAATACACCAACTACTATCACTATAACTTTTAACATTATAATTTGGAAACAATTCATCTATTACTCTTTTCACATCTTCTCTCGGATCTATAATTTCTTGATTTAAATAATATCCATGACCACATAAGAACCCATTTTTTTTGACTTTTGGCAACCAATTTATAATATCATTTTTAGTTGATTCATAATCATGGGTGGCATCAATATAAACAACATCAAAAAATTCATCTGAAAAATCTTTACTTGCTTCTACACTAAATTTTTTTATTTTTTTAATATGGTTATATTTTTTCATCATATTGTCAAAATCTTTTTCAGCAACTGGTATATTCACATCTTTTTGATATCCATCTGGTGTCCAGAAATCATCCCATAAATCAATACAATATAATTCTTTACAATTTAATGCAAATAATTCGGAAGATACACCACCAAATGATCCAATTTCACAAATTATACTATCTTTATTTACAACATCTTTTATAAGATCTCTTAATCCAAATAATCTATTCACACCATTACAATCATCGTGAATAAAGAAAATTCTATATTTTTTTAATACTTCAAATTGATTTTTTTCAATAATCCATGTACCAGCATGTACTAAATGTAGTCTTATATTATTTTCACCGAAGAATTCATCAACAGCCTTTTTAACATCAGTATATCCAATATAATCGTGTCCTGCGATTATTCCATTATTTTTTACTTTTGGATACCAATTTTTAATATCTGTAATAACAGATTCGTAATCATGACCAGCATCAATAAATACGAAATCTAATGATTCATCATTATAATTTTTTACAATATCATTTGACTTACCTTGAATTGGGTTTATGAATTGTTTAATACTTGATATGTTATCCATAAAGATATCAAATGGATTTCTTTCAGTTTTATAAAAATTTTCATCTACGAAATTCTTAGAACCCATCCAAGTATCAATGACATCAAATTTGATATTTTTTTGTGAATTTGCTATTTCAACGGCCATATAAGATGTTGATTTTCCCAACCATGCTCCGATTTCAACAAAGTGTGAGCCATCTGAAAAACGATTTATCATTTCGGTATAAACTTCTTGAAAATCAAACCATCCATCTATATTTTCATAAATGTGTTCGTGTTTAATATCAATTCTATAATCTTTTTCTTCTATTGGAACATAATAAAATCCATAATCTTTCGGAACAAAGAAATTAAAAAAATTATTTGGAATTGTATTAATCCATTTTTCACATTCAACTCGACACCAACCACCATCATCTTCCGGTTTGCCAAACCATGGATCTTTTGACGAATCATATTCCGGATATTTTAATTTTTTAATATAGTTTGATGTAGTCCACCAAAAATTACCACTAAATAACGGTTCCGTTTCGTTATAATTGTATAAAGCACCCACCACTTCATATCCTTCATCTAATTTGGTTATACAATCGTTCCATTTTTCTATATTGAAATATTCAAGACATTTTCTCCAACTTTTTATTGCTTTTTTATTTCTATTTGTATCCTTTGAACTCCAAACACCTTTTAGATGAAAATAAAATATATATGAATTTTCATCTATTTTTTTTATAAATTTATATAATTTTTGAAGAGTTGGATATTCATAAAAATTTTCATCTATATTTAATGTTATTATTTTATTATCAATATCATAAACTCTTATCAATTTAATTAAATCGTTCCATTGATCATCACCATAAGCCATTAAATACATATTAGTCATTTGATCGTAAAGTTTACTAGAGATCAATAAATTTAATTGATTTTCAAGTATTTCTTTCCAATTGTTTATTAAATAATTGTGACTAAATAAATAAATTTTTCTCATTATTAATTCTTTGTTTTTTCTTCATTCATCTTTATAACTTGCATATTTTGTAACCATATCTAAATCATCTTTTATGGTAAAATCATATTTCAAATATAAAATATCATCAGTATAAAATTTTATTTTTTTTATATTTTCCAATCTATCTATATCGTTCAAATTCCATCCCTTATTAAAACAATAGAAAAAATATTTACTATTGTTTACAACGATATCTATTTTTATATCAGTATCTTCAAAATTAAATAATAAAAATTTTAAAATACCATTTCTTTCAAATGGAACAAGTTGAAAATTTTTTTCATTTGTTTTTAATCTTTCTGTATTCGTATCAGCTGTATTTTTTAATGTTGATATATTTTTAATAAACATATTTTTAGGTAATAAATCATTATAAAGTATTTTCTCTATAATAGGAAAATCTTCTCTTGTGAAATAATCCTTATATAAAGAAAGTAACGATTCACGATTATACACAATTTTATTACTGTCTACACTTTTTAATTTGACAGAAAAATATGTTAATAAATTATTTTCTTCATTTCTATAAGAAATAATGTTATAATCTGAAGATGATAATATTTTCTCGTTGTCATATATTTCATCAAAATTATTAAAAGATATATCATAATCAAAAGAATGAACAATTTCAATTTCAGGATCAATACATTTAATGTAATTCAATCCACCGAAAATTAATCTGTAATAAGCTAAAAAATGAATATATGTTCTCTTATTTTTATAATAAAACTTAAAACGATTTGTGTTAATAAAAGACCAATATTGTATATCAATATCATTTATTAATGGGTTTTCTTTATCAAAAATAAAATAATCACACCTATCTATAATATCTTGTGGTGTTGATGTGTGTGTAATTAATAAAACTTTGAAATTTTCATTTTTCAAAGAAATAATAAGACTTCTCAATTTATCCACTTTTTGTAAAGTGTCGGTATATGAGTTTATTAAAAAAATACTTTTATTGTTCATATATGGAAAAATATTTTTTAATGTATGATATTAAATGAATATAGTTTTAATTTTTTAAACAATCAGTCTATTTTTAATTATATAGAAAAAAAACATAGTCCAAATGATAGGTGAATCAATAGAAAGTGTCATTAAAAATGTTGTTACTGAAACATTAAATAAATCGAAAGTGATTGAAATGCCAGAAGATATTATCGAAACTGATAATATAGGTGAGGTCATAGAAAAATTATCAATCCTACATTGTAGAATGTGGTATCTGGAAGATGCTATAGGACAATCCAAATCAGATATAGAAATCGCAGATCTAAAACGTAAAATAGATATTTGTTTCAAAGTTAAAAGACCAAGATATGTTGAAGCTGTTAATAGAATGATTGATAAATCGATAAAAGATGGAAAATCTCTTCAAGAAGATTCTGTTAAACTGTATAAAGGATTTGATAAATAAAAAATAATCTAAAATAATGGATATACCAATTAATTTATTTAAAGTTTATATGTCTAAAAATGCCGCTTCGTCTGTTGAAAAGATTTTGAATAGTGGTTATATTGGACAAGGGAAAGTTGTTGAAAATTTTGAAAAAGATCTTAAAAATTATTTCAATAATGATTTCATTACAACTGTGAATGCTGGAACATCAGCACTTCATTTGGCTTTACATCTTTTGAAAAAACAAAGTCCGGGATGGAAAGGGTTGGATGAAGAAAGTGAAGTTTTATCATCACCAATGACATGTACAGCGACAAATTGGCCAATTTTGGCAAATGGTTTAAAAATAAAATGGGTTGATATTGATAAGAATACTTTAAATATGGATTTGGATGACTTACAAAGAAAAATATCACCAAAGACTAGAGTTATCATGTTGATTCATTGGGGTGGTTATCCAATAGATTTAGATAAGATTAAGGAAATTCAAAAAAGAACTGCACAAATGTATGGTTTTACACCGATGGTTATTGAGGATTGTGCACATGCTTTTGGTTCAACATATAAAGGTAAATTGATAGGTAATCATGGAAATATAAACGCTTTCAGTTTCCAAGCGATAAAACATTTAACAAGTATAGATGGTGGCATGTTGATATTACCAAATGAAACGGAATACAAGAGATCAAAATTAGTAAGATGGTACGGTATTGATAGGGACACAAATAAAAAAGATTTTAGATGTGAAAGTAATATTGATGAATGGGGTTTTAAATTTCATATGAATGATGTTAACGCTGCAGTTGGAATAGAAAATTTGAAAGAAGTAAATGAAATAATATCAAAACACAAAAGTAACGCGAAATATTATGACAAAAATTTACAAAACGTTAAAGGACTAACTTTATTGGAAAGGAAAGAAGATAGAGAATCATCATTTTGGATTTATAGTATGTTGGTTGATAGAAGAGAAGATTTCATGAAGTGGATGAAAGAATGTGGAATAATTGTTAGTCAGGTTCATGAAAGAAACGATAAACACTCAACGGTTCAAAAATTCATAACAAACTTACCAACATTAGATGAAACAATTGGTAAAATCATATCTATTCCTGTTGGTTGGTGGGTGACAAATGAACAAAGAGAATATATTGTGGATTGTATAAAAAAAGGATGGTAATGGATTTTAAAATTTTAGAATATAAAGATATACCATTTTTGAATGACATAAGAAATGAATGTAGAGAATTTTTACACAACAATTCTTATTATACTTTGGAAGAAACTTATAATTGGTTTGAAAAAATAAACCCCGAATTTTATATTATATATCACGATAAAAATAAGATAGGATATTTTAGAACATCAGATTTGAATGATAATAACATCTATATAGGTTGTGATATTCATAAAGATTTTAGAGGATTTGGATATGGATATTTGGCATATAAGGAATTTATACCTTTTATCATCAATAAACACAAATTGAAAATATTATACTTGGAAGTTCTGGCTAGTAACATAAGGGCTTTTAATCTTTATATAAAACTTGGTTTTCAAGAAATACAAAGATTCGATATAATTAGAGATGGAGAAAAGGTGGAAAATATAAAGATGGTATATCAAATAAAAAAATAGTTTAAAAAATATTTTAATAATGAATGATTTTAAAGTTGAAATAAATTCCAATGAACATAAAATTTTGATAAAAAAATTATCAAATAAATATGCAGAATTAGAATTAAAATTGATAATTAAAGAATTAGATACTAATAGAGATATATTCAACCAAAAAATAATATTTCATGATGATGAATTATCCTATTGGTTTAGACCATCCGGTGATATAAATAATTATATAGGATTTGTAATTAAAATATTTGAATCGGATGAGTTAATTTTTGATAAAAAAATAAGATTAAAAAAAAGAAAAGAAATAATATTAATTAATTCTTATACTGATACAGAAGATAAATTAGATAAATTGAGAAATCTAATAAAAAATATTAAGATTCAAAACTTCGAAATTTGTTTAATTACACACACATCAACACCACAAGACATTGTGGATAGATGTGACTATTTTATTTTTGATAAAAAAAACCCACTAACGACAGAACCAGAAATACAATATAGAAATTTTTATCGAAATGAAAATTATAAAATACGTTTTTTGAGTAAAAAAGCAAAAATACATTTTTTAGCTTATTATAGATTAATTTTTGGTGGATTACAGTATTTACATTCGATGGGATATGAAATCGTTCACTCATTTGATTACGATATAACTTTTAATTCATTTGATGAAATATATGATAATACAGAATTTTTAGAAACATATGATTTGATTGCATATAAAAGAAAAGATGATACTAAATTAACATATTTTTCTATTAATTTAAATTCTATTAATTTTGAAAAAATGATATACGATGATAAAATAATTTTTGAAAAATATAAATCATTTTTTCAACAAAATAAATTCCCAATAATTGAAAATTTATTGTTTGATGAATTCTTACCACAAAATATTTATTTGAAAAATTTATCAAATTTAGAAGATACATCTGATATTAATACAGAAAGGGCAAATTTTGATAATGATGATGATTATGATTTATGTTTATTTCCATATATTAATAATTTTTATATATTTGTATTTAATAAAAATCATTTAAATATAAAAATTGAAATTATTATAAACGATGAAATTTATAAAAAAATGTATGTTGAATCGACATCATATCATTTAATAGATGAAATAATTAATATTAAAAATATTAAAATTTATTCTAATAACAAGATATATTTTGAATACGATTTGAAGAATGATTTAGAATATATCAAAACATATACAAAATTTGAAGAATTTAAAAATAATAAAACAATTTAATAATTGTGATATATTACTAAAAAACAATCAATCTGAAATGGATATAATAACAATTTTTCAAGAATTACCAGATATTACCACTATTCAAGTGAATAATAAATATTTGGTTGTGAATAAGTCGGACAGACCAAAAATATCAAAAACTGGGAGTATTAAAAAATCAAAAATTAGAAGAATCGAAGAAATTTTTCTGATGAAAGAAACGAATACATCTTTTCTTATTTCTTTTACGAATTTTGGAGATGGTTTTGGTTTTAATTTTGATAATCAATGGATTTTAAAACAAGATTTTTTCAATAAGTATCAAGTGATTGAATTATTAGAAGATGTAAAAAGAAGTAATTATGTTGTTACAAACACAAATGATGTAGAATGAAACCATTAAAACAAGAAGTAATTGGTGAAAATTTAACACCCAAACATCATAGAGATTGTATGGTTGATATGGCTAGACAACCATTTGGTTGTTGTGTCAAATATAAAGATGGATCATTCCACCAAATTACTATTGATGCTAATGATGAAGTGAAAATCGAAGATTACGAACCTTGGTACGAATTCGATGATGAAGATGAAGTCAAAAAATATATTGAAACCGATAATGAAGCTTTTGATAATTATATTAGATGGCAAAGGTTACAAAAAATATTTACAGACGAAATAGATGATCCTTTTAAAAAATAATTTTTTCAAATTCGGTATAATCTTTATCAATAATAAAAATGAAATTATATCCTTGTTCTAAACAAGATTTTTGTTTATTTAAATTTTTTGTTTCATGTAATCTATAAGTGTATTCTGATTTAATTTCAATTATTAAATTCAATTTAGGAAAAAAGAAATCTGGAAAATAGATTTTATCACCATATTTTATAGATTTACATCTTTCAATTCCAATATGATAAAAATTTTCTAAAAAATCTAATTCATATGTTCCTTGATAATAAATGTTTGTGTCTTTATAGAAATGTATTTTTCTACCAGTTTTAAATGATTTTAATAACAATTCTTCATTTTGTGTTGGGTTATCGACACCATATCTTTCGTTGTTTGTTTTCTTTATTTTTTCTTTTATTTTTTCAGATTGAAATGAATATTCAACACCGTATCTTTCATTATTTGTTTTCTTTATCTTTTTTTGAAAATCATCTGTTTTCGAATAATGGTTAACACCATAATTTTTTAAACAGGTTTCTCTTATTTTTTCGATATTAATATAATTTTCACAACCATGTTCTTTTAATTTGGTTTTTTTCTTTTTATCCTGAGAACATTTGTTACAAGCATAATATCCTTGATTATCAATGTATTTATTATATGATTGATATGTAATCATTAATTCTTTTTTACAAATATCACAAGCACAATTTATTTTTACATTACTATTTTTATATAAATGTTCTATTTTTACATTTATTTTTGAATCTCTAATTTTTGGTATTTCGTATCCTAAATTAATGTAATAAGTTTTGATATAATTATTCATAACCAAATCTATTGATTTATCTATTATCATTTTTAATTTGATTATTTTCAATATAATCCAATATTATTTTTTCTAAAATTGAATTTATTTTTAATTCGTTTTCGGAACAAAAAATTTTTAATTTTTTGTGTACATCTTTATTTATTCTGATTGTTTTCAATTCATCTATTTTCATATAAACTTTTGTTTTTTATTGATATATATAAAAAGAAAAAAGTGGGTTTTTTCCATTTTTGTAAAAAAACAATAATCCATTTATGAAAACATTGATAACAGGAATAACAGGGCAAGATGGTTCCTATTTAGCAGAAAAATTACTAACACAAGGACATGAAGTTCATGGTATTATAAGACGTTCAAGTTCTTTTAATACTGGTAGAATAGATCATATTTTTGATAAATTACATTTACATTATGGTGATATTACAGATTCATTAAATATTGATGATATAATTAATGAAGTAAAACCAGATAGAATTTATAATTTAGCTGCACAGAGTCATGTTCAAATTTCATTTTCGTTACCATTGTATACAGCTCAAACAGATGCTTTGGGAACTTTGATTATTTTGGAAGCTGTCAGAAAACATTGTCCAAAATGTAGAATTTATAATGCTACAACAAGTGAACTTTTTGGATTAGTACAAGAAATACCACAAAAAGAAACTACAAAAATGTATCCTCGCTCACCTTATGGTGTTGCGAAATTATACTCATTTTGGATTTCAAAAAATTATAGAGAATCTTATGGTATGTTTATATCAAATGGTATTCTATTTAACCACGAATCTGAAAGAAGAGGGGGGAATTTTGTTACAAAAAAAATAACAAATGGACTAGTTAATTGGTATAAAACAGGTGAATCTATTAAACTTGGATTTTTAGATGCTAAAAGAGATTGGGGTTATGCACCTGAATATTGTGATGCAATGATAAAAATAATTGAACATACTGAATCAGATGATTTTGTAATAGCTACCGGTGAAGCTCATTCAAATAGGGAATTTATAGAAGAAGCTTTTAAATATTTGGAAAGGGGTAAATTAACATGGATTGGTTCCGGTGTGAATGAAAAAGGTGTAGATGAAAATGGTAAAGTGGTTATTGAAGTTGATAAGAAATATTTCAGACCAGCGGAAGTTGATTTATTATTGGGTGATGCAACCAAAGCTAAGAATTTATTAGGTTGGGAAGCAAAAACACATTTCAACGATTTGATTAAAATTATGATGAAACATGATTTGGGTGATATTATTGAAAGAGATAAAGAAAATAAGAATTGGGATGATTACAGACAATCAATGTATGATGGTTGGAAAAAAAATAATCCAGATGTATAAAATGAAGAAATTAAGTCAAAATGATTTCTATGTTAGAATAGAAAAAGATGAATCAATGATATTAATTAGTTCTGTTAATCAGGATGATAATAGTCATTTAAATAAAAACGTTAAAGTTAAATTTATTAATAATGACCATATTCGACATGTCCTAAACGCTAATTTTGCTATTCCCAATCAACTTCATTGGGCGATGCCATTTGGTGATTATTCTAATCAAATACACGATATTATTTTACAATTTTATAATGAAAATGATGTCTTTCTTTTTGAAATGGAATTACCAAAAAATGAATATCATACTTATCAAAAAATAGATGGTTGGTTTGATTTTCAAAGTGTTTATAGTGAAATGGTTAAAAATGGAAAAGACGGTGATCATTTTGTTGAAATTGGATCTTGGTTGGGTAGATCTGCAACTTTTATGGCAACTGAAATAAAACAATCCGGTAAAAATATAAAATTTGATGTAATAGATACATGGGAAGGTTCAAATGAATTTTATCATAATGAATTTAAGAAAAAATATAATGTTTTTGAAGAATTTTTAAAAAATACAGAACCACTTAAAGAGTATATTAATCCAAGAAAGGAATGTTCTTATATAGCACCAAAATATTATGATGATGAATCATTGGATTTTGTATTTATTGATGCAGATCATTCTTATGATATAGTAATTAAAGATATTTTAAATTGGTATCCTAAAGTAAAAATTGGTGGTGTTATAGCTGGTCACGATTATTATAATTCTAATCAAGTTATAAATGCTGTAAAAGATACTATTGGTGATGATATAACAACAAATAGATTATCTTGGATTCATGTTAAAAAAACAAAAGAATTACCAAATGAAAATAAAAATATTTAGTCGTTCCTTACCATCTTCACCTTCGAAGATTAAAAAGGAAATTGAAAGAGATAAAATTCAAAGAGAAAAAGAAAATAAACAACATTTAGATTATTTGAAATCTCAAGGATTTGAAATTTCATTAAGTGAATTTAAACAAATATTGGATGAAAAAAACATCAATTATGTTCAGTTTAATGATGTTAAATCTTTTTTAATACCGAAAGAAGGAGGATATGGTCGTGATTTAGAAAGAAAAGATATAGGTACAATCTTAATCTTAAAAAGTGGAATGTTTGTACCTAAAAATGGTTCATGTAGTGGACGTTCTGGTTGTTCTGAATATAAAAAACCAGTGTGGATAGGTAGTTGGAGTACCGAAGTATATAATTTGACACAATATGAAATGAAGAAAATTTTACAAAAGTATTCTGGTTATGGTAAGAATTTGAGATTGAGGAGAGAAAAATGGATGACAACAGATCCTGTAACAAAAAAAGAAGTGAGATCAAGTGTAAAAAGATATTCATTAGATTATAGAAGTGATTATGAATATAAAGAATTTA
>Ga0247840_10010896_pt1 | contig 11229 bp, 8 predicted proteins | sample LaCruzMarch2015__FD_192404 | JGI IMG/M metagenome (GOLD analysis project Ga0247840, IMG submission 192404) | Freshwater microbial communities from meromictic Lake La Cruz, Castile-La Mancha, Spain - LaCruzMarch2015_17m | ecosystem: Environmental > Aquatic > Freshwater > Lake | place: Spain...
GAAGTGCTGGCGCGCGCCAACGCGGTGACGGTGCGGGACCGCCGGCGCGGGACGGAAGAGCAGAGCACGGCAATCAATCCGCTTGAAACCGTGCGTCTTCTGGGTGCGCGGTTCACGCCGCATCCGATTGATGCCATGCCCGACGCATTCCACGGTGGCTGGGTGGGCTTCTGTGCGTTTGATGCTGTTCGCTGGCTTGAGCCCGGCAAGCTTCCATTTACTGCCGCGCCGCGCGATGATCGACAACTTCCGGATATGCATTTCGGGATGTATAGAGAAGTAGCTGTCTTTGATCATGTTGCCAAGGTGGTGCACGCCGTGATTTCCGTTCCGGCTGATGAGCACGCGGATGAGGCAAGTGCACTGAAACACGGTCGCGCAGCGCTTGATGCATTCTGCGCGCGACTACTTGCGGGCGCGCCGCCATTGGCGCCGGGCGCTGTAGACCTTGATATTGCCGCACGGCCGGTGCCCGGCGAACGCGCTTCGATGTCGCGCGCGGAGTTTGAGAACGCGGTGCTACGCGCGCAGGATTACATTCGTGCGGGCGATGCATTTCAGGTGGTGCTCAGCCGGCGCCAAGACCGCAGCACGCCTGCCGATCCGTTTGATATCTATCGCGCGCTGCGAGTAGTGAACCCCAGTCCGTACCAGATCTACTTGCAGGCGGAAGGGTGCATCTTGGTCGCTTCCAGCCCCGAGATTCTCTGCCGTGTTCGTGGACGAACCGTGGTCAATCGACCGCTGGCGGGCACTCGGCGCAGGGGTGGTACCGAGGCAGAGGATCGTGCGCTGGAAGTTGAATTGCTCGCGGACGAAAAGGAACGCGCCGAGCATGTGATGCTCGTTGATCTTGGGCGCAATGATGTCGGCCGCGTGTGCCAGCAGGGCACCGTGAGCGTTGATCGCTGCATGGAAGTTGAGCGTTACAGTCACGTCATGCACATCAGTTCAACGGTGACTGGCGAACTGAGCCCCGGGCTCGATTGTTGGGACGCGCTGCGTGCCACGTTGCCCGTTGGAACGGTGAGCGGCGCGCCGAAGGTTCGCGCCATTCAGATCATTGATGAACTCGAACCAGTGCGTCGTGGACCGTATTCGGGCGGCATTGGTGCAGTTGGATGGGACGGCGATATGGACATCGCTTTGGCGCTGCGCACCATGGTGATTCCGACTGCCGGGCATACCGAAGGCGCACCATGGGATGTGCACTTGCAAGCCGGTGCCGGCGTGGTGTTGGACTCAGTGCCAGCCGCTGAATTTGAGGAGACGATCGCCAAGTGTGCCGGTCTTGGTCGCGCGATCGATCTTGCAGAGCGTGCGTTCGGCGGTACGTGAGCACGCGGCACCGCTAATCAAGCGGGATGGGCGAATCATCATCAGTCGCCCGTTGCGCGGCGCGTTGCGCGGCGCGATTCGCTGCTGCACGGCGAGGGTCTGGCTCCGGGTCCGCGCCAGCAGTGGGGCTGTCGCTCGGTGCTGACAACTTTCGCTTTAACGGTGGCGCTGCCAGTGCGTCGCCCGCAGACGAGCCTTGATACGCAAGCAATCCGCTTGCAGCACCCCATGCTGCTGCTCCAACAAGCCGTAGCAAGATGACAATCGCGGTTGGCGCGTTGGCGGCGCTGACAATCTCCGCAAACATCACTACCCCCACCGCGGCGAAGGTCAGGGGCAGCAGGTACTTCGGGCGCTCAACCTCAAGTGCGAGGCGTCCAATGACGCCATCGACCAGTATGGACCCAGTGATCAGTCCGAGCGCCATCGCGCCGAACCAGAGTCCACCGACCGAAAGGCGAATGACCCCATCAATCGTCGGGCCAACCGCGGAGGAAAGTCCGAAGTTCAGGAAGATCAGCGCGATCACGCCGCTCCCCAATTCAACAAAGAGCAGGGTTTGGGCGCGCTTAAAGTCTTGTGCCCCGGCACTCACCACCTTGGAAGGGAGCGACTTCGCCGCATTTCGCAAAGCGATCAGACGTTGCACGCTGCCGACCAGTGCCAAGACGGCCAGTGGCGGACCCACGCACGAGACCATAAAGAGCCCAAGCGGCGCGCCAAACAGGAATGCTTTGGAGTAGGAGCGCAGCGATTCGGCCGCCGCCTCGCGTCGACTTTCCTCAACAGCCACTCCTTCGAGCGTGTCCCGAACGGGAAGTCCGCATTCGGGGCAGTTGGACCCTTGGTCGGTTCCGCGCAGGTTGTAGCCACACCCTTGGCAGGGCAAATCGCTCGCCACGCCAGCATTGGCAGGGCGCTTCAGGCGACGGGTGGGATCGGGGGGACTAGAAATTGAAGTTCTCAGGAAATCGAAAGGGATTTTCAATGTGAACAGCGCGTACTGTGGCGAAGTATAAGACGCAGACCCCATGTTCATCGGAGACCTATTCATGCCCCGTCCAATTGCTAGCCCATCACGCCGCAGTTCCGCCATTGCGGCAGTTGCGGCATGTTGCATGGGTGCGTCCTCGTTCGCAAGCCTGATGCAGGGAGCGCAAGCCCCCGCCCGCGCCGCGGTGCCAGCCGCAGTTCCGCCCGCCGCACCCGCTGCGCCAGCAACGTCCGCGGAGCCGTGGAGTGAGCAACTGTGGAACGCCGCTCGAACCGGGAATCGTCAGCAGGTGGACCTGCTCTTAGAAAACGTTCCTGCCGATGCCACGAGTGATGCCGCCAAGCGCCTCCGCGAATCGGTGACGCGACGCGATGAGCACGTTGCCACGACTTCGAAGAAGGTGGCCGAGCAGCGCATTGAAAAAGCCAAGGAGATGTCCGATGCGGTTGCTGCTGGCAAGGCCACCAAGGCGCTCATTGGTGCCGCGTATCTGAAGTTCCTATCAGCTGACTGGAAAGTGGACCTGGCATCGCCGGGGGTCAAGTCAGCGATCGCACTCGCCGACACCACGATCGCCAAAGCGCGCGCCGATGGCGACTGGCTCTACGCAGAGGAGCTTCTCAATCGCGTTCGTTCGCTCTATGAAGGTTCAACGCAGAAGGAAGAATTTCAGAAGTACGACGACGCACTTGAAACCGACGTGAGTCGGCGCGTCATGTTGGTGCTGGAGTATGCGCCGCACGCCTGGTACGACCTGCGCAAGAAGCAATACGAACGCCTCGATGAGAAGGACCGCAAGGAACCATTTGCTCCCTTCAACGAGAAGGGTGATGCTGACTGGAAGCAGACAATCGAAGGTATCAATGAGCGAATCCTTGCGGAGGCGCTGACGCAGATCGCAGCACAACACCTTGAGAATGTCGGTTGGAAGCCGCTCATTGAAGGTGGACTTTCCATGGTGCATCAGTTGTCCACCACGCCAGCGCTCAAGGAGAGATTCCCATCGCTGGGTGATGCAACGCTGGCCGGTGCGTTCGGCCAGGCAGTGACCGACCAGTCGACGGCAGTTGCAGCCATGCGCGCTGAAGAAGTAGACGCCAAGACCTTCAACAAGGTGTTCGCGGCATTGCGAGCAGCCAACGACGCCACTGTGAAACTGCCAGTGGAAGTGATTGTCCGTGAGTTTGGAAACGGCACCATGGCAACCATGACGCACGACTTTGAGGATCCCTACACGGAGATCGTCTGGCCGGACCGCATGCGTCGCTTCAGTCAGGCAATCAAGGGAAACTTTGTGGGCGTGGGCATTCTCATTCGCCACAATGAGAAGCGTGAAATCGTGATCATCAATCCACTTGATGGCAGTCCGTCCAAGCGCGCGGGCATCAAGCCGCAGGACAAGATCACCTCAGTGAATGGCCTGAACACCGCGGACTGGCCGCTTGACAAGGCGGTTGACACCATCACCGGACCTGCAGGTACTCCCGTCACTCTGGGCATCACCCGCGAGGGCGAGGCAAAGCCGATTGAGTATCCGTTGACTCGCGAACGCATCAAGATGTATTCAGTGCAAGGCTGGAAGAAGACCGGTTACAACGACCGCTTTGAGCCGCAGTGGGACTGGTACGTCGATCAGGAAGACGGAATTGGCTACATCCGCTTGACTGGCTTCAATGAGGACACATTCACAGACTTCCTGAAATCAATGCGCGAGATGTCCATGCAGCGTGACATCAACGGCTTGATCTTGGATCTGCGCGGTAACCCTGGCGGACTTCTGCAAAGTGCGGTCTCGTTCGTCAATGCGTTCTTACGCACCGGCCGAATTGTCAGTGTTGAGGATCGCAACGGTCAGGAGTTGTACGCATTCACGGCGCAACGTCAGCGCGCACCGCTTGCTGATGTGCCAACCGTCGTGCTCATCAATGAGGGCAGTGCCAGCGCCAGCGAAATTGTCTCTGGTGCGTTGGAAGCCCATGACACGGCAGTAGTGATCGGCGAACGCAGTTTCGGCAAGGGCAGTGTGCAGGAAGTGCATGACATTGATGGCCGTGGCGCCGAGGCCAAGGCAAACGTGAAGTACACGGTGCAGCACTACCTGTTGCCCGCGAAGCCGGGCGAGACCAAGGGTCGGCTTGTTCATAAGCAGCCCGGATCGGATGACTGGGGAGTCATGCCCGACTACGTAGTGAAGTTGTCGCCTGACCAGATTGAGGAGATCAACAAGATTCGCGCTTCTGCCGACGATGTTCCGGAAGAGGCTGCTGATGGCATGGTTGAGGTTCCTGGATCTGCGAAGGCGCCCGGCGATGAGCCTCCTGCCAACGGTACGGCGGTCGACAAGAAGGCGAAGGAGCCACGCGACCCAGCTGAATTGGTGATGAAGGGAATCGATCCGCAGGTCGAGATGGCGGTCCTGTTGCTGAAGGGTCGGGCGCTCGGGCAGGCGGAGAAGGCCTCGTCCGCCGCTCCGGCGACTGCACCCGCGCAGCGCCCGGCGGCGCCGGAGGCCGCCGGCAAGGCCCGTTCGTGATTGCTTGAAATTGGCTCGGATTCTCGACAACATGTGAAGAAAGCACACGCGCGGTTTCGGCATTGCCGGAACCGCGCGTGCCTTCTATACTTATGGGTCTGTTTGCGCCGCAGCCGCGTTGACGTTCGTCGCCCGGCGCCTGTTTCCAGTTTGCACTGACTCCACCTATGACAAGTCTCTCTCATCCAACCGCTGGCGGAACTTCCGTACCGGCGTCACCGCACTCGGTTGTCCATGCCAAGGTGTACGGCGACGCCGAACACCTGCAGGTTCCGGCCGCGGCCGCCCATGTCTCTTCTGAGCAGATGCTGGACTGGTTCAAGCAGATGCTTCTGATCCGCGAATTTGAACTGCGCTGCATGCAGGCATATCAGGAGAAGAAGATCGGTGGTTTCTGCCACGTCTACATCGGTCAAGAGGCCGTAGCTGTTGGTTGCACCGCTGCAGTCCAGCACAAGGATCCGATCGTCACTGCGTACCGCGATCACGGTCACGCCTTGGCGCGTGGGATGGATCCAAAGCATTGCATGGCGGAGATGTTCGGCCGCATTGGTGGCTGCGCCAAGGGCAAGGGCGGCTCGATGCACATGTTTGACCGCGACAACAATCTCTATGGTGGTCACGGCATCGTTGGTGCGCAGACGCCGCTTGGTGCCGGGCTCGCTTTCGGTTGCAAGTACATGGACGAGGTGATTGACGGCAAGCCGAATTCGCGCGTTTCCTTGTGCTTCCTTGGCGATGGCGCACTGAATCAGGGCGCGTTCCACGAGGCGATGAATTTGGCTGGATTGTTCGACATTCCGGTGATCTACGTGGTTGAGAACAACGGTTACTCCATGGGTACCGCGATTGCGCGTGGCACCACCATGGCGCATTCGTTGATCACTAAAGCCGCGGGTTATGGAATTGATGGTTACGTTGTTGACGGCATGGATGTTGTTGGCGTGTATGCCGACATGAAGCGCATCGCGGACAAGTGCCGCGCGACGAGCCGTCCGGCCTTCGTTGACATGCGTACCTACCGCTACAAGGGTCACTCCATGAGCGATCCGCGCAAGTACCGCACCAAGGAAGAAGAAGAGGTCTTTGAGACCCACGACCCAATTGGTCGTCTTGAAGCGCGTCTCAAGACCGCTGGACTGCTGACAGACGACAGTCTGAAGGCCATGCAGAAGGCCGTGCGCGACACCGTGCGCGACGCTATCACCTGGAGCGATGAGAGCCCAATTCCGCCGATGGCGGAGCTCTATCACGACGTCTTTGTAGAGCCATGGGGTCCGTACACCGGCAGCAGTCAGCCCGCGATGAACGGTGGAACGGCAAATCCGCCATCCATGCGCACGATTGATACCAAGGAGGAGTTGTCATGAGTGCAGTGCGTGAAATTGAATACCGTGATGCCCTTCGCGAAGCAATGAGCGAGGAAATGCGCCGCGACAAGCGCGTGTTCCTGTTGGGTGAAGAAGTTGCCGAATACAACGGCGCATACAAGATCAGCCGTGGCATGCTCGAGGAATTCGGCGCGCGCCGCGTGATTGACACGCCTATTTCTGAGAGTGGATTCGCTGGTCTGGCCATCGGCGCCGCCATGATGGGTCTCAAGCCAGTGGTGGAGTTCATGAGTTGGTCATTCAGCTTGGTTGCTGCTGACCCGATCTTGAACAATGCTCCGAAGATGTTGTATATGTCCGGCGGCCAGTTCGGCTGCCCGGTGGTGTTCCGTGGTAATGACGGCGCGGGCGGTCAGCTCGGCAGCACCCATAGTTGGTGCGTTGAGGGTCTGTTCTCCAACGTCCCCGGCATCAAGATTGCCATCCCTTCCAATCCGTACGACGCGAAGGGTCTTCTCAAGACCGCCATCCGCGGTAGCGATCCGGTGTTCTTCTTGGAGAGCGAGCGCATGCTCGGTAACAAGGGAGAAGTTCCGGAAGAGGAGTACCTCATTCCGTTTGGTCAGGCAAAGGTGATCCGTTCCGGCACCGACTGCACACTGGCAAGCTGGGGTCGCCCCGTGCATTTCTGCATGGAAGCAGCCGAAGAAATGCAGAAGTTGGGCATTTCCTGCGAAGTGATCGATCTGCGCACTGTTCGTCCCTTGGACATTGGAACCGTGGTTCGCAGTGTGAAGAAGACCGGCGCGTGCGTGGTGGTTGACCAGTCCTGGAGCTTTGGTAGCCCCGGTAGTGAGTTGGCATCACAGGTGCATCGCCACTGCTTTGACGATCTTGACAACTACGTGCACCGCGTTCATTCCGCGGATGTTCCCACGCCGTATGCCACGAACCTTGAGCAGGAGTACTTGCCGAACGCGCGCAAGATTGCTGAAGCTGTTCGTAGTGCCACATACAACCTCTGACCCGCAGCTGCTGAACAGGATTCCCATGCCGATTAATGTGACTATGCCCCGCCTCTCCGACACGATGGAGCAGGGCACCGTCGTCAAGTGGCACGTCAAGGTCGGCGACAAGGTCGCCTCCGGACAAGTGATCGCCGACATTGAGACTGACAAGGCCACCATGGAACAGGCGGTCTTTGATGAAGGCATCATTGCCAAGTTGGTGTGCCCTGAAGGCAAGCAGGTAAAGGTTGGAGACGTGATTGCGGTTCTCGCCGAGGACGGCGAATCGGTGTCGGATGCTGCGTCAGCGAGCAGTGCGGCACCGGCCCCGCGTGGTGCGGCGCCGAGCGCAGCGATTGCGTCCAGTGCAGCAATTGTGTCCAGTGCAGCAATTGTGTCCAGCGCAGCAGCAGCGTCGAATGCAGCAGCAACTTCGAGCACCAGTCCCGCGGCGACGCGGACGATCGTTGCCGACGTTCACGCAACGGACGTCAGTGGCGAAGACCGGATGCGTGTATCGCCGCTCGCCCGCCGCATGGCGAGCGAGATGGGCGTTGAACTATCGCAGGTGCAGGGGTCCGGTCCAGGCGGTCGCGTGGTGAAGCGTGATGTGCTCCTTGCGGCTGAGAATCGAAGTGCGGCAGTTCCGGCGACGCGTGGCGCACAGGCAGCCGCGAACGAGTTGGTTGCAGCAACCCCGTCGATGATTCCTGCAGCAGCGGCCAGTGCCGGTGCGATTGTGCACGGGGCGCAGAGCATCGAAGTTCCAGTCTCCAACATGCGCGGCATCATTGCCAAGCGCTTGGTGGAGAGTAAGCAGCAGATCCCGCATTACCAGGTGACCATGAAGTTCTCCATGGACGCGGTGCTTGCATTGCGCGGCTCGCTCAATGAGCAGCTCGCTTCGATGGAAGTGAAGCTCAGCGTCAATGATTTCATCGTTCGCGCCTGCGCGCTGGCGATGGCTAAGAACCCCTTCTTTAACGCCAGCTGGGCCGGCGACCGGATCTTGCTGCATCAGCAGGTCAATGTTGGCGTTGCTATTGCGCTTCCGGAAGAGAAGGGCGGCGGGCTCGTGGTTGGTGTCGTGAAGGATGCCAACCTCAAGAGTCTGCGGCAGATCTCTGGCGAGATTCGTGCGCTTGGTGAGAAGGCCCGCACCAAGGGCCTTTCCATGGATGAAATGTCTGGAGCAACGTTCACCATTTCCAATCTGGGAATGTTTGGCGTGGACAATTTCACTGCGATCATCAATCCGCCCAACAGCGCCATTCTTGCGTGCGGAGCGGCGCTGGAGCAGCCAGTGGTCCGCAATCACCAACTGGTGGTTGGATTTGAAATGGCAGCAACGCTCAGCCTTGATCACCGGGTGATTGATGGTGCTATGGCCTCCAAGTATCTCCAGAGCCTGAAGCAGTTTGTCGAAGGCCCGACGATGCTCCTGGTGTAACAACGATTGACATCGACCACTGCAATGACAACCGAGCAGGTTCCCATCCTCGGTATGACACTTGCGGAGTTCATTCCCGTGGCGAAACGCCATGGAATGTCTTTGTTTACGGCGCAGACGCTGTACCGAGGTTTCCATCGTCGCGGTGAAGTGCAGGGCGGCACGTTTCCGGAGTGGATTGCTGACGCACGGCGGCCCATCAAAGACCGACACGTCGACGGCGAGACCGTGAAATTCACCATGGCGCTCGACGACGGTCTGGAGACCGAAACCGTAGTCATTCCGATGCGACATTCGGATGACACCACCACGCGCACCTTGTGCGTTTCCAGTCAAGTGGGATGTGCCATGGGTTGCCGCTTCTGCGAAACCGCGCAAATGGGATTGATGCGCAGCCTGTCTGCTGCCGAAATCGTTGCGCAACTGCACGCCGCGCGTTTCATGATTGGCGATGCCGCCACTGGAAGTCCTGGTTACCCCATCAAGAATGTGGTCTTCATGGGAATGGGCGAACCGATGGACAACATCGATGCGGTCCTTGCAGCTATTCAGGTGATCACCGATCGCAACGCCTACGAGGTGGCGCCAATTCACGTCACCGTCAGTACCGTTGGACGCATTGAGGGCATTCGACGCTACGGAGAGTTCGTCTCGCAGACGGGATTTCACCGGCTCAATCTTGCGGTGAGTCTGAATGCGCCGAACGATCGGATTCGCTCCGAGATCATGCCCATCAACCGTTCGGAGCCGATTGCGGACCTGATGGCCGCGCTGTTGGCGTTTCCGAAACGGGTGAATGCGGCCATTTGCGTCGAGTATGTGTTGATTCCAGGGGTCAATGACACCCAGGAGCACTGCGATGAAGTGTGCGCTTTGCTTCGGCCGCTGCGGTGCTCGCTGAACGTCATTCCGTACAACCCGCGTCGCGGTTCGCCGTGGCCGGCGCCGGAAGAGCCTCGTGTGCAGGAATTTGTTGCACGAGCCATTGCCAACGGACAATTCTGTAAACGCCGAGGAACCAAGGGTCGAAGTGCAATGGCGGCTTGCGGCCAACTGGGCAACGAGAATATTCGTGCCAGAAAATTTGTTGATTTGGGGGATAAATTGGGGGATAAAGAAAGAGTGCAGATTCGTGTGGTTGGTGGCCAAAACGCCCCCGAAGTCACATAAAGCCCGGTAGTCTCCGACGCGTGACCGATATCTCGATCTCCAGCTACTCGTTCCAACGCCTCATCAAGAGCGGCGAAATCCGCCTCGAGGACACGCCCAAGCTTGCACGTGAGTGCGGCGCAGATTGCATTGAAATCGCGACGGGCGGCACGCTCGGCCCGGTGCTTGATGAGGCCCTCGCGGGCCGGCTTGCAGACGCGGCAGATGCCGCTGATGTGGCGATCGTCGGCTTCGCGATTCATGCCAACCTGATTACCCCTGACAATCAACTTGACGATGCCGCCATTGAAGCGGTCATGAACCAGTTGGCTGCTGCATCGTCCATCGGTGTCGATCGTGTTCGGCACGATGCTGCATGGCGCGGTCCATCTGACAATCATTCCGATGAAGCATGGGATGCAGCCCTCTGGCCATTGACCAAGGCGTGCCGTTCCATCGCTACCCGCGGCGCATCGCTGGGCGTTCGAACCAGTATCGAGAACCACGGATTGTTCCTGGCGCCGGCTTGGCGCGTGGAGCAACTGTTGAACTCAGTGCAACATCCGAACTTCGGTGTGACCCTCGACCTTGGCAACCTGCTGTGGGCGCCTCAGGACTTGGTGGCATCCACCCGTTCGTTGGCTCCATTTGCCGTGACGGTCCACGTGAAGGACTTCAAGAAGGGTTCCGATGATCCGGCGGCATGGCCAACCTATCCGGGCGGCCCGCGTGCATTGCCAGTAGCGCTCGGCGCCGGCGATTTGCCGCTGGTGGCGCAGATTGATGCGTGCCTCGAAGCCGATACGAATCCACTGTGGGTTGCTGAATTTGAAGGTCCGCACGGCGACGTGCGTGCTGAGGTGAAGCGCTCATTTGAGTGGCTTCGCAAGCAGCTCGGTTGAGTGGCAGAGACGTTGAGTGACTTCCAAGTCCCGCACCCCGGTGCGGGACTTGTGTTTTTGGATCATCACATCAATCGCTATTCAACACGGCGGGGTTGCCGCACTACAATCCCGCTCTCGATGCACCTGAAACACTCTGATCATGAACATGGCCCTCCGATTGTTCCGGTGACTTTCATTTTGGAAGAGCCGGAGATGTTGACGGGTACCAAGCAAACCGAATGGACGTTGATGGGCGGCGAGCATGAGTCGGTGCTCGAACTGGCCATGGAGCACGGCATCAATATTGAGCACGCATGCGGAGGCGTCTGTGCGTGCAGTACCTGTCATGTGTATGTAGAGCAGGGCATGGCATCGCTGACTGAGGCCACCGAGGCCGAGGACGATCGGGTGGAGGAAGCCCCTGGCATTCAGCGCAACAGTCGATTGAGTTGCCAGTGCGAGATTCGCGGCACCGGTCCAATCATCATCCGCGTTCCGGCATGGAATCGGAATGCTGTGAAGGAAATCCCACACTGAACCGGA
>Ga0247840_10010898_pt1 | contig 11227 bp, 12 predicted proteins | sample LaCruzMarch2015__FD_192404 | JGI IMG/M metagenome (GOLD analysis project Ga0247840, IMG submission 192404) | Freshwater microbial communities from meromictic Lake La Cruz, Castile-La Mancha, Spain - LaCruzMarch2015_17m | ecosystem: Environmental > Aquatic > Freshwater > Lake | place: Spain...
CTTCGATTTACAGAACCTTGCCGCCCGCCGCTCAGCTCTCGAGATGATCGAGCGCCTTCTGGAACCGGTTGGCGTGGGAGCGCTCGGCCTTGGCCAGGGTCTCGAACCAGTCGGCGATCTCGTCGAAGCCCTCGGCGCGGGCGGCCTTGGCCATGCCGGGGTACATATCGGTGTATTCGTGGGTCTCGCCGACGATGGCCGCCTTGAGGTTGGCGGCGGTGGGGCCGATCGGCAGGCCGGTCGCCGGATCGCCGACGATCTCCAGATACTCCAGGTGGCCGTGGGCATGGCCGGTCTCGCCCTCGGCGGTAGAGCGGAAAACGGCCGCCACGTCGTTATAACCCTCCACGTCGGCCTTGGCGGCAAAATAGAGGTAACGGCGGTTGGCCTGGGACTCGCCCGCGAAGGCCTCTTTGAGATGGGTCTCGGTTTTGCTGCCCTTGAGTTCCATAATGGTCTCCTCGGTTGGGTGGGGGTTGCTGCGCCTGCGCGGGCAGACATAGTGACGGGCGGCGGATTTCCCAACTGGTTTGTTCCAACGATCCCGATCGTCGGCCCTGATGGGCCCTCGGCGACGCTGAAGCAATTTGTGTATTCCAGCGGCCGACACGCGGATCGGCGACCCACCGGCGGCAGGGTACTGGCCACACTCGGGGCACGTCGCGGACCCGAACGCCGGAACTGTGATCGATTTCCGTGCAGCCGATCCGCCATCTTGCTAAAAGGCTCTGTGACAGGCGATCCGAAACGCAACTAGCCGATAAAAGAATGGAAAACACAGCGCCATCGATCCCGCGGACGCACGATGCCCCCCCCCGACCCAAGACCGACGCGGCCCCAGCCTCGCACCCACGCCCGCTGCGACTGATCCAGATCAGCGACTCACACCTGTTCGCCCACCCGGAGGGCCGCCTGCTGGGGCTGAACACGCGCCGCAGTTTCCAGGCCGTCCTGGCGCTGGCCCTGGACGGCGAGACGCCCGCGGACGGCCTGGTAATGACCGGTGACCTGGTCCAGGACGAGACCGCCGAGGGGTATGCCTACCTGGCCCGGGTGCTGGAGGACACCGGTATCCCCTGCTTTTGCATCCCCGGTAACCACGACCGCCGGGACCTGATGGAGGAGTGGCTGGGGGCGGCGGCCATGGGGCCGATCGCGGACAATCGCATCGACGGCTGGAACCTGATCTTCCTGGATTCGACCCTGCCCGGTGAAGACGGGGGTCGGCTCACCCGGCGCCAGGTACACCACATGGACACCCTGCTGCAACGCGACCCCGGCCCCTGCCTGGTTTTTCTCCACCAGCACCCGCTGCCGATCGGGAGCGCCTGGATGGACACCATGGGGGTCACCAACGGTGCCCAACTGCTGGCGGTGTGCGACCGTCACCCGCACCTCAAGGCGGTCATCTGCGGCCACATCCACCAGGAGTTCAGGGTGAGCCGCGGGCATTATCAGGTCCTCGGCACCCCTTCGACCTGCTTTCAGTTCCTGCCCGGGAGCCCGGATTTTGCCCTGGACGCCCGCACTCCGGGTTACCGCGAGCTGCACCTGCACCCGGACGGACAGCTCGACACCCGGGTGGTCCGCCTGGCCGCGTACCCGGAACCCCTGGCCCTCGACGCGACCGGCTACTGATCCGGGGCGCGCCTCAGTCGACTGAGAACCCGGACCAGGGCCGATACTCCCGCGGTTCGCAGGTGACGGCGCTGACCCGCGCCATGGGCGGGCCCGCGCGCAGCCAGTCGCGCAGTTGCGCGACCGCGGTGGGGGACCCGCACGCCAGCACCTCGACCCGGCCGTCGGGCAGATTGCGGGCATAGCCGCTGACCCCGAGTCGCAGCGCCTGCTCACGGGCCGCGCCGCGGAAATATACCCCCTGGACCCGTCCCTCGACCAGACAACGGCGGCAGATCGGCGGCTCGTCGCCGACCTGCGCCCCAAGATCACCGGTCATCGCATCAGTCATGGCGCCCCACCCCGCTCCGGCCGGCACGCCGGGCCCGACCGGGGCGCCTTGGTGCCGTGATGGGTTGCGCCGCGCCGGAAAGGTCTTGGATCATGGGCGAAGGCTCCGCTGAAAAAGGTTGAATGATACCGCCAATCGACCGCAACATATTGATATTTTGTTTATTTGCTGACCTGTGCGCGTCTTGGGTTACACTTGGGTCAGCCCGATCGAAAACCCCGCGGGGCCTTGGGCGGCTGGCCCCGCGTCAGCCGCCGGGCGCGACCGCGGACACCCCGTGAGGTTCTCTTTGAACTACATCCTCGTCCTCTACTACAGCCGCCACGGGGCGACCGCCGAATTGGCCCGGCAGATCGCCCGCGGAGTCGAGTCCGTCCAGGGAATCGAGGCCCGCCTGCGTACCGTACCGGCCGTGTCCGCCGTCTGTGAGGCCGTGGCACCGGCGGTCCCACCCACCGGCGCCCCCTATGTCACCCATGAGGACCTGCGCCACTGCGCCGGGCTCGCCCTGGGGAGCCCCACCCGCTTCGGCAACATGGCCGCCGCACTCAAATATTTCCTCGACGGCACCAGCCCCCTGTGGCTCAACGGCGCCCTGGCCGGCAAACCGGCCGGCGTCTTCACCTCCAGCTCCAGCCTCCACGGGGGGCAGGAGACGACCCTGCTGACCATGATGGTACCCCTGCTGCACCACGGCATGGTGGTCCTGGGCCTACCCTACAGCGAGGGCGACCTGCTGCACACCCGGGGCGGCGGCACCCCCTATGGCCCCACCCACTTCGCCGGGCCCGAGAATAACCTGTCTCTGACCGATGAGGAACGGCGACTCTGCCAGGCGCTCGGCCGACGGCTCGCCCGGACCGCTCTGGCACTCGCCGGCCCGCCCGACTGACCGGCAGTGGCGGCGGCCCCGTGTCCACCCCTGCCCTGCAACTGCACCTGCCGATCGAACTGGCCCGCGAGCCGACCCTGGCCGAATACCTGGCGGGGCCGAACGCGGAGGCGGTCGCGGCCGTTCGGGGCACCGCGGGCGGACAGGGCGAGCCGTTCATCTTCCTGTTCGGTCCCCCGGAGACGGGCAAGACCCATCTGTTGCAGGCCGCCTGTCTGGCCGCCGCCCGCGCGGGCCGTCAGGCCCACTATATCCCGCTCGGGCGCCCGGGGATCGCGCCGGACATCCTGGAGGCCCTGGAGCGACTGGACCTGGTGGCCCTGGACGATGTGCACCGCATTGCCGGACAACCGGCCTGGGAACGGGCCGTCTTCGACCTCTTCAACCGCCTGCGCGAGCGCGGGCGCGCCCTGCTCACCGCCGCCGCCAAGCCCCCGGACGATCTGGCACTCGGCTTGGCGGACCTGCGCTCACGCCTGCACTGGGGACCCCGCTATCGGCTGCTCCCACTGACCGAGCCCGATAGCGAGACACTGCTCAACGAGTCCGCCCGCCGCCGCGGGATGCCCTTGCCCCCGGAGGTGACGCGTTACATCCTGACCCACCATCCGCGCAACCCCTGCGCGCTCCTGGATCTGGTCGCGCGCATCGACAGCCTGTCCCTGCGCGAACAGCGCCCGCCCACCATTCCGCTGGTGCGCCGCGTCATGCGGGCAGAGCAAGACTAGCCCGGCTGGTTCGCCTTGGGGAAGCGGCCTCGGGACACCAACCACGATGAGACCTGGACGGCACCCTCATGTACATTTCCCTGGACATCGCACGCGGTATCGCCGCACTTGGGGTTTTTCTCTTCCATATTAGGGTAATGCTCGATGGACCGCTGCCGTTTATCGCCAAACTCGCCGCCTTTGGGTCACTTGGCGTACCTCTGTTTTTCGTGATCTCCGGCTACGTAATCACGGCCTCGGCGGAGAGCATCAGGCGCCGCGCCCTGAGTCCCAGCGCCTTTGTCAAGGCGAGGCTGCGGCGCATCTATCCACCTTTCTGGGCGTCGATCCTAGTCGTCTGCGCCGCGCCCTATCTCATCGAGGCAGTGTCCGCGATCAAGACCGGGCATTATTTGCGGCCGTCCCCCGCATTCCTCTCCCTAAGTCCACTCGAATGGCTGCAACTATGCACATTGAGTAAGGTTTTTACCTCTCAGGACGGTGACCTGCAGGGCGCCTTCAATATGGTCAACAGCGTTTATTGGACGCTGGCCATAGAAATCCAGTTTTATCTTATCGTTTACGCAGCGCTGTTCACGCGCACCGGGTTTCGTCCGATCCTGGCAGTCGTTACCGTGGCGAGTCTGGCCGTTATCTGGATACCCCCCGATCTCAACCCCGGCCTGTTTATCTTTTTTTGGCCGATGTTCGCCGTCGGCATCGCCCTGTATTACGTGAACGCCTATGGCTTCACGCTGGATCGCCTCCTGAACGGACGCGGTGCGCAGGTCCCATTACTGCTGGTGGTTTTGTTGCTCGGCGCCTGGATGCTTGTCGCGTATTACGACCGTCTGGCGGGCGTGCTGAGCTGGTTTTCCCCATCGCCGGGCTTCAGTTTCGCGCTGTGGTGCGGACTCGTCTTCTGGTGCGCCGCCGCCCTCGAGCCCCGCCTGCTGCACGCGCGCAACCACGGGCACGCGATGGCCCGGCACCTGATCGGCATGGCGGCCTTCCTCGGTGTGATCTCCTACTCGGTGTACCTGCTGCACGGTAAAGTCAACCAGCTTCCCACCATGCTTGCACGGCAGCTACTGTCTCCCCAATCAGCACTGTTGCCCGTTGCTACGATCACCGGAACCCTGCTGATATGCGCCCTATTTTACTACTATATCGAGAAGCCGTTCATGAGCGTCCGGCAGCGGGAAATCAATAGCAGGGTCCTGGATGGAGAAACGCCCAGCCCCCTTTCCTGACGCGGCACGCCACCCCTGGTTTCACCCGGTGCCGGAGGTGGCAGGCGGCGGCGGGCTCACTACCGACGCAAATCCTCGCCCTACTCATCGCGCCAACCATGGCTGCGGGCCTTGGCCGACCACACCAGGACGTACTGCACGCCGCTCACCAGGATGGTGACCAGGCAGGCCCAGGTCAGGGTCGTGATCACCCAGCCCGGCAGCGGCATGGGGCCGGCGTCCGTGATGGCGGCGACCACGAGCACGAGTTGGAAGAGGGTGTTGATCTTGCTGGTCAGGGTGGGGGCGGCCTCCAGTTCCTCGACCCGGTAGTTGTAGAGCAGCGCCCCGGCGACGATCACCAGGTCCCGAAAGATGACCGCCAGCACCAGCCACACCGGGATCAGACCCATGGAGCCCAGCACCAGGAAACTACTCACCAGCAGGGTCTTGTCGGCCACGGGGTCGAGGATGCCGCCGAGCCGGCTCTGCCAGCCGTAGTTCTTGGCCAGGAAGCCGTCGACCCCGTCGGAGACCCCGGCGACGGCAAAGAGCACCAGCGCCCAGCCGAATTGTTGGGACAACAGCAGCCAGACCACCGGGATCACGGCGACCAGGCGTAGCGCACTGATGACATTGGGAAGGTCCCTGAGCCTCACATGGGTAGACCGATGGCGCCGGAGACCGGCCCGGCCGCAACATGCTAGCCGGATGCGGCGCCGCTGTCCAAGAGACATGTGATGAACCTTGGATGAACCGGGATGGCGAACCAAGGTTGCGGGTAGAATCACCGCACGCACCCCACCGGAGCCCCCGCGTGTCCCAGGAAACCGAGCAGCAGTCCCGATCACTCAGCTACCGTGACGCCGGCGTCGACATCGACGCCGGCGCCGCCCTGGTGGAACGTATCAAGCCCCTGGCCGCCGCCACCAACCGCCCCGGGGTGGTGACCGGCCTGGGGGGCTTCGGGGCGCTCTTCGCGCTCCCGCTGGCGCACTATCGGGAGCCGGTCCTGGTCTCGGGGACCGACGGGGTGGGCACCAAGCTGCGGCTCGCGATTGCGCTCGGGCGTCACGACACCATCGGCATCGATCTGGTCGCCATGTGCGCCAACGACATCCTGGTGAGCGGCGCCGAACCCTTGTTCTTTCTCGATTATTACGCCACCGGCCGGCTGGATCTCGAGGTCGCCACGGCCGTGATCGCGGGCATCGCCCGCGGCTGCGAGCTGGCGGGCTGCGCCCTGACGGGCGGCGAGACCGCGGAGATGCCCGGGATGTACGGCGCCGGGGACTATGATCTCGCGGGTTTCTGCGTCGGCATCGCCGAGCGTGCCGACCTGATCCTCCCCGAGCGGGTCCGCCCCGGCGACCAGTTGCTCGGACTCGCCGCCTCCGGCCCCCACTCCAATGGCTATTCGCTGATCCGCAAGGTCATCGAGGTGTCCGGGGCGGACCTGGCCGCGGACCTGGACGGGGCGACGCTGGGGGAGCGCCTGCTCACCCCCACCCGCATCTATGTGCGCTCGGTGCTGCCCCTGACCCGGGCGCTGCGCGTCCACGCCCTGGCCCACATTACCGGCGGCGGCATCACCGAGAACCTGCCGCGGGTCCTGCCGCAGGGCACCCAGGCGCGGGTGGATCTGGGCAGCTTCCGCCGCCCGGCGGTCTTCGACTGGCTCAAGACCCAGGGCGGCATCGCCGAGTCGGAGATGCGCCGCACCTTCAACTGCGGCCTCGGGATGGTGGTCTGTGTCGCGCGCGAAGAGGTCGACACCGCACTGACCATGCTGCGCTCGGCCGGTGAGGAGGCCTGGGTATTGGGCGAGATCGAGTCGGCCCCGGGGGCGCCGCGGGTGGTCTACGCAGACGCCCCGGACCATGACTGAGGAGATCCTGCCGACACCCGGGATGCCGGTGGTGGTGCTGATCTCCGGGGCCGGCAGCAACTTAGGCGCACTGCTCGCGGCCCAGCCGCAGTGGCCCTATCGCATCGTTGCGGTGATCAGCAATGAGGCGCAGGCCGGCGGCCTTGTGCGGGCGCGGGACGCGGGCATCGCGACCGCGGTGCTGGACCATCGCGCCTATCCGGACCGCCCGGCCTATGACCAGGCCCTGGCCGCGTGCATCGACGGCTACACCCCGGGCCTGGTGGTGCTGGCCGGGTTCATGCGCATCCTCACCCCCGCGTTCGTCGCCCACTTCAGCGGACGGCTGCTCAACATCCACCCCTCCCTGCTGCCCCGGTTCCGCGGCCTGCACACCCACCGCCGCGCCCTGGAGGCGGGCGCGACCGAGCATGGGGCCAGCGTGCATTTCGTCACCGCCGAACTGGACGGCGGTCCGGTGATCCTGCAGGCGCGGGTGCCGGTGCAGCCCGACGATGATCCGCCGCGCCTGGGCGCACGGGTACTCGCCGCCGAGCATCGGATCTATCCCATGGCGGTGGGCTGGTTCGCGCAGGGGCGTCTGCGGCTGGGGGAGGACGGCAGGGCCTGGCTCGACGGCGCGGTGCTCGACGCGGCGCCGTTCTTGGAAGACCGGAAGTCCGTCGCGGATCAGACTGGAGGCTAGGCCAATGGAACTCGGCGTTGTGACCTGGCCGCACAGGGCTGACCTCAATCCCGCCTGGATGCACGAGCACGTCAAGCAGCTTAAGACGCGGGCTATGCCCTTTTTGACCACGATTCGCCGCTCGAGGTTGGGTGAAGGGAGCAGACGATCCATGCACGTAATAGCAGGCTAACGGCCATGAGGGTTTGCCCGTCACTCCCGAAACATGAAAGCCTCGGGCGGGAGCGGCTTTCACGGTAACCCGACTGCCGCTATTCTTCTCTGCGTCTCTGCGCCTCTGCGTGAGATTCTTTAAAGGGTCTCACGCAGAAGCGCAGAGACGCAGAGGCGGTGACCCGCGACGCTCGGGTAACCCGCGACGCCTCGTCGCGGCTGAAGCCGCTCCCACAAGGTCCCCGCTGGACTATCACGGTAAACGCGCCGCTGCGCGCAAAAATTCAAGGCGATGTCAGTGAAAGCCACCGAAGCAAACTTGCTTAAGTTCATCCGTAAGTCCCCTCAGTTCGTCATTCCTATCTACCAGCGTAACTTCTCATGGACTGCTGCACAGTGCCAACAGCTGTGGAACGACCTGCTGCGCGCGGGACGTGATGATAGCGTTCAAGCACATTTCATCGGCTCCATCGTTTACGTCGAAAGAGCCCTCTCCGCAGTCACCAGCCAGGAGGCGCTGTTGGTCATTGATGGTCAACAACGGCTGACCACCAGTACGCTTCTAATCATCGCATTGGCACAGCATTTTGAAGACAACCAATTGGACGACCTGCTTGATACGTTTTCTGCGCGCAAGTTACGCAACTATTATTTGTTAAACCCGGACGAAGAAGGCGAACGACACTACAAGCTCATCCTTTCGGAAACGGACAAAGAAACACTCTTAGCCCTGCTCAACAAGGCTCCGACGCCACAGAATAGAAGCACTCGCATTCAAGAAAACCACTCCCTTTTTCAGTCGCTTATCCGACAGCACGCGGGAGAGATGGAGAGCATCTGCAAAGGGTTAGCGAAGCTCGTAATCGTCGAGGTGGCATTGGATAGGGCACATGACAACCCGCAACTGATCTTTGAGAGCATGAATTCCACCGGGCTTGAACTCAGCCAAGCAGACCTGATTCGCAACTTTATTCTGATGGGCTTAGAGCCCAACCTACAGACCGAACTCTACACGCAATACTGGCGCCCAATGGAGAGGGGTTTTGGGCAAGCCGCCTACGCTAATCACTTCGACCCATTTATGCGCCACTACCTCACGACCAAAACTGGCGAAATTCCCAATGTCCGAGACGTTTATACTGCCTTCAAGTATTACGCTAGGACCAGCAACATTGACGTAACGGATCTCGTCGCTGACATTCATACCTATGCGACCTACTACTGTGCCATAGCGCTAGGGGCTGAGCAGGATCAGTCACTTAGAAACGCATTTCAGGACATTAGGGAATTGAGAGTCGACGTCGCTCATCCCTTCCTACTCGACATCTATCACGACTACCGTCAGCAGCGGCTGAGCACCGACGAGGTCTTACAGATCGTGCAGTTGATCGAGAGCTACGTCTTCCGCCGCGCTATCTGCGGAATTCCGACTAACTCGCTAAACAAGACGTTCGCCGGCTTTAGCCGCGCGCTGAAGAAAGACCGTTACGTTGAAAGCGTCCAAGCCGCCTTCATTCTGCTGCCATCGTACCGCCGCTTTCCCGGCGACGAGGAATTCCAACGCGAGATCAAACAGCGTGACTTATATCACTTCCCGCGCCGTAGTTACTGGCTGCGCAGACTGGAGAATCACGGCCGAAAGGAGCGCGTTGTGGTGGAGGACTATACCATCGAACACATCCTGCCACAGAACGAAGCTTTGCCGCAGGAGTGGAAAGACGCACTCGGCCCCGAGTGGCAGCGCATCCAGCAGACCTGGGTACACACCCTCGGCAACCTCACCCTGACCGGCTACAACACCGAGTACAGTGATTTGCCGTTTACCGCCAAACGTGACCTAAACGACAAGGAGGGCAACCCGGCTGGTTTTGCTGCCAGTCCGCTGAAGCTCAACCAGAGCTTGGGACAAGTCGACAAATGGGACGAGGCCGCGATTCAGGCACGAGCCGCTCGCCTCGCCAACGAGGCTGCCAGCGTGTGGTGCGCACCCGAACTTGAAACGGATGTGGTAGACGCCTACAGGCCACAACCCACCAAGGCCGGTCAACTCTATACCATCGACGACCACCCGTATCTCGCCGGAAGCGCGATGCGTAAGGTGTTTGAGGCACTGCGCCAAGCAGTCATGTCGCTGGACCCCTGTATCAGTGAAACATTTCTTAAGCTCTACGTCGCCTACAAAGCCGAGACCAACTTCGTCGATGTGGTCCCGCAGGCTAGGCGGTTGCGCCTGTCGTTGAACATGCCTGTACATGAAATCGACGACCCCAAGGGTCTCTGCAAAGACGTTTCGGGGGTGGGTCGCTGGGGAAACGGGGATGTAGAAGTCGGGCTGTCGTCCCTCGGCGACCTACCCTATGTAATGGGGCTCATCCGCCAATCGTTCGACCACCAGATGGGAAGTGCCGCCGACTGAGCGAGACGGAATATTTCCGGACGGGGCAAATGCCCCGACCGGCATCTCGAGAATAGGCTCCGGATCGGACTCAGGCAGCCGTCCAAGACGTTGAGTAACGCCGCGCATCAGCACCAGGCTCGCGAGTGATCGCTCGACATGCTTCCCGGGCGGGAGCCGGTGTTGCCCCGCCCGCACTCCATCGCCCGCTATTTCTTCGCCTCACCGGCCGCGGCGTCACCGGAGGACTTCGGCAGCGACGTGGTACCGGTCATGAACTTCTGGAACATGTCCCAGGACGCCATGGTGCCCGAGACATAGGGTTGGAAGAGCTTCATCGGGTCGTAACCCTCCACCCCGGCCATCATCCGTTCGCGGATATCGTCCATGAGTTGCCGCTGGAACGCCTCCACGTCCGGCAGACCGAACAGCTTGCGCATCTCCTCGGGGGTGATATCGAAGTTGACGGTGATCTTCATCGGGCGCTCCGGGATAGTAATCAGGTCGATCGTGATAGGTGTGCGGTGGTCGCCAGGCCGTATCGGCACGGCGGGCAGCCTGGCCGCCCGCCCACTGTGACCGACCCGGGCGACGGGCGCAAGCGGGCACTGGGCGGGCGCCGCCTCAGTGCCGGCTGGCGCGCGGGATCGGGTCCGCCCGTTCCGGCTCCTCGACCGCCAGGGTCTCGCGCACCCGCCGCCCGATCAGGACGCAGGCGCGCTCGAAGGCGCGGCGCGCCTCCCGGGCGTTCCAATCCCAATCCGACGGATGGGCGCTGGCCTCGAGCTGCCAATGGCCGGTGGTGAGCACTGAGCCGATGCGGACCTCGAGCGTCCAGTCGTGCCAGACCTGGTCGGGCTTGCCGTCCTCCATGAACTCCTGCTCCACCAGACGCACATAGTTTCCGGCGCTGTCGTCCATCGCCAGGATGTTGGACAAGGCCAGGGTCTCGTCCACACAACTCGCCCAGCCCGTATGCACGGCGCTCGCCGAACCCATCAGCGCGTGGATCAAAAGGGCCGGTGTCGTACTCAAGGAGAGCGGGGTCTCCCAGTCCGGCTCGCCGGCATCTTCGTCGTTCGTCATGTCTGCCCCTTCGGTTTTCCGCCCCGGCGTCGCACCAGCCGGCCGGTCCGCGCAGTGTAAGGGCCGGCACCGCCGCAAGACAATCCGGGCGGTCCGCGGTATGGTGCACCAAAGCCATGAGCAAGGGTGAGAATGGATGAGAGTCGTGATCTTTTCGGACGTGCAGGCCAACCTGCCGGCCATGCAGGAGGCGGTGGAGCGCATCCTCAAGTGGGGCCCG
>Ga0247840_10010900_pt1 | contig 11224 bp, 8 predicted proteins | sample LaCruzMarch2015__FD_192404 | JGI IMG/M metagenome (GOLD analysis project Ga0247840, IMG submission 192404) | Freshwater microbial communities from meromictic Lake La Cruz, Castile-La Mancha, Spain - LaCruzMarch2015_17m | ecosystem: Environmental > Aquatic > Freshwater > Lake | place: Spain...
ATAGTTGCGCAGCATTAGTTAGAAAGATTCATGCTGAAATTATTGAAAAAAAAATAGATACAAAAGATGTAATGGGTAGACGTTATATAGCCCAGATTAAAACTCTTACTTATAGAATTAAACTCATTAAACTTATTCAAACCTTATCTGGGTTAGCCCTCTTTACAAATTTATTAACTATTTTTTTTGGATATATTGAAGAACCAAATATTTCGTTAAATTGTTTTGGAATAGCCGTTGGGCTATTTGGCGTTGCAATAATTCTTTTTATAGTAGAAGTTCAAATGTCGGCAAGAGCACTAGAATATCATTTAACCGATTTAAAAGATAAAGAAGATAATATTTTTTAATGTTATTGCAGAGGATTAGTCTTGGATTATTCATTATTCCAAGTGCAACAATATTTCTTTGCCTTGGGATGGCAATTTACCTGAATATCTTAGAGATCTGCAATCCATTCATAAGCGGATGTTACTCTGTAAGTCGAGTTGGTAGATCATACCCTGCAGTTTTAATATTTAAGCCAATGATAGTTATTACAATTATGTTAATGATCGTTTACTTTTTCGAGCACTATAGAATTTTCAAAAAATTTTTAATTAATAAAATATATTTAAATTTAATATTATTATCAGGTTTAATTTCAAGCTTTGCCTTATTTATTTATATAATTTTTTTAGGCATTGAAGGATCAGAAATATGGAGATTTATGCGAAGAGGTGGGATTTTTATTTATATTATTTCTCTAATCATTTCGCAATTTTTAATAGTTTTAACTTACCTTAAAATAAAAAATGATTATAAAGTCATAATTTCTAGTAAAATTATAAATATTAATTTTTATTTTATTTTTTTATTAATTATATGCGGAATTATACTAATTTTATTAATAGATATTTTTTCTTTAACTACCTCCTGGTATATTAAAAATATAATTCAATGGAATTACTTTTTATTAATGAACTTATTTTTTTTAAATACTTATTTTGTTTGGAAAAAATTGGATAAATAATTTTTTAATGCGACAAATTGAGTTTGGAGTAATTTTTTCTCTTTAAAATCAATTACAATCCCTACTAATTTACTAAGAATTAACTGATAATATTTTTTTTCACAATTGACTTTCAATTTGCTATTAAATAATCATAACGAACTTTAAAAATGTACGAATCTTTAGCTCCTTATCTTAGTTCTTTTTTCATCCTTTTTCGTGAGGGATTTGAGGCTTTATTAATTGCAATATTAGTCTTCACATATCTAGATAAAGTAAATGCAAGACATCAGCGTCCAGCAGTAATGTGGGGGTTAGTTGCGGGTGTTGTTACATCATTAATACTTGCATTAGCAGTAAAACAAATTGCTGCCATCACACATGCACATGAAGAAATATTTGAGGGTTCAGTAATGCTAATTGCTTCTGGTATGCTAGCTTACGTTGCTTATTTTAGTCATAACGCAAAAAAACATGTTGAAGGAGAAGTAGATAAAGCTGTTGCTACAGGAAATCCAATATTTTTATCTTTGACCGTTTTTTTTGCAATTATCAGAGAAGGTTTTGAGATAGTTTTATTTTACGCTGCATTATTTACATCGGCTATTTACAGCACGGTTCCAGTAATTGCTGGGGCGGCAACTGGTACTTTCGCATTAATTTTTGTTTATATAGGGCTTAAAAAAATCACAAAAATTCTTCCCATTGGAGTTTTTTTTAGGGTTTCTAGTATTTTACTACTAATGCTTTCAATTTATTTTGGTTATGAGGGTACTAAAGAATTATATGCAGGCCTTCGTGAGCTTAAGGTAATCTAATTATTAATTAATTTGAAGTTAATAATTTAGAAAAAAGTTTATATCAATGATACCTGGTTTTGGTTTTAGAAAAAAATTTTCAGATCTTAGTGAAAAAGAAATATTAGCTTTAGCAATATCATCTGAAGAAGACGATGCTTCTATTTACAGAAACTACGCTGAGCATTTAAAAAATGATTATCCTGATACATCTAAAATATTCCATGATATGGCAAGAGTTGAGGACTCTCACAGAAAATTACTGCTAGATACGTTTAAAAAAAGATTTGGAGATAATATTCCTTTAATAAGAAGGGACCATGTCTCTGGTTTTTATAATCGTAAGCCTGTTTGGTTAATGAAAAATCTAAGTATTGATAGAATTAGACTTGAGTCCGAAATGATGGAACGTGATGCATATAACTTTTATATGAGAGCTGCTCAAATGAGTACTGACGCATCAACAAGAAAATTACTTGGTGATTTAGCAGCTGCTGAGGCTGGTCATACAGTTGCTGCTGACAGTCTTATAGAAAAGCATGTAGCTGGAGATACAAAAGAAATGGAAGCTAGAACCGCAAAAAGACAATTTGTTTTAACATGGGTACAACCTGGGTTAGCTGGATTAATGGATGGCTCTGTTTCTACGCTTGCTCCAATTTTTGCAACAGCATTTGCAACACAAGATACATGGACAACTTTTGTCGTAGGACTAGCAGCATCCGTTGGTGCTGGAATATCCATGGGATTAACTGAGGCTGTATCTGATGATGGAGTAATTTCAGGAAGAGGCTCCCCTGTAAAACGTGGACTTGCATGTGGAATAATGACTGCAGTTGGTGGCTTAGGTCACGCACTTCCATATTTGATTCCTCATTTTTGGACTGCAACTATCCTTGCAATGATTGTTGTGTTTTTCGAATTATGGGCAATTGTTTGGATTCAAAATAAATATATGGAAGCACCTTTTCTCAGAGCAACTTTACAAATCGTTGTGGGCGGTGGATTAGTTTTAGCTGCTGGAATTTTGATTGGTACGGGCTAATTTAAGATCTATAATCTGCGTTAATAGAAATATATTCCGCATTAAAATCACAGGTATAAGCAGTAAATTTTCCTTTTCCTAAATTTAAATTCACATCAAAAATAATATCCTCCCCAAGCATATAATTTTTAACTTTATGCTCATCATAACTAGGTACCTGCATTCCATATTTTGTAATCAAAAAGTCGCCGATTTTAATTTCAATTTTATCCTGTTTAACTCTTTCATTGGTCTTTCCAATGGCCATAAGTACTCTTCCCCAATTAGGATCACTTCCAGCAAGAGCAGTTTTTACAAGTGGAGAATTAGCAATGGACATCGCAACTTCTTTTGCAAATTTATCATTGGAAGCTCCTGTAACCTTTATTGTAAGAAATTTTTTAGCTCCCTCACCATCTAAAACAACTTGCTTTGAAAGATCGAGCATCACTTCATAGAGGGCTTTTTCAAAATCTTTTGCAACTTTAGAATTAATATCATTAATAATTCTATTTTTAGCTTTTCTAGTTGAAAAAACTAACACCATATCATTCGTTGAGGTATCTCCATCAACAGTGATTGCATTAAAAGTATTTTCAGTATTTCTTTTTAATATTTTATTAAGAACTTCTTGAGAAATATTTGCATCAGTAAAAATAAAACCAAACATTGTAGCCATATTTGGCGCTATCATTCCTGAACCTTTCGCAATTCCTGCTATATTTATAAAATCTTTATTAGTTTGCACAACTGCACAGCTCATTTTTCCAAAAGTATCTGTGGTCATAATAGACAGGGCCTGCTTAATCCAAGTAAGTTTTATGGGTCTTTTTAATTTTTCAATTAAATTAGGTAAAGCCCCCTTAACTTTTGCAAGGGGAAATGGTTGGCCGATGACTCCTGTAGAAGCAAATAAAATTTGCTTGTTCGAAATTTTTTTTTTATCTGAAAAAAATTTTGCTAACTCAATTATACTATTTAAGCCTTGTCTGCCTGTGTATGCGTTTGCATTTCTAGTATTGACTAGTAAGGCTCTAATATCTTTTTTATTTGCTTTAATATTCCAATCAATACAGACAGATCTTATTGAAGATTTTGTATAAACTGCTGAAAATATTGCGCCGTCTGGAAAATAAAATAAGCTTACATCGTCTCTATTGGTATTATACAAACCTGCACTTGTCGTTGAAATCTCTAGACCATCAATACTTGGCATCTCAGGAAAATCTTTAGTAACTCTATTCAATTGTTTTTTCTTAAAAAAGTTTTGAAATAACGTAGTCATGTGTATTTTATTTAGTGTTTTTTCAGTTATAAGGTAGTTGCTAAATTTATACTATTTAATTTATCTATAATAATATCTCAAAATGATACCGGGTTTAAACATTTTAAAAAAAATATTTAAAACATCTAATGAGCGTAAGCTTACAGAAATACAGCCCTTGGTTCAAAAAATTAATTTATTAGAGCTAGAAATTCAAAAACTTTCAGATCAAGAATTAAAAAATAAAACGCAAGAGTTTAAAAATCGAATTAAAAATGGTGAAAATTTAATTAAAATTTTACCAGAAGCATTTGCATGTGTACGTGAAGCAAGTATTAGAACTACAGGACAAAGACATTTTGATGTGCAGTTAATGGGGGGAATTATTCTTCATCAAGGAAGTATTTCAGAAATGAAAACTGGTGAAGGAAAAACACTCGTTGCAACTTTGCCAGCCTATTTAAATAGTCTAACTGAAAAAGGCGTTCATGTCGTGACAGTAAACGATTATCTTGCAAAACGTGATTCTGAATGGATGTCTAAAATTTATAATTTTTTAGGCGTAAGTGTCGGCTGCGTTACAAGTGGTATCGAGGATATTAGTAGAAAAGCCCAGTATGAATGTGACATCACCTATGGAACAAATAATGAGTTTGGATTTGATTACTTAAGAGACAATATGAAATATTCCATTGCCGAGATGGTGCAGCGAAAACATTATTTCTGTATTGTTGATGAAGTAGACAGTATCTTAATTGATGAAGCAAGAACCCCTTTAATTATTTCTGGACCGACAGAGGACAATTCTTCTCAATATTTTTTATGCAACAAATTAGTTAACCAACTTAGTAAGGAACATTATGATACTGATGAGAAAGATCGTAGCGCTCTACTAACAGAAAAAGGAATTGATTTTATTGAAGATAAGTTAAGAAAAATAAATTTATTAAAGGGCTCTAATTTTTATGATCCACAAAACTTATCGATCGTTCATCATATAAATCAATCCTTAAGAGCAAATATGCTCTTTAGTAAAGATAAAGACTATATCGTAAAAGATAATCAAATTTATATTATTGATGAATTTACCGGTCGTATTATGGAAGGCAGAAGATATTCGGACGGTCTACATCAAGCGATTGAGGCAAAGGAGGGAGTGCAAATTCAAAATGAAAATCAAACTTTAGCTTCGATAACTTTTCAAAATTATTTTAGATTATACGAGAAACTTTCTGGCATGACCGGAACAGCCATGACTGAGGCTGAAGAATTTTATGAAATTTATAAATTAGATGTAGTTGAAGTACCAACCAATAGACCGATGGTAAGAAAAGATTTTAATGATAAAATTTTTAGAACTGAAAAAGAAAAATATAATGCAATTATAAAAGAAATTGTTTCTGCAAATGAAAAAAAGCAACCAGTATTGATTGGTACTACCAGTATTGAAAAATCAGAAAGAATTTCCAAAATTTTAAAACAAGAATCAATAAAACATAATGTTTTGAATGCTAAATTTCATGAACAAGAGGCAAATATAATTGCACAAGCAGGAAGGATTGGTGCTGTCACTATTGCAACTAATATGGCTGGTCGAGGAACAGATATTCAGCTTGGTGGAAATTTAGATCTTAAGATTAAAGAAGGCGGGACAAATGATAAAGTTTTAGTTGAAAGAACTAAAAAAGATCATGAAGATGAAAAAGCTAAAGTATTATCCAGTGGTGGATTGTTTGTTATTGGGACAGAACGGCATGAAAGCAGAAGAATAGACAATCAATTAAGAGGGCGAACAGGAAGACAAGGCGATGTGGGTGGCTCAATTTTTTACTTAAGTTTGCAAGATGATCTAATGAGAATTTTTGGATCTGAAAAGATTGATTTTATGTTGCAAAAATTGGGACTTAAAGAAGGAGAATCCATAGATCATCCCTGGATCAACAAAGCTCTAGAAAAAGCTCAACAAAAAGTTGAGGGAAGAAATTTTGATATTAGAAAAACTTTATTACAATTTGATGATGTAATGAATGATCAAAGAAAAGTAATTTTTGAACAAAGGTTAGGGGTAATAAAAAATCAAAATATTTATGATGTGGTAAATGACATTTTCAATGAAATTGTAGAAAATTTAATAGATGAAATAAATAATTACCGAGATAATGCAGATGCCAATACAAAAAAATTAGTTAAGACAAAAACAGAGAGATTATGTGGAACTAAAATTAATGATAGTGACTTTGATGCCTGGCTTTCAAAAAGCACTTTAGAAAAAAAAGAATTTTTCAAAAAACACTTTGATCAAAGAAGAAATACTCGAATTTCAACTGCTGGGGATGAAATCAATAAAGACGTTGAAAAAAGAATCTTTTTGCAAAATCTTGATTACGAATGGAGAAGTCACTTACAATATCTTGAACAATTAAGACAAGTTATAGGTCTTAGAGGTTATGGCCAAAAAAACCCCTTGGATGAATATAAAAGAGAAAGCTTTAATTTATTTAAAGAACTACTTACTAAGATTAAAGAAAATTTAATTATTTTTTTAATTAATATTCAAGTAACAAAAGAAGAAAAACCTCCACAACCACAGCAGCCTGCTATAGAAGAAAAAATATCAAGGAACGCACCTTGTGTTTGTGGATCAGGTAAAAAATATAAAAATTGTTGTGGGGCCTTAAGCAAAAATTAATACTAAAATAAATAAAATTATAATCACAACAACTGTTGCAACTAATCTACTATTATTTTGAAGTAATAATTTCCAATTGAATGGATTAAAAGTAACCGTACTAATGCGCGTGTCTTTATAAAATTCTTCTTTAGTAATCATCACATCTCTTCCTATACTTAAAAATCTATTTTTTCGTTGATAAATAAGCTCTTCCGGGGAAATTTTCATCAACTCATTTAAATTTTTTTTAATGCTTAGAGTAACATTTGAAACTATTTCATCGTGATTTCGGTGAGCTCCACCTTTGGGCTCTTTAATAATTTCATCAATAATTTTATTTTCAAATAAATCTTGTGAAGAAATTTTCATAGCCTCTGCCGCCTCCTTTGCTTTTTTTGGATCTCGCCAAAGAATCGATGCACACCCTTCGGGTGATATTACTGAATAAATTGAATATTCTAACATTAAAACTTTATTAGCAGTCGCAAGGGCTATCGCTCCTCCTGAGCCTCCTTCTCCTATAACAACTGAAATCATTGGAACTTTTACATTAAGACAACATTCAATACATTTGGCAATTGCCTCTGCCTGGCCTCGCTCTTCTGCTCCTTTTCCAGGATATGCGCCTGGAGTATCTATAAATGTTATAATGGGGATATTTAATCTATCTGCGAGATTCATTAAACGCATACTCTTTCGGTACCCTTCTGGTCTCATCATTCCAAAATTTCTTTGAAGTCTAGATTGAGTATCGTTCCCTTTTTCTTGCCCAATAACTAAAACTGAAACCCCATCAAGACTTGCAAAACCTGCTAGTACAGATTGGTCTTCTCCGTACAGACGATCTCCTGATAAGTTAGTAAAATCTGGAAAGATCTTTTGAATATAATTAATAGAACGAGGTCTAAATTCATGTCTTGCAACTTTTGTTTTTTGCCATCGATTAAGATTTGCATATACCCGCTCTAATGCTTCATTCAACCTTCTTTCAGCGTCAACAACTGTAGGATTTTCGACGGTAGTGATTCCTTTGGCAATATAAGGGGCTTTAAGTTCCTGAACTCTTTGATCTAATACTTTAATGTCGTCTTCAAAATCTAAATAATTCATTTAATAGTTCTATTTTATAAATATTGAGTTCGAGTAGTTTTATATATAAATTGTGGCTTATATGAAATCTTTTCCAAAAAATACCACTATTACAGGAAAAATTTCTCCAGAATTTGACGAAATTTTAACTTTAGATTGTTTAGAGTTTGTAGCTGATTTACATCGAAAATTTAATTCTCGAAGACTTGAATTGCTAAAACGTAGACAAGATATTCAAAAAAAAATTGATGGAGGTTGGCGTCCAAATTTTTTAGAGGAAACAAAATCTATAAGAGAAAAAAACTGGAAAATTTCAAATGTTCCAAACGATCTTCAAGATCGTAGGGTCGAAATTACAGGGCCAGCTAATAAAAAAATGATTATCAATGCTCTTAATTCTGGAGCAAGTTGTTTTATGGCAGATCTTGAAGATTCAGCAACACCCGCTTGGAATAGTGTTGTTGAAGGTCAAATTAATTTAAAAAATGCAATTAATAAAAAAATTAATTTTACAGATAAAACTACTGGCAAAGAATATAAATTAAATGAAAAACATGCTGTGCTTATTGTAAGACCAAGAGGATGGCATTTAGATGAAGCGCATTTTCTAGTTGATAACGAAAAATGTTCAGGGGGTATATTTGATTTTGCTGTTTATTTTTATCATAACGCTAAGCAGCTACTTAATAATGGAACGGGCCCTTATTTCTATTTACCAAAAATGGAAAGTCATCTTGAAGCTAGACTTTGGAACGACGTATTTACAGAAGCACAAAAAAAATTAGGTATTAAACATGGAACTATTAAAGCAACAGTCTTAATAGAGACAATCCTAGCTTCTTTTGAAATGGATGAGATTCTATTTGAGTTAAAAGATCATATCGTAGGACTAAACTGTGGAAGATGGGATTATATTTTTAGCTATATAAAAAAATTCAAAAAGTTTAAAGATTTCTTACTACCAGACCGATCAATCCTTAAAATGACTACACATTTTTTAAGATCATATAGTTTATTATTAATTAAGACCTGTCATCTTAGAGGCGCTCATGCGATGGGTGGGATGGCTGCCCAAATTCCAATTAAGGGTGATGAAGCTTTAAATCAAAAAGCAATGGATGCAGTAAAACAGGACAAATTAAGAGAAGCTAATGATGGTTATGATGGCACTTGGGTTGCTCATCCTGGTTTAGTAAAAATTGCAAAAGATATATTCGATGAAAAAATGCCAAAGGCTAATCAGGTAGATAAAGTTCTAAATAATGTAAAAATTGAAGCTCATGATTTATTGCTAGCAGAAAAAGGAGACATTACTGAAGATGGTCTTAGAAAAAATATTTCTGTAGGAATTCAATATTTAGCTGCATGGCTTGGTGGTAATGGTTGTGTTCCGCTTTACAATTTAATGGAGGATGCTGCCACGGCAGAAATCTCAAGAGCACAGGTTTGGCAATGGAATAAACATCAATGCAAAACTAGCGATGGAAAAATAATTGACCCTATGTATGTAAAAAAAATTGTAAAAGAAGAAATGGTAAAAATTAAAGAAGAATTTGGAGAAAATAAATTTGAAAAAAGTAATTACGAACGCGCTGCTCAAATGTTTGAAGAAATGTCACTTGCTAATCAATTTGAAGATTTTTTAACTATTCCTGCTTATAAGGAAATTATTAGATTAGAGACTAGATAATTATTTATTTAACTATATTGATCTTTTCTACTGGAATTTTTTCAATAATTACTGTCTTTTCTAAAATAATATCTTTTGATCCAAAGTAATAAAGAATGCAAAGAATTGCAATCAAGATAGCTAAGGCGGCCAAGATAATTTGTATTGAAGTTCTGAAAGGCATAAAAAATTAATTATATAATATTTCAATTAAAATTATGTTAATAAATTATTCATTGATTAATGGCAACGCTTAAAAGTTTAGTACTAGTAGGAATGATGGGCACTGGCAAAAGTACTATTGGAAAAGAAGTTGCAAAAAAATTAAAAATTGAATTCATTGATACCGATATGTTAATAGAAGACGAAGCTAATATGACCATTACCGAAATTTTTAAACAAAATGGAGAAAAATATTTTAGAGAACTGGAAGAAAAGACCTTCTTAAAAATTAAAAATGATAAAGAAAAAATAATTTCTGTAGGTGGTGGAGCATTTATCAATGAGTTTATTAGAAAGAAAATTTTAAAAGAATATCTATCTATTTGGTTAAATATGGATGAAGATTTAATTATTAACCGCATTAAACGTAATTCTAAAAAAAGACCAATGGTAGATCCAAATAATATTGAAAAAAGTATAAAAAATTTAAAAAAAGCTAGAGACCCAATATATAAATTGGCCAACTATGAAATTAATTGTAATTTGAATAGTAAGAATAAAATTATTGAAAAAATTATAGATTTTTATGAAAAAAATAACAATTAAAGTTAATTTAAAGAATAATAGTTATCCAGTTATTATTTCAAAAAATTTATTAAACAATACTGGTTCAGAAATTAAAAAAATTATCCCAAAGGCAAAAAAATTTTTATTAATCACCGACAAAAACATTCCAAGATCTTATATTCATTCAATTTTGTCCTCTTTGAAGACTAAAGAAAAATATCTTTTTATTTTGACTGCTGGAGAAAAATCCAAAAACATGAATTTTACTAATAGAATTATTGAAAAACTATTTAAATATAATTTTAATCGCGATGATTGCGTAATTGCCCTGGGTGGAGGAGTTATTGGAGATCTATCGGGTTTTGCAGGCAGTATATTTAAAAGAGGTATTAATTTAGTTCAAATACCAACAACTTTATTAGCTCAAGTAGACTCTTCCATTGGCGGAAAGACTGGAATTAATTCTAGAGAGGGTAAAAATATGATTGGAACATTTTACCAGCCAAAGCTTGTTTTAATTGATCCCCTTACATTAAAAAGTTTACCCCATAGACATTTAGTTGCAGGCTATGCGGAGATTTTAAAATATGCTTTGATTATGAATTCAAGATTTTTTTCCTGGCTAGAAAAAAATTCTCAAGCCATAATTAATTTAACTCACATGGATCAGGTAATGTATGCAATTAAGGAGAGTTGCAAAAGTAAAGTAATTATAGTGCAAAAAGATGAGAAAGAAAAAAACCTAAGAGCGATACTTAATTTTGGTCATACCTTTGCACACGCTTTTGAGGCGGTAAAAAAATATTCAAATGACCTTATTCATGGAGAAGCTGTATTATGTGGAATGATGATTGCATCTTCACTGTCTGTGAAAATGAAAATGTTAAATATAAACGAACATCAGCGTATCAAACATTTATACAGAAAATTAAATATTAATTATCAAATTAAAGATATTTTTAATAAGAAAGATATAACTGCAATTTTTAA
>Ga0247840_10010902_pt1 | contig 11224 bp, 3 predicted proteins | sample LaCruzMarch2015__FD_192404 | JGI IMG/M metagenome (GOLD analysis project Ga0247840, IMG submission 192404) | Freshwater microbial communities from meromictic Lake La Cruz, Castile-La Mancha, Spain - LaCruzMarch2015_17m | ecosystem: Environmental > Aquatic > Freshwater > Lake | place: Spain...
AAATTAGCCACCGTCGTGGACAACACCAGTCCCACATCACGGTTTTGCCACCCCACCACATACGACGTAAAGGTTGACACCAGCGATAGGTCCACACGATACCCAGCCAAGTCGCTCCCCCCCGTGTCCGTCGACGACAGCCACGACAAATTCACCGAATAATCACCACCCACCAACAACACACCCAAGGGAGCGGTGGGTCGTATCGTATCAGCTGCAAAGGCTTTAGCGGAGAGCCCCGCAAGTGAGACAAAACAAAAGACCATGCAACACAGTAGACTTTTAGGGGTTTTCATGATCCCTCCTCTTTTCTAAAATTCTTCCTGCACAACACCGAAATTTCCGTCTTTTAAAAAAACCACTCAATTTTCAGGAACACTGGTAAACACAGACTTATTCCCCAACCACCACTCACCAAACACATTTTTCCGATACCTTATTATACACTCGATTTATGGAAACATGGTAAATGAGTTGTAAAATTGCGGTAAAGAAACTGTAAATTTTTTTGTAACCTTTTTGGATGTTCTGTAACGTCTGTTCTGTGTTCTGTGTTTCGTCGGAAATTTCGGAGGGCAAAAAAGACTCCCGCCCGATTAGACCCTGTGTAGAATTTTCGGCAAAAAGAGGGAATGCTGTCGAGGGAAAAACATTGGACAGGAGTCCCGGGGCGGGGATTTTTTGCCCCAAAAGGAGAAAAATAGTTTTCGCCAAAATCCTTGACCGTCCCTGACGGGTACCAAGCACCCCGGAGGGACGAGAATGTCCCGTTTCCGGTCACTGTCCAGTCACCATGCCAGGGACAAGACTGTTTTTCCAATAAGATTTTTGAATTTCAAGGATCTTCTGAACCTCAGAATCAATCATAAAAAAATTACGTGAGCCTTTGGGCGCGCGATGCGGCGAGTTGTTGAGTTTGTCAACAAGTGGTAAGATAACACAGATCCTAAAATAATTTTATGACAAAAAAAGATCCCAGCGTTTTCAAAAAAGAACACACCCACAACGAAAAGCCCCGGGGGGGACGGTTTCTCACACTCGTGGGGGTGTCGCTTTTTTGCCTTGGGGGGTTTGGCCGATCGGAAGAAGTTCCCCAGCTAAAACGTCCGATTAAAACCGAGCAGGTTTTTTATTATCAAGAAGGGTTGACAACCAGTTTGATTCGAACAGGATCCGATGGGCAAACCTTATCTTTCTGTTTTACCCCTTTCAACAAATTGTACTACGGTTCCACGCACGAACGTCTGCCCGGGGCTAAAAAGGTGGAGGCCGATTCGGCCATGGAGAAAGAGATTTTAAGCCACGTTCAGGCCTATCTGGATTCTCAAATGTCCCGGGAGAAGCAACAAGCATTGGCCAAAACAAACAAAAGGGCCCGTTTGTCCGGCAACGAAATAAAAATCTGGCATATGATCAAGGCGGTGGAAGGTTATCAGGAAAGGAAACGTCTCACGACCATTGAACAACAGAAGAGGAAAGAAATTCCCCAACACCAGGAAAATTTCTGAAAAATTACGCCCTTGGTGCAATGCCAGTAACTAAGGATCGTCACTCCGGCGGAAGCCGGAGTCCAATTTTTAAAATTGTTTTTTAATAACCCGTTTGAATTCCTGGATTCCGGCCTTCGCCGGAATGACGGGCACTTTTTGCCTTAAGGGTTCATTCACAAATAACTGACCTATTTCCGAGGAGTATATGTGGGGAGAGTTCAAGAAGCGACGAGGGCGCGATGCGGTGCCATCGTAACCGAGGAGCGACGCAGAAATCTCCCCGCAGGGGCTCCTCCCTTCGGGCCGAGGGCCTTCGGGCTACGCCTTTGCGAAATTCCCCTGACAGGCAACCAGCCTGTGCGGAAAATTTCACTTCGGCTCGCCGCGAATCCCCTCGGCGGAAATGTGTCAGTTATTTGCGAACGAACCCTAAGTTACTGGCGTTGGCCCTTGGCGGATTTCTTTGCTACTCTGAAAACAAAACGATGAACCAAAAGGAGAAATTCCCTCTGTTTGGGAATTTCTAATTTTATGACCTATCTTCCCACCCTTCCTTATTTGCTCAGCACCCCCCGCCAACCGCTCATTCACCGGGATCTCAGTGGTATTCAGTTTAATGAGCGGGTTTTGGCCGAAGCCCGCACCACCAAAAACCCGCTCTTGGAAAGAATCAAATTTTTGGCCATTACGTCGTCAAATTTAGATGAGTTTTTTATGATCCGTTACGCCTCCTTAGACCAATCCATTCGCCAGGCCGTTCTTAAGAAAAGAGGGGAGAGGCACCACCTTGTTTGCATTCGCAACAGTTTGTTGGACATGGTGGCCACCCTCACGGCCAAACAAGGGGAAACCTTAATGCTTTTGGCCTCGGCTTTGGGACCAAAAGGTCTCCGGTGGGGGACGGCTCTGGGGGACACACCGGCGGGGAAAAAAGTTTTTGACGAACAGATCCTTCCGCACCTTTCCCCACCGGAACCGTGGAAACCCCATCGGTTGACCTCCCTCAACAATTTGGCCATGGCCGCTGTTTTTGAAAACCTGTGGTTTCGTGTGTCTCGCTCAATCCCCTCGATTTTCGTGCACACGCCCGACGAGACAAAAAACGAATGCCACTTGTTTTTTTTAGACCATCTTTTGGCCACTCACTTGGGGCCTTCGTTTCGGCTGAAAGGAACGCCCACACTGCTCCGGATCACCCGAGACGGGGACATCCCCATGGATTTGGAAACCGAAGACCCCACGGACGTTCCCGACAAAATCAAGTCCGGCGTGGGATCCCGGGATCGCGGACGGCCCGTGCGTTTGCAGTATGGGGACACCGCCTCCCCGGCTTTTATTTCTCAATGCTTGACGGCCCTTCGCTTGTCCCCTCGCCAAGTGTTTCCAGCCCCGGGCACTTTGGGCTTATCGGGGTTGTGGACGGCCTTGGGCCGGTTGCCCGACGCTTTTAAAAAAGAGACCAGTCTTTGGTTCCCGGCGTTTCAGCCGGTTTTGATCAAACCCCTTCGGCTATCCGAAGGGATGTTTGCCCATTTAAAAAAACAAGACATTCTTCTTCACCACCCCTACGAATCCTTTGACGGTTACGTTCAATTTATTCGCACCGCCTGCGCGGACCCCAACGTGACCAGTGTTCAACAAACTTTTTACAGGACCGACGCTCTCTCGCCGATTTTGGAGGCTTTAAAAAAAGCGGCGTCTTCGAAGCGGGTCCGGGTGGTGATTGAACTTCGAGCGCGCTTTGATGAAATGAACAATTTGCGATTGGCCGAAGATCTTCGCCGGGCCGGCGTGGAGGTGGCCTTTGGCCTTCCCCGTTTGAAAGTTCACGCGAAAGTCGCCTTGGTCACTCGCCAAGAGAACGGAACGGAACAACTTTACACGCATCTGTCCACGGGCAATTACAACGCGGTCACCGCCCGAGCCTACGAAGATTTGGCCCTTCTCACCTCAAACCCAGAGATCGGCAACGACGCCCAACATTTTTTTGATTCGGTTTGCCACGGGGAGGTTCCGTCTGGGTTTAAATCGTTGGTTCCCGCCCCGGCCCGTCTTCACCGTCTCTTGCTCCAACTGATTGAAACGGAAACAGAAGCCGCTCACGACGGGAAGCCGGCCTACGTCTTCGCCAAAGTCAATGGTTTGGTGGACCCCCGCATCGTGGAGTCTCTTTACCAAGCGTCCCAAGCGGGGGTTCAGGTGGATTTGGTGGTGCGAGGGGCTTGCTCTTTGATCCCGGGGGTTCCGGGGTTGAGCGACAACATCCGCGTGGTGAGTTTGGTGGATCGGTTTTTGGAACACAGCCGGATTTATTATTTCGCCCAAGCCAACCGCATGTATTTGTCCAGCGCCGATTGGATGCCCCGGAATTTTTTTTCCCGCTTGGAATTGGCGTTTCCCGTGCTGGACCCCCAACTGTTCGACACCATCCGTTTGAAGATTATTCCCGCCTATCTGGCCGACACCGTGAAAGGGCGAGAACTCACCTCCCAAGGGACCTGGCGTCGCCGCTCCTCAGCGGACACCGCCAACCCCCGCTTTCAAAAAGCGGAAATCCCCACGTTCGCCCACCCGTTCCAAGCCCAAACCTATTTTCAAGATCTCACAAAACCTCTTTTTGGCCATCTGAAAGGGACAGTCATTGTCAAATCGGACATCGTGAACGCCACCAACGGGACGTGGGACGCGGAAAAATAGGGGTAACTACTCAGCCCTCATCCGGCCCTTCGGGCCACCTTCCCCCAAGAGGGGAAGGAAATCATGGTTTTCCCTCTCCTCTTGGGAGAGGGGAGGGTGAGGGACCTGAGCCGTTACAAACAGGAATTTAACTCGCCGACAAAGACACTCGAAAAACTTTTTCGAAAAGTTCTTTTTTTTGTTCCACCCGAAGGATGGCCAAGTCCACGGCCGAGCGTTGGCCCGACAACAACAACCGAACCGCCCCTCTTTTGCGTTCCACGCGTCTGAGCGACACCCAATGGGCTTGGGGTTTTTCCAAAGCATCCACCACACGCAACAAGGCTAAAATCTTAAGAAAAGTCGCTTTCTTGTCTCCGATGGGAAACGGGATGTCTTTTGAAGTGATTTTCCCCTCTTTGTGCCATAGAACCAATTGAGCGATGAAATCCCGTTCCCAAGGTTCAAGACCCGAAACGTCGGCGTTCTGGACCAAATAACTTGAATGGCGTTCGTGGTGGACAGGGCTGATCTTTTCGCCCATGTCCTGAAACCAACCGGCGGCCACCAAATAATCCTCCCAAAACCGGCCCAACCGATGGAGAGGGGCCAAGCGAGAAAAGAGAGTTCTTGAAAACATCTCCACGTGTTTGAGATGACGAACCTCCAGCCCCCACCGACGGGCCAGACGAAACACGTCGGGCAAGTGGAACCCCAAGGCGGTGGACCGGCCTTTCTGGATGGCACGAACCTCTTCTTCCAACATGCCGTCCCGCAAAGAATAATCCGTGGGTTCAATGACGGACACGTCCAAGAGCCCGACTATTTCTTTAAGCACGCACGCCCCGGCTAAAATGGTGTGGGCTCGTTTAAGGTCCATGCCGGGGACCCGCAGTAGTTTTGGGAGGGACAAAAGACGAAACCGTTCGATCAATCGCTCCACCCCTCGGTCCGTGAGAGTTTCTTCTCCCTCCTCCTTCTCAACACGGGCCAAGGCCCGAATGGTTCCGGCCGACCCCAACACCCGGGACACCCGTGGCCACCCCCCGCGAGGGCCTCCCTCCAACAACAAACTTTTAACGTGACGGGCGAGTTTGGCCAAGGGGGCGTTGGGACCGCCGGCGGAGGACGGGGGGATGGTTTTTAAAAACACCTGTTGAAGACGGGCCGCCCCCAACTTAAAACTGGCGGAATAGAGAACGTGACGGTCTCGGCAAAGGGTGATTTCCACACTTCCCCCGCCGATGTCCACCAAAGCCGTTAGCGTTTTTGTGGGTTTGTTTTCGTGGGCCAGAATTCCTTGGGCGATCAATTGGGCTTCTTCCCGACCGGAAATAATTCGAAGGTTGATCCCCGTGGCCCGTTTCACCTGCCGAAGGAACGTGTCGCTGTTGGAGGAATCCCGAAGGGCGCTGGTACCGAAGGCCGTCACTTTCTCCACACCCAAGGTGTCGCAGGTGTGCTTAAAACTTCGAAAGGCCACCAAAGTCCGCCCCATGGCTTTGGCCGACAACCGACCCGTTTGAAACACCCCTTCCCCCAACCGCACCGGCAACCGCTCCCGATGAAGACGCACCACATCCCCACGGGAAGACAAATCGTGAACATCAAAACGAACGGCGTTGGTGCCTAAATCAATTGTGGCGACGCGCACAGGGAATCCTCTCAGTCGGTCTTACTAAGCGGTCCTTGATTTACACTTAATGCCAGTGCCTTAAGGATCATCATTCCGGCGAAGGCCGGAATCCAGTCATTAAAACTGCTTCTAAACATCTGTTTTAAACACTGGACCCCAGCTTTCGCCGGGGTGACGAATCTTTTTGGACTTAATCGATCGGCGTTGAGACTAAATCAGGGACTGTTAGTATTTGTCTTAATTCGATCTTGCTCAGAGGATTTTATCTTTTTTGAGCGACAAACGTCAGGCTTTTGAACGAACGCCGGGATGGGATTACGCCATGGACAGCAGGATTTCCAGACCCCGCAGAGCTTCGGAGAGGCGAGAGAGAGGGCTGAAGAGAATGGCCTTCAGTGCGTCCGCCAAGCGACCGGGGTTCTGTTCACAATGGTCCGACACAGCTGAGGCAAAACCGGGCAGAGCCGGTGCGTTCGGGCCGGCGCTAACAAAAATAGTCCACTGGTCCCCCCACAGGGCTTGAATTTCCTCAAATCCCGACCGAAGGGTTTCCCCCCCGGTGATTGCGACGGCCCGCCCTCTCAGTTGTGATTGAAGAACGAGTCTCTGGGATTGAGTCGCTGGGATAAGGCCAAAAACCGTGGGGGTTTTGCCAGCTTGTTCTTGTCGGGTGATGTCCTTTAAAATCGCTAAGGCCACTTCCTCAGGGTCTTCGGACGCGTCGAGGATGTGGAGCCGAGCCATCGCTGAATCCGGTGCCACTTCGCCCCTTCCGAAAACCAAGCCCCACAACCGAACAACGCTTGCTCCATCACCATCTGTTGTCCCAACGGGCTCTTGGCCCACCAGCCGTTCACCGAGCCGGTTCACTTCGGCCAGTCTCTCCACCACGGTTTTCTGACCGCGGGCGTCCAGCGCCCCGAGTACCGGCGCAACGGGGCGGAGGATTAAACGTAAAACCTCCTCGCGTTTGTTTCCAGCCAAGGCGGCGGCCAGCCGTTCGGGTTCATCGTCCCCCCACCGATCTTCGACCGGGAGGTCGGGAAGAAGGGCCAGCAGGGTTCCGTGCGCGATCATATTAAACAGAACAGCGAGGATCCAAGCGACACCACTTTCAAAACCGGTTTGAAATAGGAGAAAAGGAACGGCGGAGACCGCCCATAGAACGGCCTGTCGCCACAACCGACCTAAAAACAGTGGCCAAGAAAATCGGCCTGTTCGGGGGTCCCGGTTGTTGTGCATCAGGGGAAAAAGAACGGGAACAACCGTCAAGGGCGATTCCAACCACCAAGAAATAAACCGTTCCACCTGACGGGGCGTGGGATGGGCCACCCCCACCCACGACAAGAGCCGGAGACCCAGCCGATACGTTATGTCCAAGGTCATGGCGGGACGAAGAACCACGGTGGCCGGCAGAGAGAGACCCGCCAAAGTTTCCTCTGTCCAAGTCTCTCTGGTTAACCCCTCAAAAAGATCCGGGGATCTCAAGATGGAGATGGGAAGTTGAAGACCGGACAGGGCAAACATTCTTTCCAGCGCGACAATAAGCCCCTCCACATTTCCGTTTGAAACAAAATGTTGGACGGCGTGAATAAAGTTCTCGTCCACAACCACCCGGCGGGGGGCCGAGGGAATACGCACCCCCACCCGGTTGAGAACCGCCGCCACGGGGGTTCCCTCCAAAGAGACACCAGCGACCGTCATTTTTTCCGCCACGCCCACAGCGTCTTCGTGGGTTTTTTTGACTTCCGAAACGAACCCCGGTTCTCCCGGACGGTTCCGGAGAGGTGGGATGGACAGAGTGCCCCGGGACTCCTCCAGTTTGGCCAAAAGAGCTGGATCGGAAAGAGCGTGGCGGTACGCGGGCAAACGATAATCAAACAGGGCCAGCGTCAGTTGAACCCACCGGTCAAGATCACCGGAATAATCACGTCTAAATCGCTCCAAGCTGTCGCCGGTCAAGGCCTCCCGTCCCCGCTCCGTGAGCGTCTGTGCGTCGGCCAAGATTTTAGGGTCACAGGACAAATCGTTCCAAGGGGAACGACGTTCTAAATCGGCCCAAGGGAGCAGGCCCGGAACACCCGTCCGGCCGGACCGATAGAGGGACCACCAGTCCCGCAGGGCCAAAAACACCACGTCCGCCTCGTGTTTTTGAGGGTTATAAATTCCGACTCTGGATCGGATGGGTTGAAAGGCCGTGGAATTCAGATTCCAGCCATGCCGAACCAAATCCCGAAAAACTTTTTCCGGTAACAGCCCCACCATTTCTCGAGGGATATCGCTCAACGTCACCCCGTGGCGACCGGTCACGCGCGACAGGCCGTTTTTGCTAAACCCGGACCGGAGAGCGTTCCCGTCCGACACAACGGGCTCGCCATAATCCACGTCATCCCGAAAAAGTTCCTCGTTCCAATAGAGGTCCGCCCCCTCCACCGCACCAAATTGACGCAAGGATTCCATCTTTAAGCGGACATATTGCTCCACCATCCAACCGTAATTGTCTTCGGTCACATCCATGATCATTTGAATTTCCGTTCCATCAAAAACCCCGTCCGGATCATCGTATTGACGAACAAAAGAAAAGTTGGCGGCGGTGATCTGGTCTCCTTGACGATCCGGGACGAGTTCCGCCTCAACCACTTTCCCGCCCGTTCCCGTGCGCGCCAGCACACGGTCGGAATTGCCGATCGCTTGGGCCCCGCCCAAACCGAATTGACCGGCGTTGGACGGAGACAGACTGTCTTGGAATTCGATCAGAAGAGTGTCCACTAAAAGATGGGGATCTTGCACCACCGCCCCGCCCGGCGATAGGGGCGGGTGTTGGGTGACGTAGTCGGCCAAAAAGGCGCGGAACCTTTCTTCTAGGTTAGGATCCGAGCGGAGCGCCCCTCGTACCACTCTGGACCAGAGCTTGTCCGCCAGCTGATCCGCGGTGGGTGACGTTTTCACGTAACCCAGAATTTCTTCTTTCAAGGTTTTGGTGGTTTTTCGTCCGAAGATGTTATTGAACAAACCGAACAGAGAAACACCCCCCGGGTTTTTTACACTCACCACCCATCGGCCCTTGGCCTTGTCGTAATAGCTCCGAACATCCACCCGGCGGGGAACATCATCGGTACCCAACACGACATCCACCCCATTTTGTATCAGTTCACGCGAAGCTCCGGCACGGTCGTTACGGGGCTGGCTGTTGATCGGACCGATCAGACCGCTGGAATCGGGTTCCGAACCGGTAAACCCGATCACCTCGTCCCGGATCACGGCAACCCCGTCACGGTTCACCCCAGCCTCTTTGATATCACGGACGACTTTCACCACCTTTCCTAGGCTGACCGGGCCTATTAACTCCGCTGACGGTTCACCGCTCGGCCCGCGATCCTGGCCAAAGGGAACCATGCTGTGTATCCCGTCCGTCAGCAGGTCCAGATAAATTCTCTCTTTCAGAGGCAGAGGGGCGGGCCGCTCGTCTTTGGAATAGACGACCCACCGGATCAGTTCTTCCCGAGGCCCGCCCTCCACCCATGGGCGCGGGGTTAGGAGAACACCCACCATTTCTTCGGCTAGGTCTGGAACGGATTCAAAAAAATTACGCAGGTGAAAATACAATAGATCCCTATAACGAAAATCAAATTTATCCCGTAGTTCAGGATTCATTTTTCTTAGGGCTGAATAAAGTTTAAAAACAGTCCTTAACCAGTCTTGACGGTGTAAATTCTTTTCAACGAATGCGTCCATCCGGTCGGCCTGCTCCATGGGGTAACCTGGTTCCATAAAAAGGTCAAACAACCGAATGTACTCAGCGATAAAAAAACGTTTGGAGAGGTTCAACTGAGCGGATTCATCCAATTTAAGCAATCGGTTTGAATATCTTTTTATAACAAAATTCGTAATATCGGAAAATCCGCTCCAGACCTTGGGTGGTTTTCTCTCATGCAGAAGACGATAGAAATCGGGATTATTTCGTTGAATGGGCAGGAATACGTCGGCGGGAACACCGGTCAAGTCCGAGAGCCGTTCACTCAAGGGGCGGTCGGTCAAATCAACCCAGGGGACAGGCCACTTCCGAGGGGGGCGCCCCAAAGCCTCTTCCAGAAGGAGAAAATTATTTTGATTTATTTTTTTTAACAACCGGTAAACCCTCCCGTCATGAAGAACCGCGGGCCAGCGATTGAAATAGCCATTGATTGTCCGGCCTTCGGCCACAGACTGCTCGTTCGTGTCTAAGTAAGTCGTTTGTCCGTCATGAACGCGAAAAAACAAACCGTCGCCCGCGCGACGAAAACAGTTCTCTGCGTCATTCAAATTAGGAATACACGAATACGGTGCCTGACCGTTTGGAGCAAAAAACAAGGTGTCGTCTTCGCCCGAGTTGACACCCCGGACATAAATTCCTTTTTCAGTTTCAAAAGAATCGTTTGGCACCAAACGCCAAGAAGACACGGTGAGATGTTGAATTCCTCCCCGCATGTCTCGGGCACAGGCAGTCCCTCCGGTCACGATGGTCAGGGTTCCTCTGTTCCATAAAACATACCACCCTTGGCCCTCGTCCAGATCTATTCCCGTCTCCCCCCAGAGGCGACCGGAGGGATCCCATTTTCGCAAACAAATTTTATCCCCTTTCCGAAACTCTCCCACAACGATTTCTCCCCGTTCCGTATCCAAAAACCCGGCCCCCACCAAGGCCCCGCCCGCGTTCCGATCCGTGAATTTATCCACACGGAGAGTCCCGCGATCCACACGAACCACCTCCCCGTTCATCACCAGAAAAACAGCGTTTTTTTTGGGATGGATTTCGGGTTTCCCTTTCAAAGACAGACCACGAACAACGGTCAATTCCCCGTTCTGGATAAAAGCAAAAAGACCTGACATTTTCAAGAAAACCTCATCCTCCCCTTGGGACAAATACACGGAATCTTGGCTTAGGTCAAGAACACGCCCGTCCCAACGTTCCGCGTAAAGACGGTCCCGATCATCGGTTAAGACATAGCCCCAGCTAAAAAAAATCGGCGTGGACTTTTCAATATCTTTGAGCGACTTGCCAACAAACAGAGCTCTCCGTAAATTCCGTTTCGTGACAGGAGGGAGACGCCGAAAGGAGGACAGATACCTGATTTTTGGCAACAAAAATCGACCGTGAAATTTCCACAAATACCACAAATTATACCCCAACCCAAAAAGACAGACCGCGAAAAGAGGAATAAAAAAATTTTCTTCAACCCAAGAAAGATGGATAAAGTCTCTGGGTAAGTCAACCCCCCCGCCGGAAACCGTCGGCCCTCCGGGAAGCACTGATCCACCAGAGGAGACTCCATCACCAGTTTGGGCGTCCGCCTTCTCGACGAAACCAGCTGCCCCCCCGGACCCCGCTGGTACGTTAGGAGAGGAGACTCCATCACCAGTTTGGGCGTCCGCCTTCTCGACG
>Ga0247840_10010905_pt1 | contig 11222 bp, 16 predicted proteins | sample LaCruzMarch2015__FD_192404 | JGI IMG/M metagenome (GOLD analysis project Ga0247840, IMG submission 192404) | Freshwater microbial communities from meromictic Lake La Cruz, Castile-La Mancha, Spain - LaCruzMarch2015_17m | ecosystem: Environmental > Aquatic > Freshwater > Lake | place: Spain...
ACAGTAACCCTCGGGATTCGGGTTCGGGTAGTGTTTGCTCGTCCGTGCCATCAGTAGACGTCCAAGATTCGAGACCTCGATTCCCTGTATTGGCTTCCAGACTTCACCATCCAGGTCGGGTTGTTGCTGGTATGTAAACACCCAGCCGCCGACTGTTCGCAGCCGACCCAGGCAGCACGCGATAATATTTGTGTGGGTGAGATGGAGCACATTCGCGGCCACTGTCGCAGACGCAAATTCACGCGGCTCCGCGCTGCCGTGTACACCGACGATCGACTTTGACCAATTCTTGGAGCCCGTACGACGGCGGTTCGCCCAGCTACGCCGCATATTTTCCGCACCCGTCACGTCTTCCAGGTTCTCGGGTCTATTGTCGCTTCTTTTGGCATTCCTATGGTCGATTTCCCCATCAGGCCTCTGGCCGTACCACAGAAAGTAGACCATGCGGTGATGAAGCCAGCGCTGATTGGCAATCACCGCAACGCGGTAACCCAAGGGGTTGATAGTCGCCTGACGGATACGTCCATGGACGTCGCGTACTCGATTGCGGTTTGACACAGCGAACACGCCTTTGATGAAAGGATCACTCTCGGTCCAATTGATTGGTCGGCGTCGTGTGGTGGGCCACTTACGTTCATCGGCGTAATCGGCATCGTCATCTTCCGCATTATCAACGCCAGCGTCGCTCTCGTCGCCTTCGTCGCCTTCGTCGTCTTCGTCGCCTTCGTCGCCTTCGTCGGCCTCCGCGGCCTCCTCGGCCTCCTCGGCCTGCTCGGCCTCCTCACGGGTGCGTTTGCGGCTGCCACGAACGCCGGGCGCGTTCGCGATTGGCAGCAGGCCATCGAGCCCCTCACTAGCCATCCACCATGTTTTATCGATACCCCACGAAAAAAAATAAAAATCCCTGCAAACGACCGAAACGCAAAATGGAGACGGCCGACATTGACTCGCCGATCGCGCGCGAGCACATTGTAGGGGTGCTGTGGCGCGCGTGCCGCGAGGGTGATCTCAAAGCGGCGCAGTGGGTGTCGGACGAGTTCCAGCTGACGGCCGACGACGCGCGCGCGTACGACAACCGCGCGCTCCGGGACGCGTGTCGACACTCGCACCTGGCGGTGGCGGCGTGGCTAGTGGAGAGATTTGAGATGTGGACGCCCGATGACGGCCGGGTGCGTGAGAACGAGATGCTAGTGTCGGCGTGCGCGCGCGGGGACCGCGCGACGTTTGACTGGCTGGTCGACACCTACCAGCTCGATGTGGACGACGCGCGCGCGCGTGGAAACGCCGCGCTGAGCGGCGCGTGCGCGGCCGGCTCGGTCGACGTCGTGGAGGCGATGCTGTGGACGTTTGGCCTGGGCGCGACGGATTTGGTCCAAGCCGACGCGGTCGCGCACGCGCGGCGCGGCGGGCACCGCCGACTCGCGCGCAATCTAGCTAGGACGTTTGAGCTGGGGTTGGACGACGACGACTCCTCATCCTCGCCCGAGCATGCGACCGAGGAAGTTTCGGCGCCGGCCGAGGACGCGGTCGACGCCTCGCTGCCAACGTGGCCCGGCGACGACGACTACCAGGAGCTGTGCGGGTGGCCGGCGCCCGAGTGGCCGGCGCCCGAGGCGCCCGAGCCGGCGCTCCAGCCGCAGGGGTGGCTCGGGCGCGAGGCGAGCGCGTGGGCGGCGCTGCAACGCGACGGCGCGCGCGCGCGATCGACCGAGCTCTTGAAAAAGATTGTCCCTCGGCTGCTTCGGGCGCGCGGCGAGCGGGCAGTGTCCCGAGCGATGGTCGACTCGCTCCCGGCGCTGCGGGCGGCCAAGCTGGATGCGGCGGGGTACCTGGAGCTTCTGGCCAAGCTGCCTGGGAACCTGGGGCGCAACTCATCGGCCGTGCTGGACGTGTTTCACCGCGCCGGTCTGGTGAGCCACGAAGACGTGATGCAGTGGTACGTCGACGCCGACCAGGACTCGGCGGCGGTCCACAACGCCGAGCGATTTATTTTAAAAATTACGGGCGGCGCGCCGACCGAAGAGCCGGCGCGTGAGCCAGACGATCAGCCGACTTCGGCGCGGCTTTACTGCATGCACGCCGACTGCGTGCTGACCTCGATGGAGACGTTTGCGACCGCGCACGAGCTCAGCGTGCACGCCGAGCGCGAGCACTCCGGGCCAGGCCGACCCGCGCCGCCAATGACGACCAGTCTAGTTTAAAGTTAAATAGCTTTTATAAAACGCTACTGCGTAACACACAGCGACGACGACTGCTTTTTGCGCTCCGGATCGATCCAGGGGCACGCGGCGTGAAGCTCCGGAGTGGCAAACAGCCGGATCTCCTGGTGCGAGTCGCGCGTGGGTCGCTGGACCGCCCAGCTGCGCATGGTGCGCGTAATGATCGGTTCCTGTCGCATGACGCCCTGGCGGTCGGGCGAGTGGTTGGCAACCATCATCGTGGTCGTGTCGTCCTGGCCGTGCGGGCGCATAAAAGTGAATCGGCCCTGCCACGCGACGCCGTGCGGGAGCGTGCAGACGATCGTGCCGTACTCGGGAGACTGTTCCAACTCGAGCCGCATCGGTTCCCCGGGCAGCTCAAACAGCTCCCACCGCGCGACCAGCGGGTCGCCGATGGTGAGTTCCTGCAGGACCGGGAGCGTAGAGGCGTACGCCGCCAGCCGCTCGGCCGCGTCCTCCGGAAGCTTGCTCGCCAGCACCGCGGCGTACGGCGCCTCGTCGACGTCGACATCCGATCGCGCGTCGCCGACGTCGATCGCCTGGTAGGCGCGCGCGCGCGCATCTTCCTCGCTCGACTCGATCGGCATGTCGACACAATGTTTTTTATAAGCGCACGCCACGATTTAATCATTTAAAAGAAAACCTACTGCCGACAATGCCGGGCGGGCGAGCGCCGCGCGCTCAGCTGACGTGCATGCCGCCCGAGGTGCTGCGGATGATTGTGTGCAACGCCGACGCGTGGGTCGTAAGGCTAGCTTCTCGCTTGCTCCGGAGCAGCCGAGCGCGCCAAGTCGCGAATTCGCCCTCGAGCGCGGTGAGCTCGGTCGAGCGGTGCCAGCTGGCGCTCCGACTTGGTCTCGGACGGCCCGCGCTGCTCTGGGCGGCGGCGGGCAGCTCGTCGCTGGTAGTGGTCAGATGGGCTCTAAAACAAGGTATGCCGCGGTGGCGAGTCGCGTCGGCGGCGGCGCTCTGCGGGAATCTAAATGTCTTGCGGTGGGCGCGGCGCGCCGGTCTGCCGCTGGGGCCCAGCATCATGATCAAGGCGGCGCGCGGTGGGCATCTCGGTGTGCTCCGGTGGGGCGCTCGGCTCGGGTACGCCGTGTGGCCCTCGGTGAGCACGGTCGCGGCGGGCGAAGGGCATCTGGAGGTGGTCAAGTGGGCGCACACGCGAAGATGCGGCGCGAGCACCGAGACGATCGACGCCGCGCTCTCCCAGGGCCACCTGCAAGTTCTTGAGTGGCTGGGGGAAAACTCGTACCCGATGCCCCTTTGTTTGTCGCACGAGGCGACGCGGCACCCGCGGGCGGTCGAGTGGGCGATCAAGTCGGGAATCGGGGTGGATGCGAGCACGTACGCGGCGGCGGCGCGGCGAGGGCAGCTTGAATCTCTCGTAGTGCTTCGGGACGCGGGGTGCGCGATCAACGGGCGCGGCGTCATTCAAGAAGCCGCGCGCGGCGGGCACGCCCGAGTGATCGAGTGGGCGCTCGCAAACGGCGGCGAGCTGACTCCGCACGCGTGCACATTGGCGGCGCGCGGCGGGCACCTGGAGGCGCTCATGTCCCTCAGGGCCGCTGGGTGCGAGTGGAACCATTGGGTCATGATCGACGCCGCCGCGACTGGGCAATTAAAAGTGCTAAGGTGGGCGGCCTCGCACGGCTGCGACTGGTCCGTGGATCAAGCGAGCGCCGCGATGACGCGATGCAGCGACCCGGCGACGCGCGCGTACCTGAGGGGCGTGCTGTCGACCCGACGCCTAAGGAGCTGGCCGATCGCAAATGAACAATAAATAAATATTTTACTCATAGCTAGGCCATTGTCCTAAGGTAAAACCCGTCGAGCAGCGCCTGTCGAAGTAGCGCGCGCGCCAGCGGGACTTCGGGTGTACGCTCGTGGTGCGCGAGCCACAGGAACGCGTCCATCATCTGCCGCGCGAGCTCGGGCGACGCCTTGTGCGGGACGTGAAGATCTCGCAAAGGGTCGCCCGGCGGCGCGAGCGCGCGCTCGATCCCGATCGCGCGCCGCGCCCCGGGCGGCGGCGCCGGTTCAAGCTGGGCAAGCGCCTCCCAAGTGTACGGGGCCGGCCGGCCGGCGGATCGAAAAAGCAGCTCGATCGGCGCGAACCGGCTCGACATGCGCTTGGGCTGCATCGCGACCCGCTCGGCAAAAGTCGCTGATTGGTATTCGCGCCTTAGGGATGTGGCGGCAAAGTCCAACGAGTCGATCGTCAGAGTCGCGTCGCACGGCACCGCGTCGGGGCCGGCCGAGCGAGCCGCGAGATCCGCATCCTTTATAATCTCGTACGACAGCTCGCGCGCCACCAGCTCATCGACAAGACGCGAGTGCGCCTCACTCGATTGGGTGAAGGCGACGGCAAACAGGTCGCCAGCTGGGGCCGGGTAGAAGCGCACGTCGTCGTGCAGGCTCAGCACATCATCCGGCTCAAAGACGGCGAGCACGTCGCGCGCGCTCCATGGAGCAAACGGCCCAACGACAATGCACGTTGGTCGCACGGTCGACGCCGCCTGGGTCTCCGCAGAGTCTTCGGCCGCGGCGGCGCGCGGCGCCTCGTCGTCGCGGCGGCGCTTGCCGCGCGCATCGTTGGCCGCCTGGGGCTCGACAAGCGTAGAGGCCAGCGCGGCCGGCACGGCGACCATGTGTCTGCGGAAGGATTGCTTGTTGGACACTGTGATTGTCACTCCGTCCTGGTAGGCTGAGCCGAGCGGCGCGCCGAGCGGCTCGATCAAGTCGGGCGACCCGTCACGCCACACGTACGCGCCGTCCGATTCTCTTCCCAGGTAGGCGCCCTGGAGTTGTTGGACGACGAGATGCGCTCCCGGGTCGCACGCGTCGACGCGCGCCAGCCGGAGCTCGCCTCGGGGTAGAAAGCGCGTCGCTCGCGACCACGCGACCTCGAGCGCGGCGCGCTGCGCGGCGAGTCTACCAACAAGAGCACGCAGCACTGCGGGTGGCCGGCGCGGCATCGTGCGCGCAAACGACGATAGCGCGATCCACGACTCTCCCAGGTCGCCCGCGATACCCGAACCAAGGCGAGCCGCTTGGACGTCGCGCCACGCGCTTGGGGGGGCGTGGTGCATCTCTGCCCCCACGATCATCGCGGCGTGCTCGGCCGCCCACGGGCAATGGTACATTGCGCTCGGCTTACAGGCGCAGAAAAAATAAAGAAAAATAAATAATCACCATGCATCGGGCGTCCAGGAAGCGCGCCGCGACACCGCCGTCCGCATCTCGATCCAAGCGCCAGCGTGGCATCTCGCACACTCGGCCCAAGTGTCAGTACGTCGGCGTAGATGGCGAACAGTGCCAGAGGTATGCATGTGCAGCAAAGGGCAAAGAGGCGAAACACTGTGTCGGCCACGGCGGAGGCAATCGATGCCAGCACGTCGACGCCGACGGTGAATGCTGCCGGAAAAGCGCCGTGGCAGTGAGAGGAAGCGGCATTGCGAAGCACTGCATTCGCCACGGCGGAGGTGATCGATGCCAGCACGTCGACGCCGACGGTAAACGCTGCCAGACAAGCGCCGAGGCAGCAACGGGCAGCATCGCGACGCACTGCATTCGTCACGGCGGCGGGGATCGATGCCAGCACGTGGACGAAGCCGGTCGACGTTGCCAGACGAGCGCTGATGCGCCCAAAGGCGGTGGCGTCGCGACGCACTGCCGGCGCCACGGTGGAGGTGATCGATGCCAGCACGTCGACGCCGGCGGCGAACGCTGCCAGAGAAGCGCCGAGGCTCCGGTGGGGGGTGAGGCGACGCACTGCAAGCGCCACGGCGGCGGTGATCGATGCCAGCACGTCGACGAGGCCGGCCTACGTTGCCAGACGAGCGCTGACGCGCCCAAAGGCGGTGGCATCGCGACGCACTGTGTACGGCACGGCGGAGGCAATCGATGCCAGCACGTCGACGCCGACGGCGGACACTGCCAGACAAGCGCCGTTGCGACCAGGCGCGGCGGCAGCGCGACACACTGTATCCGCCACGGCGGAGGTGATCGATGCCAGCACGTCGACGCCGACGGACAGCGTTGTCCGACGAGCGCACGTGCGGCCAAGGGCAGCGGCAGCGCGACGCACTGTATCCGGCACGGCGGAGGTGATCGATGCCAGCAGCTCGACGTCGACGGCGAGCAATGTCAGGCAAGCGCCGTGGCCGCAAGGGGCGGCGGCCGCGCGACGCACTGCAAGCGGCACGGCGGAGGTGATCGATGCCAGCATGCCGATCACGATTACCCGCCTTGCGCGATTGAGCCATACCCGCGCCCGCTGGCCAGCTTTATGTTGGACGACGAACTTGTGTGTTGGCAGCATTATCATGGCTCCGCAGTACAATGCCGTGCGATTCGGAGAGAGCTCGTGCTGCTTGGAGCGCTTCTTTGTAATGTCGAGCGGGCGGTCGATCTAGAGGCGTGCTATCTCGGGCATGACTTTACTGTGAAATCGTGTCAGCTGCTCCGAAGACCCGACATGATGTTTCGCTTCAGCTCGTTTGGGCTGCTGATCGAGTGTGATGAGAACGCACACCGGGACCGGCATCTCGCGTCGGAAGAGTCGCACCTTGGAGTGATTCGGCAATGGTTGAAGGAAACGCATGGGCTCGATCGCTTGTACGTTGTCCGTGTCAATCCTGATGGTCGCAAACCAATGTTTGTGAGGAAGATGGCGACCAACGGCGAGCCGGTTTGGGAGCCGACAAACTATTGCGAGGGCAAACTTCAAACGGTTTTCCAACAACTCCGGCCCGTGATCGACGCTGGGTTGGATGACGATCTGCTGTGGGTCGAAAAGACCTTCACAGGAACTGAGAGCGGTGAGGCGGTCGTAAATAAATTCATATTTTATTAGAAATCGCATTCACCAAGCCACCGTCGCAACGGGCATCGTCGCGCGCGCGCTTACGCGTCGTCGGTGCCGGCGCCGCGTATATGACGACCGCCCGGTGAATGCACCGGTCGACATACGCCAGCACGCCGTGCGTACGCGCGATGCTTGTGGCGAGCGCGACCGACACTAGTGGAATGTGCAGCGCGGGAGGCTCGCCGAGCGCCGCGCGAAAAGCAGAGTAGCGCACGAGCAGCGCCTCGAACTGCGGGACCGACAGCCCCGCGCGGCACAGCGACGTCAGGTGCCGCACTTGCGCCATCAATCCAAGGCGTCGGAGCTCTTTCAGAATCGGCGCGCCCGGCACCGCCCCTCTGTAGAGCAGAATCTCGAGCTGACGGCACAACACCCAGCGCTCGGTCGGCGCGCTGATGCCGATGCCAGGCAGGTGGACTACTAGCATCGACCACGGTCGAGGTTGTGCGACCGCCGAGGCACAAACTGCCAGCGCGTCGAGCTCGATCGAGCGTACCATGCGGGAGTTTTATTTTTTTTTTCTTCCTCCGGAGCGGCTAATAAATTTTAGGGCCGCGCGGCCCCACGCGGCTGCGGCGACGGCCGACAGGTTGATTATTTTCGCCGACCGATGTGGCAAAAGCATGAGTGACATCCGCGCGCCGCCGGGAGCGACACCGCCGCCATCACAAGAGCATTCCGAGTACGCGAGTTTTGCCGACTTGTTCGAGACTACCGAGTGGGGCAAGGCGGGCGCACGCTCCAGCCAAGCCGACACGCCGGCCGCGTACCACGCCGCCCAGGGCGCGGCGATCCGGACGTCGGCGCTGACCCGCCCATCCGATCATCCGACGGCCTACGAGGCCCCCCACACCCCCGGCGAGCCGCTCGGCGTCGACCCCATGGCGGACTCGAGCCAGGGGGCGCCGTGGTAACGCAGCCACCCGACTCGGTCGATCGCGCGCGCGACCTCACGCACCAGATCCGCCGGCAGACGCCCCACTAGACCGACAACTAGCCACGCGATCGGCACGCGTCTGCCACGTGAAAACTGCGCGCCCCACCACGGCCGCGCGACGCACCAGCACCACGCGTTGGGAGCACAGTGCGCCTCACAGTGGCGTGCATCACGCCACTCGCACTGATTGCGCGGCGCAAGACAGCGCGCGCGCCACTTGTGGCAGGTCTCAATTTGACACATCTTTTCGACGCACTTGGGGCAGTACGCCGCCGCCTCAATCCTTAGACACTTGCTCGTATGGATTCGCCGCGCGCACCGCGTACATCGAGTGTGCGCCGGCATCTTTTCTGTTAAAATGGATTACAAGTTTTTTTTAATAATCAAATGCTGCGGGCGTGCGTCGCGTGGGTGTCGTGGCTGATGGACCGCATCTACGTCGGGCTGACCGGCCGGGAGTCGGCGCATCACGAGCGTTACCGGCTGTTTGGCGATCTGCAAGACGACGATTGGATGTGCGACGCAATGGCGCGCGACCCACCGGCTCAGCGCGTCGCGAGACCATGAACGAGCTCGCGGTGGCGGCAGGTGAGCTGGTGGTACTCGGTTTCGGCCGGGTCATCGAGCGGCTCGATCGCCACTCCAGTCAACCGGACTATCCGATCGGCGTCCCAGCTCGGCTTGGCGGTCGCGCGCACCATCGCGCCGGGCTCGATCGCGGCGGCGGCCGGCTTGACGTCGTCAATCCACCACACAATGCAGACCTCGCCGGTCGCGTCGGCGAGCGTGTACCGAATGGTGGTCGCGTTCGACTCGACCGCCTTGATTTCGCCGACCAGGACGACCTATTTATTGGAAACCTTGTGAGTCGTCGCGCGCTTGCGGAAAGCTCACATGGCTCGGTTGGGTAGCGTGCAGCCACACTTGGCCGCTCGTCGCGCCGGCCGCTTGCTCGAGCTGGCGCGCCGTCACTCTCAGGATCGTCGTGTCGAACGAGCCCACGGGCTGGTACGCCGGCTCCGGGGGCGGCGCTGGGGCGGCGCGCGATCGGCCGAGCGCGCACGCAACCTCTTCGGCAACCATGTCGGCATAGTCGTCCATTGTTTGTGCGTGCGTGCGTGAGACTGTTTAAAAAAAACTTGGGAAATGTACGCGTCCGAAGAGGAAGCCGAGGAAGCCGAGGAGGCGGGAGATTGCCAGCGCTACACGTGGCGCGCGCTGCTGGTGGCGGCGTGTCTAGTTATTGTCTGGGTCGTCGGCGGCGCGTCGGTTCGAGCGAGCGACGGCTTGCAGACTGCGGCGATCGGTCGAGCGCCGCTGTGTCGCCCCGGCGCGCCGCCGCCCGACTGCGCGCTCGCGCCCGGGTGCGTGTACGTTCTTCGTCTCGAGGACGATGCCCAGTACGTCGGCCACACCACGAGGACAATCGAGAAGCGCATGCGCGAGCACTTTGGCCCCAAGGGCTCGCAGTGGACCAAGCTACATCGACCCATGTGCGTCGAGAGCGTCGTTGTGGGCGACACGACGCTCGAGAATCGCGAGACGCTCTCGCGCATGTGCCGGGACGGCATCGAGAACGTGCGCGGCGGGTGCTGGGCCGGCACCAAGTACACGCCACCGTTCAACCCGTGCGCGCCGCCACCCAACCCATCGGTCAACGCGCAGTGCCCCTGGATGTTTAAAAGGCCGCGAGCGTAAAATTCAATTGATTAAAACCTGTCAAATAGAAATGCAGGCGCTCGCTCACGCTAGATTCGGCGCACCCAGGCTACCGCGGGTCGAATGGGCCGACGCCGACCGTCGACTCCGGGCGCTCGTCGCACTCACAGGGGTCGGCGCGGCCGCGTCGTCGTACGCCGGCATGTCGACCGCCTTGCGCGTCATGCCTCCCGACCAGCAATCAGTCGCTTGCTTCCGGATCCCTTGGGTGATTGGAACAACGACGATCGAGGTGCAGAATCTACACCAAGAGCTCGGACCGGCCGCAGCGTGCGCGACGGCCGCGTGGTATGGGCGTAGTCGCCACGTGCTCGCGCTCGGATGCTGCGCCGGCGTGTGTGCGGCGATCGCGCACGACGCGCTCACCCGGCGCGTCGTCTTTAAGCCGCGCGACGCATAACGAGCTATAGCTAGCTTGATGTTTAGTTTAAAGAACGTGATACGATCCTTTTAATCAACCTTGTCGTCGGGCCAAAAGCGTACCCCCGCGCTCGCCGCTACCACTCCAATCACCAGCCAATAGGCGTTGCCCATGGCGCACATAGGCACCGCGGCGCAGTAAAACGCAATGTCGCGCACGTCGGCATCAAGCTCGTACGTCCCACCCCCCACAGGAAGCGCGACGCACGTCTTGGCCCCCGGAGGCGGCAGCGTGGCGGCCAATCCACAGACCGCCGCCACGCCGAGACCGCAGCCGACGACCGTCGCGAGCATTTGGACGGGCTTCGTGAGCTGTGGCTCGGACGCGGGGTCGGGCGACCGGCGCGAAACGCGGACTGCAAGAATGCGGCGCGCGACCCCGAGCATGGCGCGCTTGAATTTTTTTTTAATCTTTTCTTCGACACTCGTCCGCGCACCGCGCGGTGCACGAGCTCGACGCGGCAAACGTCGGCCCGGTGGGCGCAAAGCCGACGTGGACGCACTGAGTCGAGCAGAAATTGTCGCACCCGTCAAAGCGCGACGAGCCACGCGCGGTCGCATAGTCGGGGAGCCCGATCCATGGGGTCTGAACTTCCGCCGGCACAACGATGCTGTCGCCGGCCGTGCTCATTCGCGGCGTTTGGCACTTGTGTGGCGGGAAATTTGTGACCTCGCGCGCGCTTCGGTCGAGTGCAGCAAATCATAGGTGGGCGACGTTATGCCAAAATTGCACGTCCCCCCACTAGAGTGATGCGCGCGGTGACGCGCTCTCAAATAGTCAAACCACCCCTGGCCGGCGAGCGGCGTCTCGGGATGATGAAACTCACCGTGCAGCGCCCACGACACATAGGGAAAAACGAGCGCCACAAGCATCGACGCGTCCAGCGCACCGCGCGCGTACTTGGGGCACGTCGGACGCGCGGCGAGCGCGACCGCCAGCCCGATCGCCACCGCCAACAGCATGCATGCGTACTCGCCGTCCGACGCATCGACCGGATGATCGTGGTGCTCGCGGTGCATCTCTCGGAGCGCCGCCGAGCTCAGGATCGAGTCG
>Ga0247840_10010908_pt1 | contig 11218 bp, 12 predicted proteins | sample LaCruzMarch2015__FD_192404 | JGI IMG/M metagenome (GOLD analysis project Ga0247840, IMG submission 192404) | Freshwater microbial communities from meromictic Lake La Cruz, Castile-La Mancha, Spain - LaCruzMarch2015_17m | ecosystem: Environmental > Aquatic > Freshwater > Lake | place: Spain...
TCTTTGGGTCCCACTGCAAAGGTTGCCACGGCACCTACGGCGAGGACTGGCGCTACCCCAACCGGGTCCTGGCCCTGAGCGAGGTGGGGACTGACCCGGCACTGGCGCGGGCCGGCTACAGCGATCAAGACCGCTTCCGCGCCTGGTTTGCGCAGTCCTTCTATGGCGAGTTGTCCCAGATTACCCCGGCCCTGGGCTACCTGGCCCCGCCCCTGGACGGGGTCTGGGCGAGCGCGCCCTACCTGCACAACGACGCCGTGCCGACGCTGGCCGCGCTGCTGGAGCCGGCGGCGCGACCGACCTGGTGGCATCCGCGCCGCAGCGCGGACGGGCAGCCCGTCTATGACCGCGACGCGCTCGGTTGGGCCTACGAGACCCTGCCGGCGGGCAAGTCCGCCGCCATGAGCTGGGACGAGCGCAACCGCCTCTACGACACCACCGGCAGGGGCTACGGCAACGGCGGCCACCGCTTCGGTGACCGGTTGTCGGCGGCGGAGCGGCGCGCCCTGATCGAGTACCTCAAGACCCTCTGAGACCTTCTGAAACTCTCTAAGACGCGTTGTTCTGCTGCTCGGCCCAAATGGTGCTTGCACTGGCAGGTGGTGGTCTGTATACTTGTTGAATCAGATGCGGGGTGGAGCAGTCTGGCAGCTCGTCGGGCTCATAACCCGAAGGTCGTAGGTTCAAATCCTGCCCCCGCTACCAATTAGAAGAAGGGCTTATCGGCGATTCCGGTAAGCCCTTTTTCTTTGCCCGGCGTTCAGGCAAGCGCTGGTCCAGGTAAGTTTCGGCAATGCGCGCGCAGCGGGTGGGGCAGAAATGCCTGGGGTGACCGTTCGTCGGCCCCGTCAGCGGCATGGGCGGCAGCGCACAACAGCAAGGGGTAAACACGTCATGACCGCAGAGATTGAAAATCTCGTCTTGGAGCAGTTGCGCGCGATCCGGGGGGAGCTCTCCGACATCAAGGAGCGCATGGGGCGCGTCGAGCTTCGCCTGTCCGGCATCGAGCAGACCCTGGATGGTGCCCTGGTCGACAGTGACCGTGAAGCCGGCCAATGGTTCATCAAGCGCATGGAGCACATCAACGGCGCTTGGGGCTGAGTAACGAGTCAAGATCAAGTTAAACAGGATATTTGTCGTTGTCGTAATCGGAGAAGCGATGCACTTTGGGGTGCGAGAGAATCCGGGGCGCTACGATAACCTCAATGTTGATGAAGTCGCCGTGCTTCTCATGGCGGGTCACCAGCGCATCGTCCAAGGTCTCGCGAAACGGGACCCCGAAGTTGCCCTTGTCATTGACGCGGGCGGCCTGTTGGAGGTCGGCATCGGCCATCAGTTGCTCCGCGCCGCCTGCGCCAGCCCCTCAAACCCCGTCCGTCCACACTTGAGCCCCGCCAGGGCAACGGCTTGCGCCAGGGCATCCGCAGCCTTGAGTCCGCGCACCAGCCCATCGATCATCCCGGCATTGAGTGTGTCCCCGGCGCCCAGGGTGTCGATGACCCGCTCGGGCGGGCGCGCGGGCACCAAGCAGGGAACGCCGCCGCGCTCCAGTAACCAGGCGCCTTGCGCACCCCAGCCCAGCACCAGGCCCCGGGCGTCGGTGCGTTTTAGCAGGGCCGCGAGCCAGGCCCCCGGATCGGCGGCGGTGCCCGGCCCGCCATCGGCCAGGGCGAAGGCGCGGGCGATCAGGAGCAGGTCCGGCCCGCGCAGCAGGGTCGCAATGCCGGGGCGGGGCTTCTCGAGTTCCAGTGAGATGCGGATGCCTGGTGCCTCGCGGCGGCAGCGCTCCAGCATCCGGCGGGTCTCGTCCGGATTGCGGCCCTCGAAGTGGACCCAGTCGAAGCCCCCGAGCGGGATCCGCGCGAAGGCGGCGGCGCTCAGATCCGGCAGGTCGCGGTAGTGGACGATGGTGCGGCTGCCGGTGGCCTGACTCAGGGTGATGTAGGAACTGGGGCTGGTGCCGCCGGGGCAGCGGACGGCGTGGGTGCAGTCGATGCCGTGGGCGCTGAGATCCGCGTGGATGAGGTCGGCGCCCGGGTCCTCGGCCAGGGTGCCGGCCCAGGTGCAGGCGTGGCCCAGGTCGGCAAGCAGGGTCAGGGTGTTGGCGCAGTTGCCGCCGCGTGCCTGCCGCTGCCCGGTGGCGCGGACCTCGGCGTCCTCCGCCGGGTAGGCGTCGACTGTATTGATCAGGTCGAGGGTGGCGACGCCGACACCCAGGATGCGGCCCCGGGTCTCATTCCCGGGGCTGGGGGCCTGCTCAATAGGCGGTAATCGGTTCAATCTCATGCCCCAGGTCACACGTTCAGGGACTGGCCGGAGCGCTATTTTCGTTGTCGTTGTCGTTGTCGTAATCGAGGTTATCGTAGCGCCTCGGAAGCTCTCGTACCTCAAAGTGCATCGCTTCTCCGATTACGACAACGATTACGACAACGACAACGAAGGTCTGCCCCGGCTCACGGCTCGCGAGCCACCCGGAACCCGAGGCTGTTCAACCGGGTCTCGGGTACGAACTTGGCCCGCGCAATCGTCTTGAGGGAAGGCGCCGGTTTGTTGTAGGCGCCGCCTCGGGCGACGCGGTTAGCGCAGTCCCCGTTGCCGCGCGGCCGTCCATCGGTCGGGGCGCTGTCGTAGCCGTTCGCGTAGCAGTCGGCCACCCACTCCAGGACGTTGCCGGCGGTGTCGTAGAGCCCGAAGGCGTTGGGTGCGAAGCTGCCGACCGGGGCGGTGGAGCGATTGTCCCACTGACTGCCGCAGTCGAAGCACAGGGCGCGCCCGGGCTCCATGCCGAAACCCCAGGGATAGGCGCTGCGCACTCCGGCCTGCGCCGCGAACTCCCACTCCGCCTCGCTCGGGAGCCGGTAACGCTTGCCGCTCTGGCGGGTCAGCCAGTCCGCGTAGGCCTGGGCATCGGACCAGGAGACCCCGACCACCGGGCGCTCGCCGCGCCCCCAGCCGAAATCATCGGGGAAGCGGCGGCCGGTGGCGCGCACGAAGCGGTCGTACTGTTGGAAGGTCACCTCGTAGGCCCCGATCAGGAAGGGCGCCAACAGCACCTCGTGTTCGGGTCCGCTATCGCTGCCCCCCATGCTGTTCTGCCCCATCCGAAAGCTGCCGCCAGGCAGCACCACCATGGTGGGTCCCGGGCTGCCGTCGCGCAGCCGGTCACGCAAGGTCGGCGGGGGCGCGGCGGGGGGCGCGGTCGGCGGCAGCGGTACGACCGGGGCGTCCGCGGGGGTGTCAGTCGGTGCCGTGGACGGGACCGCGGTCACGGCCGGTTCCTCCGGCGGGGTGGTCGGCGCGCTCGGTACGGTCGGGGAGGGACTCCACAACTGGGGCAGTTCGATCCGGCCCCAGAAGATCACCACGGCCACGGCGATCACGGCCAGGCCCGAGATCAGCCCGGCGGAGAAGCTGATCACGTGGGGCGCCGGGCCGGGCGGTGTATCCGGCTGCACCGGCGGCAGCGGCAGCCGGTTGGGCGACTCCAGCGGGTCGATCATTGCGGAGATCTCGACCGACTGCTCCTGGATCTCCGCCAACTGGCGTTTGAGTCGGGCGACCTGATCCTGCGCTGTCTTCAGTGACGCCTCCTTGCGCTGGACTTCCTGTTGGAGGTTGTCGACCTGAACGTGGCGGTCCTCCAGGTCGTTTTCCAGCCGTCGGCACTCCTGGGTGATCCGGTCGAGGGTCTTTTCCCGATCGCCCAGTGAATGGCGCAGCGTGCCGAGCTCTTGCTGCATGGCCTGCCGCTCGGTCGCGGAGGATACGGTCTGCTCCATGGCGTACTCGCGTTCCGCGAGTTTGCGATTCAGGCGGGCGATCTCGTGCTCGGTCTGCCGCCGCATCTGCTCGAGCGTCGTGCGCAGCCCCTCGGCATCGCCGGTGCCGGTCGCAGGGTCTCCCAGAACCAGTGGTTCGATCATGTGCGCGCTGCCGGTCGACTTGGTTCAACCTGGAAAGAGCAGTTATCCCCAGATGAACACAAATTATTCATTGACTTACGAGCGGCCGGGGAGTCACCTTCCCGACGCTTGTGATATCAGCGATAAGCGTATGACAATTCGCAGAAAATCTGTGTTCATCTGGGTTCATCTGTGGATTTAAAATTCAGTCATCCGTGCGTGAGTTCAGTCGCCACATGGTCCAGGGGCGGGCGACAGCGCCGATCAGGGCGCGGCTGTAGGCGTAGGAGAGCAGCAGCGACAGGCCGACGCCGACCAGGAGGCTGATGGACGCCATCAAGGCCTGGGGCAGGTCTGTCAGGCTGCGCGCCAGATTCTGGATCGACCACTGTCCCAGTGCGTCCACGGCGGCAGCGAGTGCGGCGAGTGACGCGAGGGGGCGGCACAGGACGTCGGGGTCGGTGGCGCCGTAGGTGATGACCTCCTGCCACCGCAGCCCGTCGTAATCCTGTGCCACCGTGAACACCAGGACCAGCATGGATTCCAGCCACAAGAACAGGGTGCTGATCCACAGGGCCGAGCGGCGGGCGGTGGTGAATCGGTACTCTTCACGCAGTTGGCCTTTCAGTGCCCCGTAGAAACGCGGCAACAGCAGACCGACCAGCAGGACGTCCGCAAACAGCAGCGACCAATGGCGGGGGGAGAAGCTGAGCACGCTGACCAGGAGCAAGACGGCAAGTCCGGCGGACTTCAGGAGTTCGAGGCCGAGCAGGACGTAGCGGCGCCGTAGCCACCGAAACAATGGACCCTTGTGCTCCATGCACTCGTTGAGGAAGACGCGTCGCCGGTACAATGCCAGCTCGGCGCCCGAGCCGAACAGGAGCAGGGTGACCAGGATCACCAGGGCGAGGGTCGCGACACAGTTGCTGCGATAGGCGTTGAGCTGCCAGGTCAACAGCAGCAGCCAGACGATGGTCATGGTCAACAGGCGTGGGAGATCGGCATAGGTCACGGGAAGCACCTCCGGTCGCGGTCGTCGGCGGATTCTATCCCGCGCTGGCCGCCAACGCCGTGGAAAAGGGCGATGGGCCTCAACCGCCGGTCACCGGCGGGAACAGGGCCACCTCGTCGGTATCCCGGACCCTGGTCTCGGGGCGCGCCAACTCCTGATTGACGGCGACCATCAGCCGTTCACCCGGGACCAAGGCCTGGGCCCAGACGCCGCCGCGCGCGCGCAGGTGGGCGACCAGGTCCGCCACGGTAGCGATCTCGGGCACCGGGGCAAGTTGCTCGTCAGCGGCGCCCAGGGTCTCGCGCAGGTGGGCAAAGTAGCGTATCCGGATCATTGATGTTGGCGCCTTCGGGCAGATTGCAGGGGGTATGCGACCAAGCGGGCCCAGACTAAGACCGGCGGGGCAAGACCGCAAGCGCCGCCATCGCGGAACGCGCGCTGGTGCGTCAAGAAAGCGCATGAACGCGCATCACGAGCCGATAAGCAATGTCGGGCCGACTCAGGACAGGAGCCCCGCGAAGGGGAGGTAGAGCACGGGGTCGCCGCGGGCGATGGTCTGCCCCGGCGCGATCTCGACCAGGCCCTCGGCCCAGGCGGCGGCGGACAGCGCGGCGGCTGAACGGGACTGGTGCGTGACGGCCTCCCAGTCGCCGGCCGCGCCGCGGACGAGCCGCGCCTGGACGAACTCCCGCCGACGGTCCGGGTGGGGCCAGTCGAAGCCGGCGGGTACCTTGATGCCGGGCGGCTCCAGGTCCCCGGTGACTCCCTGCATCCGCAGCACCAGCGGCCGGGCGAACAGCAGCAGGCTGACGAACAGCGAAACCGGATTACCCGGGCTGCCGAGGAAGGGGGTGCCGCGGATATGACCGAAGGCCAGGGGCTTGCCCGGGCGCACTGCAATCTGCCACAGGTCCAGGGTGCCGAGCCGTTCGATGGCCGGCTTCACATGGTCCTCCTCTCCCACCGAGACCCCGCCGCTGGCCAGGATCAGGTCCGCACCGTCCACCCCCCGGTTCAGGGTGTCCATGGTCGCCTCCAGGGTGTCCGGGATCAGCCCCAGATCGCTGACCTCGCAGCCCAAGCCCTCCAGTAAGCCCTTCATGGTGAAGCGGTTGGAGTTGTAGAGCTGCCCCGGCCCCAGGGCTTGCCCTGGCCTCACCAGTTCATCGCCGGTCGCGAACATGGCCACCCGCAGCCGGCGGTAGACCGGCAACTGCGCCGCGCCCACGCCGGCGGCGAGCCCCAGGTGCTGGGGGCGCAGCCGCGTCCCCGCCGCCAGTACCGCGGCGCCGGCGTGGATGTCCTCGCCGGTGCGCCGGATGTTGGCGTCGGTGGTGAGGCCCGCCGGGACCTCGACCCAGTCCCCGTCGCGTGCGCAGCGCTCCTGGATCACGACCGTATCCGCCCCCGGGGGGATCGGCGCACCGGTAAAGATCCGCGCCGCGGTGCCGGGTTCCAGGGGGCGACCGGGCGCACCGGCCGGGATGCGCTGGGCGACCCGCAGCCGGGTCGGGCCCGACGGCGCCAGATCGGCGCAGCACAGTGCATAGCCGTCCATGGCGCTGTTGTCCCAGCCCGGTACGTCAATGGCACTGACGAGCGGTCGGGCGAGGACCCGGCCCAGCGCCTGGTCGGTGGGGACGCACTCCTGCGCGTCGGGCGCCGTTGCGTGGGCGAGCAGCAGGTCCAGGGCTTCCTGCTTGGTCAGCAGGGGCCGCTCGGCGGGGTCCGGGCAGCCGTGCCGGTCGCGATTCTGGTTCATGGTCATGGTGCAGGCCGGCTCAGTGTTCCAGCAGGCGCGGGATCAATTGGGCGAAGTTGCATGGGTGGGTACGGGCGTCGAGTTGGGCCAGGAGGAGCTGCTCCCAGGCGGTCCGGCAGGCCCCGGTGGAGCCCGGCAGGCAGAAGATGAAAGTGCCGTTGGCGAGCCCCGCCAAGGCCCGGGACTGGACCGTGGAGGCCCCGATCTCGGCGAACGACAGCGCCCGGAACAGCTCCCCGAAGCCCTCGACCTGTTTATCGAGCAGGGGTGCCACCGCCTCTGGGGTGCTGTCGCGGCCGGTGAGTCCAGTGCCGCCGGTGCTCAATACCACCTGCACCTGGGGGTCGGCAATCCAGCGCGAGAAGACCGCCCGCAACTGGTAGACATCGTCGCGCACGAGCTCGCGGGCGACCACCCGGTGTCCGGCCTCCTGCGCCTTGGCCTGGAGCAGGTCCCCGGAACTGTCGTCGGCCGCGGTGCGGGTGTCGGAGACCGTCAGGACAGCGACGGCAAGCGGCACGAAGCCCTGGTCGGTGAAGTGAGTGCTCATCGCAATCCGGTCTCCTGCAAGGACGATAGCGGCGAATGAAAAGCGTCTTGCCGCAGCAAGACCATTAGGGAAGGTTCTTGGCACCGTTGTCGTTGTCGTAATCGAGGTCATCGTCGCGCTTCGGATTCGCTCGCACCCCAAGGTGCGTCGCTTCTCCGATTACGATTACGACAACGACAACGACAACGACAACGACAACGACGATCGTGTTTAACTCGTCCTTGACTGATTAAAGCCACTTCGGGATCAGGATCAGCCCCCAGGTGACCACGGTGAGTGTCATGCTCATGAAGACCGCGGCGGAGGCGATGTCCTTGGCGCGGGCAGACAGGTCGTGACGCTCCAGGCCGACGCGGTCGACATTGGCCTCGATCGCGGAATTCAACAACTCCACGACCAGGACCATCAGCAGACAGCCGATCAGTAGCGCCCGTTCCACCGGGGTCGCCCCCAGCCAGAGTCCCAGGGGAACGAGAAACAGGAGCAGGAATAATTCCTGGCGAAAGGCCTCCTCTGCCTGAAAGCATGCCTTGAACCCCTGCATGGAAAAACCGAAGGCGTAGATGACCCGCTTCCAGCCCCGTTCATTGTGGTTGGCCATGGCCTATGTCGGGGTCGACGCCGGCCGCCAGGCCAGGTCCAACTGGCGTGCCGCGCGCACATCGTCGAGGCGGCGCACCGGCATGGTGTGAGGGGCGCCCTTCACCAGTTCCGGGTTGGTCCGCGCCTCCTCGCGGATGGCGACCAGCGCGGCGACGAAGCCGTCAAGTTCCTCTTTGCTCTCGGTCTCGGTGGGCTCGATCAGCAGGCATTCGGGCACCAGCAAGGGGAAATAGGTGGTGGGGGCGTGGTAGCCGTAATCGAGCAGGCGCTTGGCGAAGTCCATGGCATTGACGCCGAACTCCTTGGCCTCGCGTTTGACGGTGATGATGAACTCGTGGCTCGCCCGCCGCCGCGGATAGGCGGCCTCGAAGCCGGCCTCCTTGAGTCTGGTCATGAGATAATTGGCGTTCAGGGTGGAGAATTCGGAGACCCGCTTCATGCCCTCGCGCCCCAGCATCCGCGCATAGACATAGGCACGCAGCAGGATGCCCATGTTGCCGCCGAAGGCGGTGAGCCGGCCGATGGACTGGGGCCGGTCGCGCTCGACGAGCCAGCGATAGCCGTCGGCGTCCCGGGCCACCAGGGGCACCGGGAGGAAGGGCTCCAGCCGCTTGGATACGCCCACCGGACCGGCCCCGGGACCGCCGCCGCCGTGGGGGGTGGAGAAGGTCTTGTGCAGGTTCATGTGGATCACGTCGAAGCCCATGTCACCGGGGCGGACTTTGCCCAGGATGGCATTGAGGTTGGCGCCGTCGTAATACAGGAGTCCGCCGGCCTCGTGCACGATGCCGGCGATCTCCTGGATATTGCGGTCGAAGACCCCGACGGTGCTCGGGTTGGTCAGCATGATACCGGCGGTCTGCGGGCCCACTGCCGCCCGCAGCGCGGCGATGTCCACGTCCCCGTCCGGACCGGTCGGGACCTCGCGCGCCACGAAGCCGCACATGACCGCGGAGGCCGGATTGGTCCCGTGGGCGGCGTCCGGCACCAGGATCTCGGTGCGGGCCTTATCATCGCGGGCCAGGTGATAGGCGCGGATCATCGCCACGCCCGCGAATTCACCCTGGGCACCCGCGGAGGGCGCGAGCGACACCGCGTGCATCCCGGTGACCTCTTTGAGCATCTCCTGCAGCTCGAAGAGACAGGTGAGGAACCCCTGTCCGTGGCTTTCCGGCGCCGCCGGGTGCCGCCCCAGAAAGCCGGGCAATGAGGCGAGCGTATGACAGGCCCGCGGGTTGTACTTCATGGTACAGGAGCCCAGCGGATAGAAATGGGTGTCGATCGAGAAGTTCTTCTGCGACAGCCGGGTGTAGTGACGCACGGCCTGGAGTTCCGAGACCTCCGGCAGCAGCGGCCGGGAGGCGCGGCGCTGGGCGGCGGGAAGGTCGGCGCAGTCCGCCAGTTGGAGTGGCGCCTGGGCGGTGGCGCGGCGGCCGGGTTGGGATTGTTCGTGGATCAGCATAGTGATTGCACATCGCCAAAGTCGATGAATGGCCGCGGGAGGCAAGGGATCATCATCCCTGCGTTCTTGATCATGCGCAGTTCTTCTCTGCGCCTCTGCGTGAGATTCCTTAAGAGGTCGCACGCAGAGGCGCAGAGACGCCGAGGCGGTGGCCCGCGACGCTCGCGTCACCCGCGAGGCCTCGTCGCGGCTGAAGCCGCTCCCACAAGGTCCTCGCCGGACTTTCACAGTGCCTCGACCTCCGGCACGGGGGACGCCTGGGCGGCGATCGGAACCATGATCAAGGCCGTCCCCCGTGCCCCGCGCGCGGGAATCAGCCTAACGCCGCCAGCGCCGCGTCATAATCCGGCTCCTGGGTGATCTCCGGGACCAACTGCGTATAGACCACCCGGTCGTGCGCATCCAGCACGACCACGGCGCGGGCGGTGATGCCGGCGAGCGGTCCGTCGGTGATCAATACGCCGTAGTCCTTGGCGAAGTTGCGCGAGCGCATCATGGACAGGCTGACCACATTGGCCAGCCCCTCGGCGCTGCAAAAGCGCTCCATGGCGAAGGGCAGGTCGGCGGAGACGATCAGGGCGACCGCGTCGGCTTTGCCGGCCATGGCCTCGTTGAAGCGCTTGGTGGAGGCGGCGCACACGCCGGTGTCCAGGCTCGGGACTATGTTCAGGAGCTTCTTCTTGCCGGCGAAGTCGGCGAGCGACTTGTCGCTTAAGTCCTTGGCGACCAGCGTGAAAGCCGGTGCCGGGCTGCCGACGGCCGGCAGGTCGCCGGAGAGGCTGACGGGGTTACCTTGCAGGGCGGTCTTGGCCATTGTCTTGGGTCTCCAGTGGTGTTGGTCAATCGTCGTTTGCTGCGGGTCGGTGCCTGCTTGGGGCTCGATCAGGGTCGCGGTCATCCGTCTTGCCGCGAGGTCGCTGGTCCGCGTAGGGACCGCTGACCACTATGACGGTCGGGTCCGCACGGCAATGATCTGCGCCAACTTGGTGGCATACCGCTCCATCTCCTGCGCGGTGCGCACCTCGGTGGCACAGACCAGCAGCGCCGACCCCAGTTCCGGGTAGTCCTGGCCCAGGTCGAAGCCGCCCAGAATGTCCTCGGCGGCAAGTGACCTTAGCACATCCGCGGCCGGGGTCGGCAGGCGCAGGGCCTGTTCATGGAACACCGGACGGTCGAACAGCGGTTCGACCCCCGGGATGGCACTGAGCAGCGCCGCGAGCTGCCTGGTATTGGCGTGACAGGCGGCGGCCACCCGCTCCAGCCCCGTGGCGCCCAGGATCGCCAGATGGATGGTGGCGGCGGTGACCAGCAGGCCCTGGTTGGTGCAGATGTTGGAGGTCGCCTTGCCGCGGCGGATGTGCTGCTCGCGCGCTTGCAGGGTGAGGGTGAAGCCGGGCTTGCCGTCGAGATCCAGGGTGCGCCCGATGATGCGGCCGGGCATCTGGCGTACCAGGTCCTTCTTGCAGCACAGGAAACCCGCGTAGGGTCCGCCGGAGGACAGGGGTATCCCTAAGGGCTGGACCTCCCCGCACGCAATGTCCGCGCCCGTGCCGCCCCACTCGCCCGGCGGCTTGAGGAGTGCCAGCGCGGTGGGGTTGACCACGCCGATAACCAGCGCGCCATGGGCCTGGGCCCAGTCGGTAAGGTCATCGGCGTCCTCGATGACCCCGAAGAAATTGGGCTGGTTGATCACCACGGCCGCGAAGCCCGCGTCCCCGACCAGACCGTCGAGCGTCGCCGCCGGGGTGTGCCCGCCGCGCCGGTCGAAGGGGGCCTCGACGATCTCGATCCCCTGCGGTTCCACGATCCCGCGCAGCGCCCGCCGATAGGCCGGGTGCAGGGCGCGCGGCACCAGCACCCGGCTGGACTTGGCCTTGCGGTTGGCGCGCACCGCCATCAGCACCGCCTCCGCCAGGGCCGCGGCCCC
>Ga0247840_10010910_pt1 | contig 11214 bp, 6 predicted proteins | sample LaCruzMarch2015__FD_192404 | JGI IMG/M metagenome (GOLD analysis project Ga0247840, IMG submission 192404) | Freshwater microbial communities from meromictic Lake La Cruz, Castile-La Mancha, Spain - LaCruzMarch2015_17m | ecosystem: Environmental > Aquatic > Freshwater > Lake | place: Spain...
TTATCAACGCCTGCGGTCTATAGTGAATGCGATCGCCTTCGTGAAGGACTGCAAGTTGCTCCACCACAAATTAGTGATGCACTTTTGCAAGCACTTAGCTCTGGAGATAGCAATAAACTTGGTAAAGCGTTAAGTAATGATTTGCAAGCCGCAGCATGTTCACTAAAACCAGCGCTTCGTCTAATTCTTGATGTTGGTCTGGATTATGGCGCCCTTGGTGGAATTGTCTCTGGCTCAGGTCCTAGCGTGGCATTTTTGGCAGAGCATGAAGATCATGCGCTAGATCTTGTTGTTGCACTGACCTCAAGCGGAGTAGTGGGTAATGTGGTTAGAGCATCTGGGCCAGTACCTGGAGCTCGGGTGATTGAGAGCCTATAAAAATCAGGTGTTATGAAGCATTGAGCCTGAGGCAATAGAATTCAGGTTCCTCCATTGTGTAGTGGCTAGCACATGGGCCTTTGAAGCCCAGGGTCCAGGATCGATACCTGGTGGAGGAGCCAGAACTAAGCGGGAAAGAGATAGCTCGAAAATTAAATAGAATAGGGCCAGGAGCGCAGAGAGGTGGGGAGTTGAACCAGCTGGATCTCGCAATACTCCTCGCTGCTGGCGAGGGCAAACGGATGAAATCCTCTCGCGCCAAAGTTCTCCATGAAATTGCCGGTCGATCTCTAATCGCACATGTCATCAAAACAGTTGAGCCCTTAGCCACTAAAGAGTTAAGAGTTGTAGTTGGAGCAAATAAAGAAGATGTAATCCAACATCTAAATCAAATTTCACCAAGTGCTAAAACTATCTATCAAGAAGTTCGCGGTGGAACTGGCCATGCTGTAAAACTTGCGCTAGCTGGCTACAACTCATCTGGAGCAGTATTAATCTGCGCCGGTGATACGCCACTGCTAACTAGCGCAACACTTAGAGAATTACTTAAACACCATGTCTCAACTGGAGCCAGCGCCACTGTATTGAGTGCCAACATGCCTGATCCAAGTGGATATGGACGAGTATTGCGAGAAGCAAATGGAGATCTGGCAGAGATAGTTGAAGAAAAAGATGCCACAGAGATTCAAAAGCAGACCTCTGAGATTAACTCAGGGGTCTATATTTTTGCCGCGGCAGATTTAGTAGCAGCGCTAGGCAAAATAGGTAAAAATAATGCGCAGCAAGAAGAGTATTTAACTGATGTGATTGGCATTTTAAAGTCAGAGGGCAAGAAAGTTGCCGCCTTTGAAACTCCAGATTTCACTGAGATTCTAGGGATAAATGATCGCTCCCAGCTCTCGCAGGCCGGTTTCATTATGAATGCTCGAATTTGTGATGCATTAATGCAAAGCGGAGTAACAATTACAGATCCAATGAGTACATGGATTGATATAACAAGTGAAATTGATATCGATGTCACGATTGAGCCAGGTAGTGCGATTAAGGGCAGCACAAAAATTGGAAGAGCAGCTGTTATCGGACCAAGAACTACTCTGATTAATTGCGAGGTAGGAGCGCAGGCGCGAGTATTTGAATCACATTGTGAGAGCTCACAAATTGGAGAATCTGCCCAAGTTGGCCCATATACACATCTTCGCAGTGGAACAGTGCTTGCAGAGCAGGTTCGCGTTGGCTCATTTGTCGAGATAAAGAACTCAACCATCGGAGTAGGTTCTAAAGTTCCACACCTTTCATATGTTGGTGATGCAAGTATTGGAACGCAGACAAATATCGGAGCTGCAACTGTAATTGTTAACTATGACGGCGTTGAAAAACATCAGACCGTAATTGGCGATCATGTGAGAATCGGCAGTGATTCAATGTTGGTAGCGCCAGTAAGTATTGGTGATGGCGCATACACAGCAGCTGGATCAGTAATTACCGAAGATGTTCCAGCAGGAGCGCTAGGGATAGGAAGAGCTCGACAATCTAATATCCTCGGCTGGGTCTTAAAGAGGAGAAAAGGTAGTAAGTCAGCAGAAGCGGCAGCCAAGAAAGAAGGGTCGAAATGAGTAACGAAATACGTCTCAGCTCCGAAAAACGTCTCCGTCTCTTTACCGGACGTGGATACCCTGAGTTAGCCGATGAGGTGGCATCAGAACTTGGTATTCCAATTACCCCCACATCTGCATATGACTTTGCCAATGGTGAGATATTTATAAGATTCGAAGAGAGCGTTCGTGGCTGTGATGCCTTCGTAATTCAAAGCCATACCACTCCAGTAAATAAGCAGATCATGGAACAACTAATAATGGTTGATGCCCTTAAGAGAGCATCAGCTAAGCGAATTACCGTTATTGCTCCCTTCTATGGCTATGCCAGACAAGATAAGAAACATAGAGGCAGAGAGCCGATATCTGCTCGATTAATGGCAGATTTATTTAAAACTGCCGGTGCTGATCGTTTAATGACGGTGGATCTTCACACCTCACAGATTCAAGGATTCTTTGATGGTCCCGTTGATCACTTATTTGCGCTACCGCTTCTAGCAAATTACGTCGGATCAAAAGTCGATCGCTCAAGATTAACAATCGTCTCTCCAGACTCAGGACGAGTGCGAGTAGCAGAGCGATGGAGCGATCTATTAGGCGGAGCTCAGATTGCCTTTATTCATAAGACACGTGATCCAAGAATTCCAAATGAAGCAATTACCGGACGTGTAGTTGGAGATGTCTCAGGACAAACCTGCGTGGTTATCGATGACATGATCGATACCGCTGGCACCATAATTAAAGCGATAGATGCGCTCTATGACGCTGGAGCTACAGAGGTAATCGTTGCTGCAACTCATCCAGTATTTTCTGGCCCTGCAGCAGAGCGCCTAGCTAATTCCAGAGTAAAAGAAGTTGTGGTTGTAAATACTCTTCCGATACCTGAGGAGTCAAGATTTCCAACGCTGACTGTTCTATCTATTGCACCTCTTCTAGGTAGAGCAATTCGTGAAGTATTTGAAGATGGCTCTGTTACGAGCCTCTTTGATGGCCATTCCTAAAAGAGCAAGGCTGCGCTGGCTCTCTCTTTCTCTCTGCGCATTCTCTCTACTTCCACTTGCACCTGCCCAATCAAATGAGCCCTATCGCATAACTGTGATGTCAAGAAATATCTATCTTGGCGCAGATGTTGGGGTGGCACTTGATTTGATTCCTAATTTTCCAGCAGCAGCTCAATTTATGTGGGATCAGATGAAGCAGACAAATTTCAAAGCTAGAGCTCCAAAATTAGCCAATGAAATCCTGCAAGATCGCCCAGAGATAATAGGGATTCAAGAGGCGACATCTTGGCGTTGTAAGAAGGATCTCTTTGGCCCTGAAGTTGAAATCTATAACTTCCTTGATGACTTGATTGCTGCTACAAAGAGTGCGGGACTTTCTTACTCAATAGCCTCTGCTAATGGCGTCAAAGCCTTTAATCCAGGCTATTCAATTGGTGCTATTCCCTACCTAACTAAAGTAGTTGATCCAGAAGTTTTTAATCCAATATTTGGTCAAGATAGCGCGGCTTGCGGCTTTGTTATTGGTGATGCTCTTTTAGTTCGAGATGATATTAAATCTCAGATTATCCAAGTTGGAAATAGTGAATATGAAGCAAGTTATTCGATAGTTCCAGTATTGATGAAGATCTATCGTGGATATAGCTGGGCTGATTTTAAGGTTCAAGACTCAGTGGTTAGGGTCATTACAACTCACCTTGAGTCAATCTGGGATGAGAATAAGATTCCTAATTCTGCTATTCAGGCTCAGCAATTAGTTGCTGATCTAAAAGATGCCAAGATGCCAATTATCATCCTTGGGGATTTCAATGCCGATTATCGAGATCCAAGAGGAGTTGATGAACCTAACCCAGGTGAGCAAGCAGTAGTTAGTGATATCTGTCCAACGCCTGGTGGAGCTAAGTGCAACGCTTACTCGACAATGATTGAAGCTGGATTTGAGAATGCTTCGCCTGATGCTAAAAACGCCCGTTATTTCACTTGGGGAGCATCAGCGCTACTAGATGGCCCTGATAAGAAGCGAGCAAAGATTGCTAAGCAACTTGGTAATCAGTATGGATTTACAGATCGCCTTGATTATATTTTTACTAAAAATGTTTATGCCACGGTGAGTTCAAAGATAATTGGCAATGTCTGGCCAGATGGCTCTGGAGTGTGGAATTGCGGTAGCAAGATTTGTTTCCCTTCAGATCATGCTGGAGTTGTTTCAACTATCGAATTACCAAGAATGGCTGGAGCGATCGATCCAGATCTAGATAGCCATGCAAGATTAGCCTTTACCCCTTGGTATTTATTAGTAGGAGTCATTCCGCTCTTTCTTATCTGGCGTATTACTCGTCGTTTAAGGCGGTAGTTGAGCCCGGTTTTGCGCTTCTAATTGCCTTTAGGTAGCCTTCGCATCACTTAAGGCGAGGGGGAATCCCCCGTTATCGACGAAAGGCAAGAAAATGGCTGAAGTTTCAATTAAAGGCGCGCTCCGCAGTGAATTCGGAAAAGGCGCATCAAGAAGAATCCGTCGCGATGGCAGCGTTCCAGCAGTTATCTATGGACATGGTGAGAAGCCAATACACATCTCTCTTCCAGCACGCGAAGTTGGAGTAGCGATAAAGACCTCTAACGTTCTTCTCAACGTTGATTTAGGTGAGAAGCAAGAGCTAGTGCTTCCCAAGTCAATCGTTCGTAATCCTCTTAAAGGAACTTTGGAACATATTGATTTAATTATTGTTCGTCGTGGTGAGCGCGTTGTCGTTCACGTTCCTGTTCACACCCATGGCAAGTACGATCCAGAAGGTATTTTGGAGCACGTACATAACACTATTGAAGTTGAAGTCGATGTAACAGCAATTCCATCATCACTTGATCTTGATATTGAAGGCTTGATGGCTGGAGATTCAAAGACAGCATCAGAGGTAACTCTTCCTGCGGGCGTAATCCTTAAGAGCGATCCAAAGATGACTGTTATCCATCTATCGGTTCGCGTGGCGTTTGAAGAAGTTGTCGCTGTTGCTGCTACCCCAGCTGAAGGTGAAGCTGCGGCCGCTGCTGCTGCTCCTGCTGAAGGTGCACCTGCTGAGGAGAGTAAAGAAAAATAAAGGGCTAACCTTGCTCCATGTTTGGCAGATCAAACAAGGATAAAGGCGGAGCTTCTCCCAACCGATGGCTATTAATTGGCCTCGGTAATCCTGGCAAAGAGTATGAAAAGACGCGCCATAATATTGGCGCGGCATTGATAGCTGAGTCTGCCAAAAAAGCTGGAGTTAATTTTTCATCTCACAAATCTCGTGCAGATATTGCTGAGATAAGCATTGGAGTTGGCGCTCAAAGAGTCTTGCTAATTGCAGCAACACTTCGCTGTTATATGAATGAATCTGGCGGTCCAACAAGCTCTCTTGCTAACTTCTTTAAGGTCAGTAGTGATCACATAATCATCGCTCATGATGAGTTAGATATACCGTTTCAATCTATTCGTATTAAGTACGGCGGTGGCGATAATGGCCATAATGGCCTTAAGAGCGTTACCTCTGGACTTTCTAGTTCTGATTACTATCGCATCAGACTTGGTATTGGCCGACCAATCGGCGAGCAAGATCCAGCTGACTTTGTCTTAAAGCCTTTCACATCTACTGAGCGAAAAGACCTAGATCTATTCTTGCAAAGAGGTATTGATGCTGTTGAGCTTCTTATTACGCAGGGAATTGAAAAGGCTCAGAACTCCTTTAACAAGTAATCAACCAGTATTTCTAAGTCCTGCAGCCACGCCATTAATCGTTAATAGTAAAGCTCTAGTATTTAGGGGATCACTACTTCCTTCACGGACTTTCTTTAGAAGAGATATTTGTAATAAATGAAGCGGAGCAAGGTAGGCATCACGAACTTGAAGAGTTTGAGCAAGAATTTCTTGGTCGGCCAAAATATCTTCCTTGCCAGTTAGTAGCAATATCTCGTTAACAGTTAATTCAAACTCTGCCTTGATGTCATCTAAGAAGTAATGAAGTGAGGGATCAACTAAAGCCAAAACATATTTACTTGCCATCTCTAAATCAGTTTTAGCGATGGTCATCTCCACATTACTTATAAATGTTCTAAAGAAGTGCCAATCTTTTAGCATGGCTGCCATGCTCGATGAGTGGCCTGCTAAACGCGCGGCTTTAAGACCACTTCCCACTCCGTACCAGCCAGGGACAATCTGTCGTGATTGAGTCCAACCAAATACCCAAGGAATTGCTCGAAGTGATGACAAATCAGCGCTTGCATCCGGCCTTCTTGAGGGGCGAGAGCCTAAAAAGAGATTTCCGAGCTGTTCAACAGGAGTTGATTGATAAAAATAATTAGCAAGCTCTGGGTTTTCAACTAGCGAGCGATATCTAGCAAAGGCCGCTGAGCTAATTGATTCCATCGCTGAATTCCATTTGGCAAGATCTTCTGGAGATTGACGAGCAGAGCGATTAAGTATCGTTGCCTCTAGAGCTGCAGCAAGAGTTAATTCAACATTCTCTCTTGCAAGAGCTGGGAGGGCGTACTTATCAGAGATGACTTCGCCCTGTTCAGTCATCTTTATCTGTCCATCTAGAGTTCCCCAAGGAAGAGCGATGATGGCGTCATAAGTTGGTCCGCCGCCGCGGCCGACAGATCCACCTCGACCGTGAAATAGCCTTAACTTCACACCATACTTTCCAGCAACATCTCTAAGTTTTCGCTGTGCTTGATGGATCTCCCACTGGCTGGTAGCAATACCTGCATCTTTATTTGAATCAGAGTAGCCAAGCATTACCTCTTGAATATCGCCACGTAATTTCACATATTGGCGATAAATTTTGTTATTTAAGAGTTTTTCTAAAATATCTCCAGCTGCTCTAAGTTCAGCAACAGTTTCAAGTAGAGGTGCAACATCAATTTCGGCTTTTCCACTTTCAATATTTACAAGTCCAGCTTCCTTTGCTAGATATAGCGCAGCCAAAACATCTTCAGGGCCTTTTGTCATTGAGACTATATAGGTTTCAATTACTGATGGATCAAAACTTGCTTGTAGCTCTTTTATGGCCACAAAAGTCCTTAGAGTCTTTCCATCTATTTCGCTTAGTTTTGAAATATTTCGCCTAGCTTGGGTGAGCTCATGGGTAAGAAAATCAGCTTTTTCTTCAGGGGAGAGTTGTAAATAATTACTATCGCTAAAAAGTGATTGAATCGCATTGGTATGAGCCTGAGAGTGCTCTCTTACATCCATAGTTGCGTGAGTCAGACCAAATGCTGAGATTGTTCGTATGGTGCGCTCAAGTAAGCCTTTGGCTATTAACTCGCCACGATTTTGCATCAGTGAGTCATACATCAACATCAAATCATCAATTAGCTCTTTGCTATTTGCATAATCACGCCCTACTTGATGCTCGGTGCGATTTTGGTGTCTACTTCTAGTTAGAAGCAAGCGATGACCAATTGCAGTAGCTTTGAGACGGTAAGGCTCTTCAACATTTATCCTTCTAAATCTAGGCTCAATCTCAGGCAAGTTCTCTAAATCCTTAGCAACAGAATCAAGAAGTTGCTTTGATGTTCCTACAATTTTGGTTGAAACAGATAGAGCCTGACGAAGTTCATCAATTACTTCATTTAGAACTCTTATGGCATGGCCCATCTGGAGCACAATTGCATCTTTGGTGACCTCAGGGGTTATGTTTGGATTACCGTCTCGATCTCCACCAATCCAAGAACCAAACTTTAGAACTGAATCTCTTGGCGAAACTGTTATCCCAAGTCTTGAAATTTCCCGAGAGAAGTCTTCAAGAACTTCCGGAATTGTTAGTCGGAAGAGATCATCTAGATAGTAAAGAGCATTTATTGCTTCATCAAGTGGCTCTGGTCGGCCAAGTCTTAACTCATCGGTTTGCCAGAGCAGATCTACCGATTCAGCAAGACGTCGGTCACGAGGTGGGCTATCACTTTTATCTAATAACTCAGAGATAGTCGAGAGTTTTCCAAGAACTGAGCGACGAGCAGCTTCAGTTGGGTGCGCTGTAAATACTGGTCGAACTTGAAAATTCTTCAACCACTTTTCAATATCTTGACTTGTAAAGCCTTCAGAAGTTTTACCCGCAGCCAAGATATTATCGACAGCTCTACTCAACCAGGAGCCACCCTTAATACGCTCTTTTGCCAGAATCCTTGAGCGGTGAACTTGTTCAGCAACGTTTGCTAAATTGAAGTAGACATTAAATGCTCTTACTAATTTCACTGATTGATCTGCTGATATTGATTGAAGGAGCTCTTCGCCCCCGCCTTCGCGCACTGACTTTCTAACCAGCTCCACTAAATCAAGAAGCTCTTGACCATCTTGGCGAGCAAGAGATTGGCCTAAGAGATCGCCTAAACGGCGGACATCACTTCTAAGTGAGAGATTTTCTTCGGCTGAAGTAGGCACGGACACGGGCTAATAATGGCACGATAGAATTACACCGCGTTTTACAGATAAGCCCCTTTCATCTTGGAAGCAGCACCCCTGCCCTCTATGAAATCGGGGCTAATCGGCGTTGAGCGTAATTCAAGAGACGAAGGAGCAAATCAAAGTGAGTGGAAAGCTAGCGGGCTTTATCTCGCTATCTGAAACAACAGAGCTTGCCTTGGAGCAGAGTGAAGTTGCAGTAATTGCTCCAGCACCAGCTCTTCCATTCCTAATTGCTGAAAGAAGTAAGAAAGCTCCGCAGTTAGTAATCACTCATTCAAGTTCTAGAGCATCAGAGATTGCTCTGCAATTATCGGAGCTAGTAGATCAGGTAGCAGAATTTCCAGCTTGGGAGAGTTTGCCTCATGAACGCCTAAGTCCGAACAGCGATACTGTGGCAAGACGAATAGATACTCTTATGAATCTAGACAAAACTAGAGTTGTAGTAACAACTGCAAGAGCTTTACTACAACCAATTAATCAAGAAATTATTGAAATGCCGATGTTAAGCATTCAAAGCGGCAGACAACAAAACTTTTCAGAGCTGATTCAAGAGCTAACTCACCGGGCCTATAGCCGAGTAGATATGGTGGAGAAGCGCGGAGACTTTGCAGTAAGAGGCGGAATTATTGATCTATTTCCACCACTTGCAGATCATCCAGTGCGTATTGAATTCTTCGGTGATGAGATAGAGGAGATTAAGTATTTTGAAGTTAGCGATCAAAGAACCTTTGCATTAGTAGACGGAAGCCTTAATCTCATTCCTTGCAGAGAGTTGATTCTTACTCCAGAGGTAGCAGAGCGAGCAAGGCAATTAGCAGGAAAGTATTCAGAGATAAGTGAAATCTGTAATAAGGCTGCAGAGGGAATTTATAGCCAAGGCCTTGAATCATTACTTTCAGTTTTATCTAAGAAGTTGGTGCCGCTTCTAGAACTCCTTCCTAAGGGCTATGAAGTAATAAGTCTTGATCAAGAGCGAATCGCTCTACGGGTCAGAGATTTAATAAGCACTAATGAAGAGTTTCTTGAAGCTGCTTGGTCTAGCGCTGCCCTTTCTCAAGGCGGTGACGAAAGTTTTAATACACCACTTCGCAAGGATCTATCTTCTGGTGGCTTTTTAGAATTAGATGAAGTTACTGCATACGCCGCAGATAATGGAATTACCTGGCGCCATATCAACTCATACGGCACTCCAGAAGATCTACAGATCAATCAATTTATCGCACTGGAGCCAGTTAAAAGTAATTTTGAAAAGTTAATCCAGCAAGTTAAAACATGGATTAGCCAAGGATTTCTAGTGGTCATCTCCTTAGAAGGCATTGGAATTCTTGAGCGTTATCGAGACATATTTGCAGATGGTGATATCGCTGTTTCTCTAGTTGAAAAGTTAAGTTCTGATCTATCGCCGGATAAGCTCTATTTAACATCCACCGTAATTCGCCATGGATTTATTGATCAAGAGCAAAGGATTGTCCTTCTTACTGAAGCAGATATCACTGGAAATAATGACCTGCGTGCAGCAACGTCACGAATGCCATCCAAGAGGAAGGCAAGCATTGATCCTCTCGAGCTAAAGAGCGGGGATTATGTGGTTCACGAACAACACGGTGTTGGCAGATATCTTGAATTAGTGCAGCGAGATGTTGCAGGAATTTCTAGGGAGTATTTGGTAATTGAATATGCCTCTTCAAAGAAAGGCCATCCTGCAGATCGTATCTATGTGCCAACTGATTCTTTAGAGCAGATCACACGCTATATCGGTGGGGAAGCTCCAGCAGTTCACCGCATTGGAGGTGGAGAGTGGATTAAAGCAAAGAGTCGAGCCAAGAAAGCGGTTAAGGAAATTGCTGGCGAATTGATTCGTCTTTATGCGGCAAGAACGAGTGCTCCTGGATTTGCATTCTCGCCTGACACCACATGGCAGCGAGAACTCGAGGACTCCTTTGCCTATGTTGAAACTCCAGATCAATTAGTGACTATTAATGAAGTCAAAGAGGATATGCAACGTCCCTATCCAATGGATCGAATTATCTGTGGCGATGTGGGATATGGAAAGACGGAAATTGCTATTAGGGCAGCATTCAAAGCAGTTCAAGATGCAAAGCAAGTTGCAGTCTTAGTCCCAACAACACTTCTTGCTCAGCAACATCTGGCAACATTTACCCAGCGTTATAGCGGATTTCCAATATCTGTTTCAGCTCTATCGCGTTTTGCATCAAATAAGGAGATTAGTGAAACGCTATCCGGCCTTGCTAGTGGTGGTGTAGATATCGTAATCGGCACCCATAGATTGCTCTCAGATGATGTTGCTTTTAGAGATTTAGGTTTGATTATTGTTGATGAAGAACAAAGGTTTGGCGTTGAGCATAAAGAGAAGTTAAAGAAATTGAGAGCCAGTGTTGATGTTTTATCCATGTCTGCAACTCCAATTCCTCGAACTCTAGAGATGGCCATAACAGGCATTCGAGAAATGTCCACAATAACTACGCCACCAGAGCAGCGTCATCCAGTTCTTACCTATGTTGGCGCCTATGATGAAAAGCAAGTAGCAGCAGCGATTCATCGAGAACTACTGCGAGATGGCCAAGTCTTTTATATTCACAATCGTGTGGAGTCAATTGATGATGTAGCTGCCAAGATTAGGCGGTTGGTGCCTCAGGCAAGTGTGGCTATCGCTCATGGGCAAATGAGTGAAGCAAATTTAGAGCAGGTGGTTGTAGGTTTCTGGAATCGCGAATTTGATGTTTTAGTCTGCACCACAATTGTTGAAAATGGCATAGATGTTGCAAATGCCAATACTCTAATTGTTGAG
>Ga0247840_10010914_pt1 | contig 11208 bp, 14 predicted proteins | sample LaCruzMarch2015__FD_192404 | JGI IMG/M metagenome (GOLD analysis project Ga0247840, IMG submission 192404) | Freshwater microbial communities from meromictic Lake La Cruz, Castile-La Mancha, Spain - LaCruzMarch2015_17m | ecosystem: Environmental > Aquatic > Freshwater > Lake | place: Spain...
ACCGCATCGCCAGGGTTGGTGGCGTTATCCATGGAGGTGGCCTTGCGCAGCTTGTTCATCAAGTCGATTGGGTTGGCGGAATCGAGCGCCGAACCACCTCGATTGGTTCCGGTGCCGTAATCGAGCTCCCGCTCCTGCTGGGGACTGCTGATCGTTTGGCCGTAGCCCTTTTCCTGGGCCCTGGCCGCTCCAACTCCAGCTACAGAAGCAACTCCAACTACCGAAGCAATCCCAACTACAGAAGCAACCCCCGCGGCCAAAGCAACCGTTGCGCCAAAGTAGCCCAGGGAATTGCCTCCCAAGGCTTTGCTTCCAAGTGCACTGGCAGAGCGGGTGCTGGACAGCGGCGAAATATCAGCGGCCATGGGTTATGCACTCCGATGCTCTCCGAGTCCCATCCTAGGTGCGTTCAAAACGAAGCATGCAAGAGGTGACAATCAAATCCATCCCGCTTGCCTTGCCTGCACTGGGGGAGGAGGGGAGCTGAACAACTACATCGTCTACTGGAAGTCCTTTGCCGAAACCGAGAAAGGAACGGTCTGGCTCTGGTGCAGCCCGGAGATGACTGCCCACGCTGGACTCCGCCATGACGAGTTCATCCCTCTCCGTTCACGGGGCTATCGCCCAGCCCTCCTCATTGCCCGTGGCATCAAGTGGACCGTCACCTGGGAAGACGGCACCAGCCACACCTTCAAGGCCAGTCCACAGGTCACCAAGACAGTGATGGCCGAGATCGCTCAGCGATGGAACTGGGCCCCAGTCACCCTGCAACGGGATAAGGGCAGGCCGTTTGATCTGGCCTCCCTGGTGGAGGAAAGCCACAGCCACGTCTACCTGGTGCGGCTACTGACGTTCGATCCAACCGCTGACGGGCGGGCTTACTACAAGATCGGCAAAGCCATCTCCATCCCCAAGCGGATCAAGCAGTTCGGCCCATGTGAGCTGGTCGCTGAAGCCAGGCTGTCCAGCGAGAAGGAGAGCCTCACTGCCGAGGCCCAGCTGCATCAGCAGTTCGCCCCATGGCGCAAGCCGGAAACGGAAATCTTCTGCCTAACCGGCGCCCAACTGGAAGTGGTGAAGGCTGCAATGGCCGCGCACACGGTTCAATTTTCTGGATCCAATACCCCATCCGGGTGATGCTCAAATGCACAGCTTCGACTGAAACAGATCATGGCTAAGACCAAACCGCTTCATCCAGTCGCCCCCTGAAATGGCACCAAAACCTCCAACACCCGAACAAATGGTGAGAACGGTGGAAGAAAAAAGTGGGGGAGGATGGGAGCTCTTGGATAGCACATTGAAAGGGGAGAACCATTCTTACCACTGCGAATGCCGCACACATGGCCCTTTCTCAAGTTCTTGGTCATCACTCAGGCTGGGGCCCGGGTATCGCCAAAGCGGCAAGGCAAGACAAATCGAAAGCGTCTCCAACTACAGCAGGCTTGCCCTGGATCTATGGCTCATATACTGCGAAAGCCTTGAGCCTGGCCTGATACTCCCACGAAGTGAAGTTAGCAGCGGCCAAATCTATTCCGCTGCGGATTGCCTCACCGTTGCTCGCCGCGAAAGGAATAAAATAATGTTCTATTCTTTTGCCACAGCAAAGAATTAGAGTTAGAGTTTGGAAAACATTGAATCAAGATGGTGGTTCGCCATTTACCAATCCTTGTTATTGCCTGTGCTGCCCTTCCGGGATTGGCCCAGGTGATGCCACAGCTTCCTGGTGATCATGAATTCACCAACTGCCGCAATGATGAGCCAATGTCAACTTCAAGATTCCCAAGCATAGCGATTAGCGCCAGGATCTGCAGCGCGAATCTAAATAATCCATTTAACGTAGTTGGGGGAAATATGTGCTGATGCAGTATAGGCGAGAAGAATTTACAAGCTCCCTTGGGCCAGAAAGCTCGACCAATTACTATGGGGCCTTTGGCATCTCTTGCTCTGATGGATTGTTTTATTACAAAAACATTGCTGAGTCCAGGTCGGGAAAGGGCATTAAGTACGTTTCCTCTGACTGGGAGAAACACGATCTAGAGTACCCAGGTGATCCAGGAAGCTTGATTAATAATGCACGAATTATTGTCAAGACCCGCTGCCCACTGCGACCCGGTTACTCAAGAGTTGGGAGCATTATTCTAGATCTTCGAAATGTCGTTCGAAATAGTGACAGGGCCAATGTCCGTGGCTACGAATTTGATAAAGATTATTTACTAAGCTTGGACTGCCGTCGGCTTACCTTTGGCATTGACGAAGAGCCCAAAACGCTAATCCCGCCTGGCTCGAGTGCTTTGGAAGCGTATAAAAAAATCTGCCTGGCAAGCCGCAAGTAAAATATCCAACTTAAGCCTTTTCGCATTGGAGCTAACTCGGGACTCCTGAAAAAGCTTCCAGCGAGTCGCTTTGATTCCAGCCAAGAAGCAGGGGCGCAGGAAGCTCACTTGTTGGCTATGCAGTGACGGGCAATCCTTCTGTTTCAATCCGTAAAATAGTTCTGAGCGCCATCCAGAGGGAGCCTGGCCTCTGAAAGGCATAAATCCAAGTAAAGATAGTGATAAAGAAGAGGCGGAGGAGCCTCCGGATCTTCTCTGCGCACATCACCACAAAGGCCATGGAGATCGAGTTCTCTGCACCTTTGCTCAACCGAGCCATAATCAAATCTAGTGAATACTTCCTCTTCCCTGATCCAAAGCATCCTTCCACTTCGTTTCGTCTCCGCTGGTCTGCGCTGAGCTGCTGCTTTTGAGCAGCACCAATCTCTTGATTCTTAGGCGGCCTTCCCAATCGCTTACCAGAAAGCCGTATATCGTTCCGAGTGCAGAAGTTTCGGTTCTTGGTGTTGATGTAGATACGATCTGCGCAGATTCGCTCGGGGTAGCAGCCATACTCTTGCTTGTATTTCTTAGCTTGTGGAATCAGGTCTTCGGCCTCGTTGTATGGATCCCAGCTGATCCTGTGTAGGAAGGCAAAGCCATTTCGCACAGACACACTAATTTTGGCGCCAAACTCAACAGCAGCTTTCGCCTTGCCTCGAACAATGGGCCGTACGTGTCTCTGAACCAAGTTCACAATGCGATCGGGCATGCTGCGCGTCTTGGAGTACAACAGGATGCTTTGCTGGCGGTGCAGCTCGCTGATCACGAGCAGTTTCTGCCACCAATGGGTCTTCAAGCCCGAAAGCATGGCACCAGAAGTGATCAGGGCATCGATAGCATCAAGATTCCGCTGCAGATAGTCGAGCTGACGGCGTATTGCGGCTTTTATCTTCCTGCGGCGTGGCTTCTTCTGTTTGGCGACATTGAGGAAAGCAGCACGAGCCCTACCACGATCGTAACGTGGCTTGTATTTGCGAAAATCTGATTGTTGGATACACAGGTCATCAATGATCCGTTCGGTTGAGTCCCTCGCCTCGTTTAGCAGCTTTAGATCAGTCGGATAGGTGATGTCTGCTGGCGTGCAAGATGCATCGATGGTCAGTGTTCCCCAGTTCTTGTCCTCTGGCCAATCTGCAGGCTTCATGAGGTCATCAAGTGAAATCTGTTCGCCTGATCCGGCATCTGGATTATCAGAGTCATCGTCTGGGAGTGACGCCACAGCCTCGAGCACCAAGGCCTTACCGCGTTCGGCAATAAGTTCATTGATCCGATTGAGATCTTCCTCCGAGAATCTCTTACGGAAATGAACCATCATCGACGGGTCAAATGGTGCCTTAGTGGAATATCCGGCAAAGCCAAGAAAAAATTGCATGTAAGCATTCTCTCTGATCTGCTCGACGGTCTCCTCGTCGGTTAACCCAAGCCGCTGCTTGATAAACAGCGCACCAAATGCCAGCCTTACAGGCTTTGCAGGAGCACCAGTAGTGGGGCTGAACTGAGGAGCATATGTTTGTTCTAACTCTTCCCATGGCATCAGGGAGGAGAAAATCACCCAGCGATTGTCCGAGTCCAAGGTGCCGCAAAAAGGCACATGGAACTCCTCGATTGTGAGCTGCCCGTTATGGTGTTTACGGTACATCTGCAGTGCTCAGCAGTTGTAGCAATCGTCAATTGCCCTGATCGAGGCCAGTTTATCGGGTTTTAATCGCTGAAACAAGCTGCGCTGGAAGTGATCTGGCTTTTTCAGGAGTCCCTAACTCGCCAATCTATGCTGTTGGCGTGATGTCAGTGAATGGATATTCCTCGTCATTTCCAGTCAACGACACTAAATTTAGTTTCGGCCAGCGCATATGTCCAACAAGTCTGACTCGGTTCTCCTGATTCTAGTGCCTGATTTGAAGATGCTCAAAGCGCATCAATAGTGTTCTCTGTGAATTGTCTTAATTTACTTTTATGTGCTTTTACTAGGATTTAATTTGGTTCTCGCGCCACCGATAAGCCAGGCTACCCGCTAGGCCAAGCATGGTGCTGGCCAGCACCAGAGAGATTTGAAGCGCGCCCACGGTGATGGTGGTAAAGCTCCCAATTGCAATCAGTCCTGATCCTGCAGCGAACAGTGACCCACAGATCAAGAGCATTTGGGCCCTCCCCTTCCAATTGTTTTTGTAGTCGGGGAGCATCAGGGCGTTCCAGATTCCGTAGGCACCCAGGCAACAAATCGCATAGCCAAGTACTGAGACAAGAGCAATCCAGCCAGTAGCAAGGCACTGCTGTAGGCCCTGGATCCCAACAGGCAGCCAAGCTGCATTCAGGCAAATTGAGGTCGCGATCGTGATGCGGGCCATTTGCTTCTTCTTTCTCTCATGTCGATGCAATAGCCAACTGAGATCAGGATCGCTGCAGTACCCACCAGGCCCCACAACGGCTTCGCGCCCATCTGCATGTCGATAAATATGTTCGTAGCTCCATTCCTCATCTTCGTAGTCGATGAATTGGATGATTTGCCAGTCGCCGATCTTGAAGCACATGTGATTTGGGCGGCGTCAAAAATCAATCTGTTTCCCGAAGCGTATATAAAGAAGGTTCAGTAGATGAGTCAATGATTTTGCCTGCTACTCGGATACCTTGTGTGCGCTTTGAACGTTGTATTCGGTGCTCGGGCAAGTGCTGTTATTTCCTGGTGGTGGCTCTCCTTCTGGGCAGCTAGGATTTACAGCTGCTCTGGAAAGCCCCTCAAGTCGCAATACTCCTGCCCAGGAAAATAGGCCCATCCCGCCACATTTCCAACCCTTGCCTGCAACACGCGGATCATGCCCTCTGCCGCCCCCTCCCAAGCGCCTGGGATAGAGGCACTGAACTTCGCTGCAGTTGCCTCCGCCTACATAGGCCCATCCAACAGGGCATTGGTTGCCTTCAGCGATGTCGGCTCCTTGCTGAATGATGGTTCGCTGAGGGGATGTGGCCTCGCCGGTCATTGTTTTGACGCACCCGGCGTAATCCTTCGCCTCTATGCAGAGCTTGTGAATCTTCGGATCAACCTGCGCCATGACTGGAGCAGCTAGAAGGATTGAAAAAGCAGTGGCTAGTTGAAGGTGACGCATACAGGTGATGTTAAGGAAGGCGGTCATGTCGAATCCGGGGATCAGTTACTCCGCTGCTGCTTCCTGAAATCCCAAGGCTTCAGCTCGTTACCCCATCGCCAGACGCCTTGCGGGTAACGCTCGGCCTGCTCTTCGGCATCAAGGTAAGCGTTGGCGTCACAGCCGCCTAGGTAGTCCCGGTAGGCGTAGGCCAGGCCCATGCGGACCAGTTCAAGCTTGACGTTGCGGCCACCGGCATAGACCTCAGCAACGGTCCTGCCGTACTTGTCGATGGTCTGGGGGCGAAGTTCAAGGGAACCGTTGGACAGGAGCTGCTTGAGCGTCTGGGTAGCATGCGGTTTCTGGGGCATCAATGCAGGCCAGGCGAACAGTCATCTTCTGACCTTTAGCAGTGGTGACGCGAATGGTGTCGCCATCACCAACGGAGACGAGGGAGACAGGGCCGCCGGGTGGTGGAGCTGAAAGCTGGAATGGGAAACCCAAATGCAGCTTGGGCACCACAATCTTCTGTTCCCCCCATAAAGACGAGAAGTAGGGGTGGCTATTACAACACTGCGACGACAAAAGACGGGCATCCATGCCGTCGTTACTTCTGAGAGACAGGGGGATAAGAAAAAGTGGGCAAGCTGATTCCTAGCGTCCCAGTGCTGTGCGCAGACAGGCTAGTCATAAGGGTTTAGATTACTTTGCCACTTTCCAAAACTTTTGAGGAACGAGGTGTGAGGTTCAGAATTCTTGAACTCGACGATGAACGACTCGAATTTCCCGTTAACACCCAGAGTGACAGAAGTCATAAAACTTTGAGGCCATCCACCCTTGTTGACGAAATACGTCCATCCAGAAACTTGGTCTCTCAATACCGAACGTCCGCAAAAATTGATTTCTGAGTTTTTGCTTGAGATTGACTCGTTCGGAGGAAAGACAATCTTGCAGCTACTGCCGTTTACAAACGAATCATATGAAAGGACTTTCGTATTGTCGACTCCAGCCCAGGCACAACTTGCCGCCATGGAAGCAGTAGCAATCACTATTTGTGCGAGTGCTGAACGCATTTGACTTTGATGGTGATGCTTTCTTAATTGTGCCTATTAACATAGCCAGTGTCAACTGTTCGAACAATTGCCCGTCCCGTCTGAGGTAGTTACGGTCGCTGGCCTGCACCCTTGTGACAGTCGCGGCAACCGTCGCGCAAGTTTGGCAGGGGTTTGTGCATGTGCTCGGCAGCGGGTCCTCCGAAAAAAGCCCCGCAGCGGATATTTAGTCCGATGGGCAAAAATCTCTGTCACACCATTGCATTTGCGAGATTGTGGCCTATCGCAGCATGAGGTCAGTCACCACACAGCCAAATGGGATTTTTTGAAGCTCTTTGCCGCTACCTGCGTTCGATAGAGAAGGAGAAGAACGGGGCGAGAATTTTTGATGCCGAGCTATTGCAGTACGTGTATTTCAACGTGGACCCGACATACGGGGACCTGATGGATGAGCTGAATACGACCAACGCTTCGATTAGCCGAGCCACCAAGCGACTTGGCGGGGTGAGCCGAAACGATGACAAGCCTGGCTATGGGATGGTGGAGGTGACGAAAGACCCTGCCGAGGGACGCCGAAACCAGGTGAGGCTTAGTTCGATGGGGTTAAGCGCAATGCGTTACGTCGAGCAATGCACCAAGACCTAGCCCTGTAGGGGCTTGGCCTCAGCAAACTCTTCTCCTGCCCTTTGGGGCCTACCACTTGTGCTAGTTCACGGCTCTGGTTTAGCAAAGGGATTGCCTAGGGCACACTTGCCTCAAGACTCATCTGACCAATGCGCCGCCTCGTCCTTGGCTCACTCCTGCTGACGCTTCCTCTATGTGGCGCAAGTGCTCTTGCACAAACCGTTGAATCCTCATTTCAGGAACAGACGTTTGATGCGCTACAGGGCAGCAAGCAGGGAAGTGAATGCAAAGTTGTTTTCAGAGCGGCAGAGCTGTCTCTCTGCAACGAAGTGATTGTTCCCCGTCAGGCATCACCGGATTATCGCTACAGGGATAGAGAACATGCTGGACGCTTTACCGACCACCGTTTCATCATCGGGTGGAGAGAGCAAGGCGTCACCAGGTGGAAACATATGACGATTGTCTTTAGGAATACCGAAACAGCACAACGCTTTAACACGGTTTTCGCGGCATGGGCCGACCGGATGCCGCAGGAATTAAGTCCCTAGTGGAATCATTAACAGTCGAGAAACTTCCTCAAAAGAGTCAGTACAATGGCAGGGGAAGCCACCGACTTCGGGTTAGGGAGTGAATAGCTCCCCAGTAGGTCCAGGCCGCTTCTTTGGCCTTGTCAGAATGCAGTAACGATCTAGAGTAGTTGCCCAGGACTAAGACCGCACCAGCCCCAGCACCAGTTACTCCAGTAGCAGAGATACGGGAGCCAACGCAAACTCAGGCATTGATGCTTGATGCGCCCTGGGGAGATGATTTATGCATTATCTCGGCCAGTGGCACCGGCAAGAGTTGGGGGATTGCGTTGTTGCTCGCGAGGGATGCAGCGCATTTCAAAACGAACTTTGCTGCGTTGGTTACCAGGCAGACGTATCAGAGTCTGACTGAGCTGCAGGGGCTGTTGTGGGGATACTTCAGCCAGGCTTTCCCTGGCACCACCTACAGCGGGTCTGATTTGACCTTCAGGTTGGGCGGCAAGGAGATGCCATTTGGCCGTGTGGAGTTGGCTTATGTGGGCAGTGGCCCTGGTGAGCAGGTGAGGGCGCTGGCCAGGTTGTAGGGGCGCTCATTCGTGCTGGCCCTGCATGACGAGGTGGGTGCACACTTCGACAGCGGCTTCATTGATACGGCGGCTGCAATATTGCGCGGCCCTGCTGGTATCCCGACAAGGACAGGCCTGCTGGGAAACCCTGGCGGGCTTGTCGTGGGCTATCCACACGAAACACCCACCAGAACCAATCTTCAGGGGTCAGCTACTGGGGCTGTGGATCAAACTCATCCGGCCTGTCTCTGTACCAAATCACGCATGCCTTCAGCTCCTGAAGCGGGAAGATTTTCTTTCAGATCGGCTGGTTGGCAACAACTCGTGCGGGTAAGCCTGGACACGTGGTTCGCGAAGGCTTGAGTTCAACAGGTGAATTTGGCAATATGTTACGGATTTTATCTAAATAGTGGTAGGATAAACGAGGCGCTCATTAAGTGCATCCTTTTCGCATCCGCTGCCTGTGAAGTCAATATCTTCGGTCGTCCTAATGGTCGCCTTGGCGACTCCTGCAAAGGCAAGTCCTAGCGGTGTTTTCGAGACCGCATACTGTCGATTTAATAACAACAAGCCAATTTCTTGCCTGGTAAGAAATCGCTACCGCGATAGGGCTTCTGCCTGGGAAACCACGATTAAGTCTCCCAATGGATCTATCACGAATTTTCTTTCTTCAACTCCGTGTGATGAAAAACAGGGCTTTAATCATGCTTTCGACTCAAGTGGTGGAGTTTGGAGGGTGAATGGTCAGGGCCTCTACGTAAATAGTGAAAACGGCAACCGTATCCAGATCTTCTACAACAATCAGTAGCTGAAGGCTGAAGCGCGCCAGCCCGCCGGCGCCGGATCTTGAGCTGCATTAGTTCCAGTACTCCCTGTCGCTTCAGAGCCCCAGGCGTCGAGCTCACCGCCGATGGCGCTTCGGGTCAGGCCGACGAATCGTTGATGCAGCAACTGGTCAAAGGCCGGGTCCTTGGCGAACCACTGGCGCGGCCGGCATTGCACGAACTAGAGGGCCAGAACCTCGCTGGCCTGGTCGCGCTGGCCTGGCATCAGAGCAGTGCCTGAACGCTGGCCACCTTGTCCTCCAGGGTCTGCTCCTTATCGGTGCGGGTATTGATCTTGACGGTGGTGTAAACCCGAGGGCACCCCATGGCGTGCACCGCCTTGTGGCAGGCCTCGATGGCGGCGAACACCGGCTCCCACTCCCCCTCGATCGCCGTGCCGTTGGGATGCAGCTGGATCTTGAGGCCGGCCTCAGAGAGCACCTTCTCGCAGGCAGCGATGTAGGGGGTCAGGTGCACGCCCACACCTATCGGCACCACACATAGATCAACGATCACTTTCATGGTCAGTCCCGGCACATTGCACCCATCGTGGAGGCACCTGCAAAGGAGCTGACGTGTCTGTTTTTCCGCTGCTGGTGATTGTTCATGCCCTGACAGCTACCGGCATTGCCCAGGGAGAGGGCAGTGGTTCCTGCCTCAGCGGCTCTTGACGCAGTAGCCACCGGATGAATACCAACCCAGCGGGCATCCCTTGCCGCTCTTCTGGATCGCCTCCCGCTCGTTACTGGGGCTGCTGAGGCAGTAGTTGCCAGAGGAATAAAAACCCAGCGGGCAGCCAGCGCCGCTTTTCTCGATGGCGCCGCGGGTGTTGCCCCCGGAGCTGGGGACGCAGTAGCCGCCAGAGCTGTAGTAATCAAGCGGGCAGCCTCCCACCTTGGGCAGGGGTTGCACCGGCTGCTGGGCTAGGGCACTTCCTGCCGCCAAAGCTGCAATCGAGTAGGCAAGAAGCAGCTGATTGCGGCCCAGCGTCTTTTGAGGCATAGATACAGATTGGCGCAGATCAGCCCGCTGCAACCAAGTCATGCAGGAACAGCATGAAAAGGCTGCCGGTGCAAACTCCGGCAATGGCTAGAAAGTTTCTGCTGGGTGTGGTTGCGTTAACAGCCTTGGCATGGCCAGCGGAGGTAGTCGCACAGGGCGTCAAGGCCACCGTGCTCTCCATCGGCGACGGCGACACCATCCGCGTGCGTCAGGCGGGCAAGGCCCTCACCGTGCGGCTGGCTTGCATTGATGCCCCCGAGACGGCCCAAAGCCCATACGGCCAGCAGGCCCGCACCTATTTGCAGCAGCGCCTGCCCATCGGCAGGGAAGTAAGCCTCAACATCAAAACCACCGATCGCTACGGCCGCTCAGTTGCCGAGGTTTTCAGCGGCGTGAACATAAACCTGGCGCTGGTGGAAGACGGCCAAGTCTTTGCCTACCGCCAGTACCTCAGTGGGTGTAACGCCAAGGAGTATCTGGACGCGGAATACCGTGCCAGCCGGCGGCGCTATGGGGTCTGGCAGGTGGAGGGCGGCATCACCCGGCCTTGGGACTTCAGGCGCGCTCGCCGCTCTGCCGTCATCCCAGATGGCACCACCCCGGGTGGCCGCCGTTACCGCTGCAGCGAGATCAGCTCCTATGCCAAAGCCCAGGAGCTGCTGCGACAGGGGCACAGCTACCTGGACGGAAATGATGATGGAGAGGCCTGCGAAATGTTGCGGCGCTGAACAGCCAACAACAAGCAGCTGAGGCAAGCTGATAGGTGGCTGCAGATCAAAGGAATGCCACGCCTGCGTTACCGGCAGAACCCATTACCGCTTGGCCCAGATGCTCCAGCTGCTGAGCTCTATGGGCCAGAGCAAGCCAACCCGCCTGGTTTGCAAGTAATGGAGCAAGGCAAGCTCGCCGTGGTGCCGCTCGGCCCCTTGTTTGCAGAAACGTCACCAGCAGAAGGCTGATCATTAGTCAAATCAGGGACTTTTCTTTCGCGATCCCACTGGACAACCTGTGGGAAATTGGTACTTTCAAGGAAATTCCATTGAATTCATGCTCACCGGCCCCGAATTGCTCGCCAAGGTCAAGGAACTGGGCGATGTCTCGAAGTCCGAGCTCGTGCGCGAATGCGGCTATGTGAGCACCAAAAAAGATGGCAGTGAG
>Ga0247840_10010921_pt1 | contig 11202 bp, 11 predicted proteins | sample LaCruzMarch2015__FD_192404 | JGI IMG/M metagenome (GOLD analysis project Ga0247840, IMG submission 192404) | Freshwater microbial communities from meromictic Lake La Cruz, Castile-La Mancha, Spain - LaCruzMarch2015_17m | ecosystem: Environmental > Aquatic > Freshwater > Lake | place: Spain...
TCTTTACAGTTATGGGTAAGTTGCAAGCAGCACTAGCAACTGGTGCATGGCCAGATACTTCATCTGCAACTGGAAAGGCATTGCAAGCTGCTGGAGTTCCATCACGAAGTGCATTGTTGCTACTTGGTTTGATGGCTGGACTTCCAACACAATCAGCACACTTTGACTCAATCTCAGGTCCTGAAGGTGCGTTGAAGTTAACCTTCCCATTGGCACTTAGCCCAGCACTTGCAATCCTTGAAAACGGAACAAATGCTGCAGCACTTGCTGTTCTTGCAACACAAGATGTTGAAGCTCAAGCAGGCGGAGCAATCTTTGATAACACAAAGACTGATTACTCGGCTCGCATCGAGGGAGAACGCGTTATCTATAACGCAGCACTTTCAGGTAACACAGTAATTGATGCACTCTTGGGTGCATTGTCTGCTGCAAACCCTGGCGCACCACGTGCCAAGGCAAACCCAGCAGCAGTTGCGAAGATGAATGCACTGCACGTCAACACTGGAAAGATCAATGTTCCAACGGTTCTCATGGTTGGAATTGCAGATCCAATTACTCCAGCGGGAGCGTCACAGCGTGTTGTTGATCTGTATGCAGAGCAGTACGCAGCTGAAAAGGCTGCTGCTATTAAGGCATACCAGACATCACGTGATTACAAGACACCTACAAACAAGCTTTTGATGCTTTGGAACGTAACTCCAAGTAGCTACACAAAGTTTGATGCTGCAGGGTCACCAATCACATCTGTTCCAGCAGCACAGGGAACGAACCATTGTAACTTCACATCAGCACAATTAGTGTTGGTCGCCAAGACATTGGTTCAGGCCTCAAGTACAGGGAAGCTTCCAACAGGTGGAGCGTTGTACACAGCGGTGCGTAAAGCTGGCAACCTTTCAATTGATAAGGGCATCCGCGCACCATGGTTGAAGTCTTACGGTGACAACTAATAGATCGCTCGTAATACATCGAGGGTAAAAAAGCGGGGCCAGAGAAATCTGGCCCCGCTTTTACTTTGTCTAAAGCAACTTACTGAGCAGTCCAACCACCATCTACTGCAATGTCCACTCCGGTGATGTTGTGCGCGGCATTGGAGCATAAGAAAACTGCTATCGCACCAATTTCATCAGGTGTTGACATGCGTCGTGATGGTTGCTTTTCAGACAACAGATCTGCAATACCCGCTGCGCGATCTCCATTGTGCAAATTAACTTTTGCTTGAATCTGCGGTTCGATCAACGCCGTCTCTACCCATCCAGGACAAATTGCGTTTATTGTTACGCCGCCAGTTTCGCGTGAACCAACTGCTGCATATTCAAGAGCTGCAACCTTAGTTAAACCAATTACTCCATGTTTAGCAGAGACGTAAGGTGCCTTTGCAGCTGAAGCAACTAGCCCATGGACAGATGCTGTGTTGATCACTCGGCCGTAGCCACGCTCTTTCATCTGTGGCAACAGCAAGCGCATAGTGTCAAAGAATGAAGTTAAGTTGATTGCGACTATGTCATTCCATTTTTCACGTGGCATCTCGGCAATTGTTGCTGTGTATTGAATACCCGCGTTATTGCACAAGATGTCTACAGGACCGTTTGCAAGAATCTTTGCAACTAGCTCTTCAGTTGCCTTGGCATCTCGAAGATCTGAAACATGGTTTTCAACCTTGGGAGCACCAGCTGCAAGAACAGACTTTTCGGCGGCAGCGATTGTTGCTTCATCAGCTAGCCCATGCAAAACAATTGACGCACCTTCTGCAGCTAGTGATGTTGCAATGCCTAAACCAATTCCCTGAAAAGACCCTGTTATGAATGCGCGCTTACCTTTAAGGCTCATGAACGACCTCCGTAGATGATGGTGGCAACTTTTTCAGCACCGGACTCTTCCAAGAACATATCGTAGTGATTGCAGTCAGCCAGGAACTCAAGTTTTAACTGCGGATATGCGGGCAAGACAGCATCTAGAACAGGCATCGGGTACAGACCATTCTCTTCATTTTGTAATCCACGTTCGGCCTTAATGAAGAGAGATTGTTTTGTTAATCCCTTTAATGAAGGAGCAATTAAGTCATCACCAACTAGATCGCGCGAGTCTTCTTCTACTGCGACTGGATTTGTTGCTGGTTTCATATGCGGTTCAGTGCCACGCAAGTCATAATCTGCATACTCATCAAGAACTGGAGACCACCCTTTTGTAAATGCTGGGAGAGGTTTCCAGTAATTTCGATATGCATCTTTATTTTCGAAAGTCATTGCAAGACGTGCCATAGCTGGTCCAAGTACAAATGGCATTAATTGTTCAATTGTCATCCCAGGCGGCATGGGTAATGGAATTCCACCGTCTGCAAATACAACGTTTCCAACTTTGTCTGGATACAAACCAACTAATGCTGCGGTTACAAATGCTCCCATTGAATGTCCAATGACATCTGGATTCTTCCAACCGAAGTGATCGATGACAGCTGCCATATCTTTCGCATGTGTTGCCATTCCAAATGGACCTGGCAATGAATTTGAATCACCACGACCACGAAGATCAACAGCAAATGGTGCTTTACCTCGTGCGATTAATGAATCTGCAAAAAGCTGGAAGGCTCTATTGGAAGAAGTGACTCCGTGGATCAGTAGAACTGGCTCACCAGTTCCGTCTCCATATTGGAATACCGCTAACTCTCCACCTGTGACCGGGACCATAATTCGCTTAGTAGGCAATGACATGGGGCAAGTGTGCCTGTGCCCGCAGGGATTTCCAACCAATTTTCAGCCGTAGCCTGAAAAAAAGTAATCAAATTGCAACCTTTATAACTTGGGAGTAGCCCTGCAGACCCCCTAGATTGGCGTACAACAAGGTCCGTCGATCGCGGACCGATTAACTCGATGAGGAGTATTTTTATGAGCAAAAGCTCACTAAAGCGTTTGGTAGTAGCGGCAATTTCACTTGCTGTCCTAGCACCAAGCATCGCACCAGCTCAGGCTGCTGAAGAAATCAAAATTGGTGTTATCACATCAACATCTGGCCCACTTGCTTCATATGGCGTGGCATATAACGAAGGCCTTACATGGGGCTTGAGCTATTACACAGGTGGAAAGATGGCCATCAACGGCAAGAAGCTTGTTGTTACTTCAAAGGATGATGGCGCAGATCCTGCATCAGCAACTGCTTCATTCAAGGAAATGGTTGGTAACGGTACAAAGATTATTGTTGGAACAGCATCATCAGGTGTTGCACTAACTCTTGCTCCACTAGCTGCCCAGAACAAGGTTCTGTACATCTCAGGTCCAGCAAAGAATGACCTCGTTACATCATCAGCTAACAAGTATGTTTTCCGCTCAGGAAACTCATCAACTCAGGATCTAGCTCCACTTGCTGGCATCAAGCCAATTTCAGGCAAGAAGGTTGTTTTGTTTGTTGAAGACAACGCATTCGGTGCTGGAAACATTGCAGCAGCAAAGGCGCTCCTAGAGCCAAAGGGTGCAAAGTTTGAAGAGATCAAGGTTCCAACATCTACTTCAGATTTCACACCATTTGCTAAGAAGGCAGCAGATGCAAAGGGTGCATACATTTTCATCGCGTGGTCAAATGCTCTAACAGCAGGTGCGATGTTGACATCACTTAAGATTCAGGGTGCGTATGCAACACAGCGTCCAATCACTGGACTTGCAGGAGCTGCAACATATGACATCTACGGAACACTCTTTGAAGGAACAAATGCGATCCTTACAAACAGCTATTTCGCTGGAGCATCAAATTCAGGTGCAGCTAATGACTTAGCAACTTGGTATGCCAACAACAAGAAGACTCAGGATCTATTCACCTCAACAGGTGCAGATGCTGCAAAGATGATTGTTATGGCGCTAACTGCTAACCCAACTCAGAATGTTGATCGTATGATCTCTAACCTTGAAGGTAAGTCATGGGTTGGAGTTAAGGGTCTTATGAAGATTGACGCTTCATCTCACCTATTGATTCAGCCAATGTTCTTGGTATCACTTAATAAGTCAGGAAGCCGTTACGTTCCTAAGCTAATTAAGACAATTGCTAGCGTAGGCAAGTAATACAAAACATATAGATTAAATGAACCCCGGTGTAGAAATACACCGGGGTTCTCTATATTCTTTGCCATCAGTAACAAAGGAGTTGCGATTGTGAATTCGGCATTAAGCGTTAAGGATCTATCCCTTAACATCGGTGGCGCCAAGATTCTTGATGGAATCACTTTAGATGTTGCGCCAAATGAAACTCTTGGCATTATCGGACCAAATGGTGCCGGTAAAACATCTTTCTTTAATCTTCTTAGCGGTATCCGCAAGCCATCGCGTGGCCAGATTTTCGTCGGAGATACTGAGACTACTAACTTTGAACCACATGAGTGTGCTCGAGCAGGAATTGCTCGCACGTTCCAGACTTCAAGTGTTTTTATCAATTTAACCTGTCTTGAAAATGTTCGCATTGCAGCTCAGGCTGCAAATGGGCAATCAATGAACGTAACCAAGAATGCATACAAATTTACAGAAGTTGTGCAAACAGCTCATGATTGCCTAGCTAAAGTTGGACTCTCTGCTCGTGCAATGCAACGTGCGGGTTCGCTTTCGCATGGCGATAAGCGTCGATTGGAAATTGCAATTGTTCTTGCATCTCAATCAGACATCGTTTTACTTGATGAGCCAATGGCAGGTATGAGCGTTGAGAATGTTCCAGAACTTGTTGAGATTATTCGCGCACTTGCTACAGAGCACAAGAAAACTGTTTTGATTGTTGAACACCACATGGAGGTCATTTTGGGCCTTGCCGATCGAATCGCGGTTCTAAATTATGGTGAACTGTTGGTCTGTGACACTCCACAGAACGTAATTAACAATCCAATTGTTCAATCTGCATACATCGGAGAAGCACTATGAACGCTTTGACGGTAAAAGATCTTCACGTAAAGATCAATGAATCCCACATTTTGCACGGAGTCTCATTTGAGGTTCCTACCAATAAGGTGACTGCGTTATTGGGACGAAATGGCGTAGGAAAGTCCACTACTTTGAGAACAATCATGGGTTTCTATGAAGGTACAGGTTCTGTGGAGCTCAATGGCAAGCAGATTCTTGGAATGCAAACCCACAGAATCGTTCAATCGGGAGTGGCCTTTGTACCTGAAGATCGTGAGGTATTTGCGACACTTACAGTCAAAGAGAATCTTTCACTTGCTGCGCGAGGTAAAAACAACGATGACGCATACAAAGTTGTTTATGATCTTTTTCCAGAGTTAGATACACGGGCTGCCCAGCAAGCTGGATCACTTTCTGGTGGACAACAGCAAATGGTGGCTATCGCACGTGCACTGCTTAACAAGAATGAAATTTTATTGGTAGATGAACCGACAAAAGGATTAGCGCCAAAACTGGTTACTGAGGTTGCGGACGTTCTTGTGAAAGTTTCTCAATCAACCACGATGTTGCTAGTCGAGCAAAATCTTGCGCTTGTAAAACGAGTAGCTCAACATGTAATTGTTATGGATCAAGGTCGAGTCGTTTATCAGGGTGGACCAGAGAATCTTCATGACGAAGCGTGGGTTCATCAGATGCTAGGCGTGAGTGGAGGTCACAAGTAAATGGATACATTTATTCTGATCGGAATCACAGGAATTGGATTAGGTGCCCTGTACTTCTTGGTGGCATCTGGACTTTCATTAATTTATGGTTTGATGGGCGTTCTTAACTTTGCTCACGGAAGCTTCTTGTCCGTTGGTGCATTTGTTGGATACTGGATTGCAAGACAACTTGGCCCTGAAACTTCGATGCTCGATTTCATTCTGGCAATGATTGTCGGAGGGCTAGCTGCAGGTTTATTTGCATTAGCAATGGAGCAACTTCTAATCACCAGGTTGTATGACCGCCATATTGACCAGGCGTTGGTGACTGTAGGTGTTGCACTTGTTGTCGGCGCAGTGCTGGGTGGATGGTTTGGAAATGATTTGATCATGTTCCCAACCCCATTATGGTTCTTAAGCGCAATAAATGTTGGCGGGGCTATGATTCCTGCCGACCGCGTTGTTTATATAGCTACTGCAGTTCTATTGCTTATTGGTAACTGGATTCTTTTGAAATACACACGAATTGGATTGATTATTCGTGCAGGTGTTGAGAATCGTAATATGGTCAACGCACTAGGAATCAATGTGCGACGGGCTTTCAGTACCGTGTTTTTCTTGGGCGGGTTTGCAGCTGGGGTTGGCGGAGTACTTGTATCTGTCTATTCCAATGGCGTCTCACCTTTAATTGCCGGCTCTTATCTGATTTATGGGTTCATTGTTGTTGTAATCGGTGGGATGGGATCTGTCCCAGGAAGCTTCTTAGCAGCGATGCTGATTGGTGTTATCCGACAATTTGCTAACTATTACGTAACTGGCCTTGGCGACTTTGTGGTTGTTATTTTGTTGGCAGGTGTCTTGTTGATCAGACCACAGGGACTACTTGGAAAGGTGCGTGCATAATGTTGCGCTGGAAATATTCACGCCCGTTGTTGGGATTACTACTTGTAGTACTTGCAATTGCTCCATTCTTTACATCACTTCCATTAGGAAAGCCAGGATTACAGCAATCATTGGCAGTTGCCTTTATCTGGGGCGCACTGGCCCTGACATATGACTTGCTCTTTGGATTTACCGGTCTGCTCTCATTTGGACATGCTTTGTACTTTGCAACAGGTGTCTACGTCTCTTGTATTTTGATCAATCGCGAAATTGTTTCGTGGTGGTTGGCCGCAATAATTGCAACAGTTGCGAGTGGAGTGTTAGCAGCCCTTGTAGGTGCTGCCTCATTGCGCACGACCGGCATCACATTTGCAATGGTGACTTTGGCATTTGGTGAAGCAGGACATGTAATCGTGGGACGAAACTTCTTTGACCTAACTGGCGGAGAGAACGGAATCGCACTCAACGCAGAGTTTGTACCTCAATTCTGGATTGGTGTTTTCAATACAAAGTACATTTACTGGACCGCACTTTTGGCATTAATCGTTACCTATCTAGTCATCTGGTGGGTAACAGAGAGTTCTGCTGGACGCGTCTTTGCCGCACTCCGCGACAATGAACAAAGAGTTCAGGTTCTTGGGTTAAACACCCAACACTTCAAACTTTTATCTTTCGTGATCAGCGGAACCTTGGCTGGAATGCTCGGCTTTGTAATGCTCATTGCTGCAGGTAGCGCAGCTCCTCGATTTGCTGAATCCGGAGTCACAATTGCCTTGTTGCTAATGGTTGTTATTGGTGGCGCTGTGACTCGTTGGGGAGCAGTGCTGGGTGGAATCTTCTACTCATTTGCATCTACTCGTATGCAGGATTTAACCCAGCAGGAGTCTTTCAAATCAATTCCTGAATGGATTGGCGGTCCAATCGCAGAGCCAGCGCTATTGCTCGGAATAGTCTTCATTCTTATTGTGATGTTTGCGCCAGGTGGATTGTCAGGTGCTTACTATCGACTTCGGTTGAGGGCCCTCACTCGCAAATCATCATGAATCAAAAACTCTGGGAACCTGCGTTAACCGGTGACTCGGCAATAGAAAAACTGCAGGGTGATCTAGGGTTTAGTTCATATTCACATTTACATACCTGGAGTGTGACAAACCCCGGTGAATTTTGGTCGCGTGCATGGGATGACAACGAAATAGTTGGTACCAAGGGATCTAAGTTTTATGTGCCAGGTGCCAACTTCATTTCAGCTGAGTTCTTTGTTGATGCACGATTAAATGTTGCAGAAAATCTCTTGTCAAAGGGCGACGATAAAGATGTTGCCATTGTTTCTATTCTTGAAGATGGCTCTCGTTCTGAAATTACTTGGTCAGAACTTCGAGTAAAGGTTGCTGCCACTGCTGCCGCCATGCGCGCTGAAGGTGTGCAAGTTGGCGATCGTGTGGTTGCTTGGGTTCCTAATGTCACCGAATCAGTTATTTATGGTCTTGGTGCCCTAGGCATTGGAGCTGTTGTTTCCACGGCATCACCAGACTTTGCTCCTCACGCAGTAGAAGATCGTTTTGGCCAAATTGAGCCAAAGATTTTATTGGTAGCAGATGGTTATCAGTACAACGGTAAATACTTTGATTGCACAGAAAAATCTGCAGAAATTGAAAAACTACTACCAACGCTTAAGAAGACTATTCAAGTAAGCCAATTTGATGAGTGGATCAAACCATTTATCGAAGTTGCGGCGCAGTTCGAGCAATTGCCCTTTAATCATCCAGGTTTTGTGTTGTTTTCATCTGGCACCACAGGTAAGCCAAAGTGCATTACACATAGTGGTGCAGGCGTGATGTTAAAAGCCCAAGCCGAGATGTTGTATCAATTTAATATCTCAAAGGGCAACAAAGTCTTTTTCTTTACGACTTGTGGCTGGATGATGTGGAATTGGCTAGTTATGGCACTTGGCCGAGGAGCGACGATTGTCATATTTGATGGCGCACCAATGGCGCCAACTCCAACAATACTTTTCGATATTGCACAGAATGAAAAGTTGGATTTCTTTGGGGTATCGGCAAAATTCATTGACTCGGCAAATAAAGAAGGTTTGAAACCAGCCATTACTCATGACCTATCTACAGTCAAAACCATTGGTTCGACCGGTTCTGTGTTATCACCAGAAAGCTTTGACTATGTTTACTCATCGATAAAGCCTGATGTGCACCTTGCATCGATGTCGGGTGGAACAGATATCTGCGGCTGTTTCTTAGCAGGCGTTCCAACCCAACCTGTTTATCGGGGAGAACTGCAAGGACCATGTCTTGGAATGGCAACTGATGTTTATGATGCTCAAGGCAAAAGTGCTGCGGTTGATGAAAAGGGAGAACTGGTTTGTACTGTGCCCTTTCCATCTAAGCCAATCGGGTTTTGGAATGATACAGACAATGAAAAATACAAAGCTGCCTACTTTGAAGGATTTCCTGGAGTGTGGACTCATGGTGACTTTGCTTCAAAGTCTGCAACAGGTGGCTTTACTTTGTTTGGTCGAAGCGATGCCACATTGAATTCAAAGGGTGTGCGTATTGGAACGGCCGAGATATATCGCGTAGTGGAAACATTCCCACAAGTTCAAGAAGCCATGGCAGTCTCGCAGGATTGGGAGAATGACACCCGCGTGATTTTGTTTGTTGTTGTAAAGGCTGGCCAAGAATTTAGCGAAACTGTTGAAAAGGAAATTAAGGTCGCACTTCGAACCCAAGCAAGTCCACGCCATGTTCCGGATTTAATTGTTGTGGCCCCTGAACTTCCGCGCACCAAATCAAACAAGTTAGTAGAACTTGCCGTTACTGATGTGATCAATGGACGGGAAGTGCGAAATCGCGACGCTCTGGCTAACCCTGATTCCTTGGATTGGTTCAAAGTACTGGTGCCTTAGGCTAGGCCAGTGATCACAATTGCAACCGCTGATGAAATGCATCAGTTAGGCGAAAAGCTTTCAGCCTATTTGCGTGCTGGTGATCTAGTCCTTGTAAACGGCCCACTAGGTGCTGGCAAAACAGTATTGGCACAAGGTGTTGGGTCGGGACTAGGAATTACTGGAATTACATCTCCCACCTTTGTTATTTCACGAGTCCACAAAGCAGCTGTTGCATTTATCCATGTTGATGCCTATCGCTTAGTTGATTCGGAAAATCCCAATCTTTATCTTGATGATTTAGATCTAGATATAGCTGGGTCTATCACATTAATTGAATGGGGCGGGGCAGAATCTGCGCGCTTAAGTGAGGATCGATTAGAGATTACGATTGATCGCAGTGATGAAATTAGAAAAGTTCAGATCACACCAGTTGGAACTCGCTGGGCAGGGTTTGCACTATGAGCAAAATAATGGCAATTGATACTTCAACTTCTCGCACATCAGTTGCGATTATTGAGGCAAATTCGGTTTTGTTTAGTGGTTTTCGAGATGGCGCAACAGCGCACGGACCATCATTACCTGCACTCGTTCACGAGGCGTTAGCAATCAGTGATGTCGATGAAGTTGTTGTTGGAATGGGTCCAGGTCCATTTACAGGATTAAGAGTTGGAATTGCATTTGCGCAAAGCTTTGCGTTAGCTCGCGAGATACCGGTACGGGGTGTTTGTTCGCTAGATGCCAATGCTGCACAAATCGGTGAGAAAGACTTCATCATTACTGTTGATGCTAGACGTAAAGAGGTTTATTGGGCCCGTTACACAGATGGTGTTCGAGTTGGAGAACCAGCGGTTAACTTTCCAGCTGATGTTTCTGGGGCTCCGATACATGCAGATCTCTTTCCGGATATGCAGGCACTGGTTAAGTTACAAGGAAACATTACTGAGCCAATTTATCTACGCAGACCAGATGCGGTCGCAACGGCGGATCGTCCATGATTTCCTATCGCGAGGCTAACGCTTTTGATCTTCCTGTTTTTGTCTCACTAGACAAAGAGTTATTTCCATATTCACCGTGGTCTGCATCCCAATACAAAGAAGAGTTCTCAAGTCCAACTCGTCACTTTGTTGTTGCCCTGGATGAGGAGCAAAGCATCATTGGATATGCAGGGGTTTTCGCACCGGGGGCAGCAGAGGCTGACATTTTGACTGTGGGTGTTGTGCCTTCGCATCGAGGAAAAGGTATTGCCAAAGCACTCATGGCATTGATTACCGATTGGGCCAATACTCAAGGATCAACAGCCATGATGCTTGAAGTTAAGACTGATAACTCTGATGCGATAGGTCTCTATGAATCATTGGGGTACTCAAAACTAAATATTCGCAAAGATTATTTTGGTGCTGGCCTTGATGCCCAAGTAATGCGATTGGAGCTTTCATGAGTGAGCCAATTGTTTTAGGAATTGAAACATCCTGTGATGAGACTGCTGTTGGAATTGTCCGTGGTCGCACATTATTGGCCAATGTGATTGCATCTAGCGTTGAAGAACATGCTCGCTTTGGGGGAGTTGTTCCTGAAATTGCAAGTCGTGCTCATCTTGAAGCAATGATTCCAACGTTGCATCAAGCACTTAAAGATTCCAAGTTATCTTTGAAAGATATTGACGCAGTTGCTGTCACTGGTGGACCAGGATTAGTTGGCGCTCTCCTTGTCGGCGTGGGATCTGCAGCAGGCCTAGCACTTGGATTAAACAAACCAATTTATGCCGTTAACCATTTAGCTGCACACGTGAGTGTTGATTCCCTAACACACAACAATCCATTGGATCCAACAATTGCATTGTTGGTAAGTGGCG
>Ga0247840_10010923_pt1 | contig 11202 bp, 9 predicted proteins | sample LaCruzMarch2015__FD_192404 | JGI IMG/M metagenome (GOLD analysis project Ga0247840, IMG submission 192404) | Freshwater microbial communities from meromictic Lake La Cruz, Castile-La Mancha, Spain - LaCruzMarch2015_17m | ecosystem: Environmental > Aquatic > Freshwater > Lake | place: Spain...
GACCGGATAGAGCATCGCCCGGCTCGGCGCCCGGCTCAGGCCATCAAGAACAACGGACGAGTGCGGGCGAAGGCGGGCTGAAGACTTGGAACTCATAAGCCCGGCACTCTAGCAGAGCCCGCCCCGTGTCCATCAAGGAAAACCCGCGCGATAGCGCTGCCATGTCACTTGACAAACCTTGCCCGGAGATCAGCCATCGCCTTTGGGCCATCCACGGCGGTGATTTTTCCATCGCGAAACGCCTGCATCCGCTCATCGGCTGCGCGAACCCATGCCTCATGGAATGCGGAAGGAGAATCGGAAGCCGGCAATTCTTCGGGAGCACAGAAGGAGTCATCCGATATGCAGCCGTAAAACGCATCCAGCGAGCCTCAGGCCTCCTGATGCCCTCCAGAGAAAATGATTGAGCGAGGAAAATGGATGGCCCCAAACCGCGATGGTAGGGATGCCTCGCCGAGGCGTCCGTCGAGAGAAGTCGGCGGGCTCGGCGATCCCGCCCTATCAATTATCGTCTCAGCCATTTTCCACGGGATCAGGATCCCTGAAGCCGGTATGTAGAGAGCGGGAGGTTGCGGTTGTTTGGGGATTGTGGTATCCGACTAGGCGTTCGCAGATGGAGGACGTGCCGGATTGTCCGAAAGCTCCCGCTGTTACGCATGCATTCACCGCCCACTTTCACCCCGCCGCTTGAGGAAAAGGATTTCGATCTTTGGATCGAGGCCGGGCATATCGAGAAGCACTACTGGCGGGATCTCTGGAATTACCGCGAGCTCCTTTTCATGCTCGCCTGGCGGGATGTCGCCGTGCGCTACAAGCAGACCGTCGCCGGGGCCACCTGGGCGCTTCTGCAGCCGTTTCTCAGCATGCTGATCATGACGGTGATCTTCAGCCGCGTGGCCGGGCTGCCGTCCGTGGGCACGGCCCCGTATGCGATCATGGTCTTTGCGGGCCTGCTGCCGTGGCAGTTCGTCTCGAACGCGCTGGCAAACGCCGGGCAGAGCGTCGTGATCAACGCCGGCATGATTTCCAAGGTTTACTTCCCGCGCGTCATCGTGCCGGCGGCGTCGGTGTTCGTGTCGATGGTGGATTTTCTGATTTCGTTTTTCATCCTGGTCGTGCTGATGATCTGGTTCCGGTTCGTCCCGACGGCCCGGATCCTGGCGCTTCCGGTTTTCGCCATCCTGGCCGTGGTGGTGGCGATGGGGCCCGGCCTGCTGATCACGGCGCTGACCGTGCGGTTCCGCGACTTCCGATTCATCACCCCGTTCATCGTGCAGTTCGGGATGTATGCCAGCCCGGTGGCATACAGCTCGGAGGTCGTCCGCGCGAAGCTGGGGGAAACCGGTTTCCTGATCTACTGCCTGAACCCCGTGGTCGGCGTCATCGACGGGTTCCGCTGGGCGATCCTCGGGGAAGGCGCGAAGATTTCCGTGGCCGGCACCTGCATCTCGCTCTCGGTGGCGGTTTTGTTGCTGGTCGCCGGAATTGTTTACTTCCGGAAAACCGAACGCTCGTTTGCGGACGTGATCTGATCCCATGGGCAGCGACACGATCATCCAAGTTTCCGGCCTGTCGAAAAAATACACGCTCGGCACGTCCGACCAGGGCGACCACGGGATCCGGCACCTCATCGAGCGCGCGGTGACCAGCCCGTTTCGCATGTTCGGAAAGCGTGAGAAGAAACCCCGCGACGCTGAGGCGAACGAGTTCTGGGCGTTGCGCGACGTGACATTTCAAATCCAGCGCGGCGACGTGGTGGGAATCATCGGGCGCAACGGCGCCGGGAAGAGCACGCTCCTCAAAATCCTGAGCCGGATCACCGAGCCCACGCTCGGGTCGATCGGGATCAAAGGCCGTCTCGTGAGCCTGCTCGAGGTCGGGACCGGGTTCCATGCTGAGCTGACCGGGCGGGAAAACATTTTTCTCAACGGCGCGATCCTCGGCATGCGCCAGGCCGAGGTCCGCTCGAAGCTCGATGAGATCATCGCCTTCGCGGGCATCGAAAAGTTCCTCGACACGCCCGTGAAGCGGTATTCGAGCGGGATGTATGTCCGGCTCGCCTTCGCCGTCGCGGCGCACCTCGAGCCCGAGATCCTGGTGGTGGACGAGGTCCTCGCCGTCGGCGATTCCGAGTTCCAAAAGAAATGCCTCGGGAAAATGAAGGAGGTTTCCACGACCGGGCGGACGGTGCTTTTCGTGAGCCACAACCTCTCCGCCGTGGCCGCCCTCTGCAACAAGGGGATGTATCTCAAATCCGGCCGGTTGCACATGGCCGGGGAATGCGGCGAGGTGATCAGCCAATACCAGAACGACGTGGCCCATTCCGAGGAGCCGGTCTCGAACCCGGCGTTCCGGAGCGGCAGGGGCACGCACCGGATCCACGAGCTCCGTTCTTCGAGCAAGGAATTTGCACCCCGCGGGCCGATGGAGTTCGTCGCGAGAATCCACCGCTACAAAGCAGAGGGGCCGTTCCATTTTTCCATGCACTTCCGCAACGAGTGGGACGTGGAAGTTTTTGCGGTCGCTACAGAGCATCTCGAGGGCGTCCAACTCCGGGAAGGGGATCAGGAGGTCACCCTGCGGATCGAAGCCCCCTGGCTGCCTCCCGGAGACTACCGGGCGGATGCCTATCTTCACTTCAACGGGATCATCGACCATTGGCCCGATGCCTGCCGGTTCCGCATCGGGGCGGATGTGGCCGTTCGCGGATACTCGGCCGCCAGCGCCCAGCACACGGGGCTGATCCTCGCCGATTTCACGATGCGGATCCAACCTTGCGGAGAAAAGCCCGCGTAGTGCGCGTCGGAATTTTTCTCCCCAAAGCCTTCCGGCCGTATTCGGTCGATTTCGACGGATACGTGAAGCAGCTCCTGCTCGCGGGGCACGAACCGGTGGTCGTGTGCCGCGCCAACGAATCCGGGCAGACAGGATGTTCGGTGGTGGAAACGACTGCGGAAGAGGAGCGGACGCAGGAGTTTTGGAAGGGCCTGAAGCTCGACCTGTGCATCTGCTACACGTGGATGAGGTTGCCGGAAACCCTCCGCGCCATGCGCGCCGCCGGAACGTTCGTGTTGTCGCGCGCGGACTCCGACGGACAGTTCAGCTATCGCGTTCATCCGGCGGCCAACTGCCGCACCCTCGTGAGCATCGCGCGGGGGCCATCGGATTTTCTCCGCCGCCTCCGGCACTTTTTGCGGTGTTACTTTTTCTTTTCCCGGGAGTTCGACCGCGAATCCCTGGCCGTGATCACGGAATCCGACGCCTTCGTCGTCGAGACCGAAGGGGCGTTGAAAACCCTGGCGAAATTTTTCGCGTATTACTGCCGCAGGGACCTTCTGGGGCGGGTCCGCGTGGTTCCGCATTCGGTTCCCGACGGTTTTCTTTCCGGGCCGATCGGCAAGAAGGAACGCCCGCTGATCTACTGCGCCGGGCGCTGGGACGACCGGCTTAAGGACGCCCCGCTTCTTTGCCGCACGATTGAGCGCATTCTTGCGAGGGAGCCGCAGGCGCAATTTCTCATGACCGGATCGGGCGTGGAGGATGCCTTTGGACGATTTGCCGGCAATCCCCGGGTGCAGTTGCTCGGGCGGTTGCCGCGCGCGGAGTTGCCCGCGCTCCTGGCGGAATGCCAGCTCCACCTTTCCTCCTCGATCTCGGAATCCCAGCCGATCGGCGCGCTCGAAGCCCTTTGCTGCGGAACCACGGTCGTCGGGAAACCGATCACGGGGTTCGAGGACGTCGTGGATCACGGGCGCTTCGGAGCGGTGTCCGCAGGCCATTCCTCCGCCTCCCTGGCGACTGCTGCGCTGGACGAGCTGAAACGTTGGGAAAATGGCGGCCGCGATCAATCTGCCATTGCGGCGCACTGGCGGGAACGGGTAGGAAACAGGGTGGAGATTCGAAAACTCCTGGAAATTTACGCTGAAAAACCCTCCCGATAATCTTCCCATGGCCAAATCGCTCCTGACAAAATTGCAGACATTCAAAGCGGGCATCGAGTTGCTGCCCCCCATGGTCGAAGGCATCCATCGGGCGGTATCCGAATCCCGCATCGCTGGCCTGCTGGAGAACCCGAAATACGCGGACCCGAAATGCCTGGTCCGGCACCGGTTCAAGGTGTTTTCGCAATCCGGCCAGGACGGGATGATCGCGGAAATCTTCCGCCGGATCGGTGCCGGCAAGCAGAGGTTTGTGGAGATCGGAACCGCCCCCTTGGAGAACAACACCGGGTTTTTGCTTTTCCAGGGTTGGAGCGGTCTCTGGCTCGACGCGGCGCTCCCGCCCGACAACGCCCTTCCCGGAAATCTCAACCTGCTTCTTGCCAGCGGAAAGCTGCGGTGCGGGAGGCCGTTCGTGACCAGGAGCAACATCTGTTCGATTATCGCGGAGCACGGGTCCGATATCGACTTCCTCAGCGTGGATGTCGATTACAACACCTTCCCGATTTTTGAGGCCTGCCTTCCCCTGCGACCGAGGGCGATCTGCGTCGAATACAACGGGCAACTGCCTCCGTATTTGGACTGGGTGGCACCGTATGTCGAACAGGCCGTCTGGGACGGGACTTTCGCCTACGGGGCAAGCCTCAAAGCCCTGGAAAGAAAAGCGCGCGCGGGTGGATATTCTCTCGTCGGGTGCGAGCTGTCCGGGAGCGACGCGTTTTTTGTCAGGGACGATCTGCTGGGGAACCACTTTCTCCCCCCCTACACCGCAGAACAGCATTGGGAACCTCTCCGCATGGGGCTCGATGCGCCGACCGGACACGCCCCGGCATATCCTCCGGGGTGAGTTGTAGCGGCGCTCTATGAGCGCTCGCACTTTTTAAGCGTCGACCCCCGCTTACCCGCAAATCGACCGACGGCCAGACCGCCGCTGCAACCTGCAGCCTCTGGAAACAGGTGGTGAAATGGCCTTCGTAGGTGAAAAGGCCGAGGGGGAATTCAATGAATATGAAATGCCTGACCCCAACAGCCTTTCCGAAATGGCTTCACGGGCAGGTCAAACGCATTATCGGTTCATGGTGACCAAGTAGCCGTTCCCAGGCGCGAAACGATGGGATCTCTGACTGTCCCCGTTCCGCCCGGCGATACGGATTTAAATTTTTGGATTGGCGCGGGTTCCGAAGACGAGCGCGAGTGCCGCGGCGGCGGCGATGCCGACATCGCGGACGATGGCCATTTGCATGGCGGCCGCAGAGGGGGGCTCGTCTCCGCCGAAGCAGCCGCAACTGACGATGAGCCCGTTCGAGAGCGCCCAGGTGAGGACGCCGATGAATAGGAGCGACAGGCAAAGGATCAGTGCCGACCCGAGGCGGTGGACCCGCGGCAGGAGGATCAGGAGCCCGGCCGCGATCTCCGCCCACGCGAGGGCCACGGCAAATGGCCCGGTCCACGATTCCGGGAGGATGCTGAACGGGACGAGGGCGAGCGCGAATTCCTCGCTGGCTCCCGCCTTGATCGCCCCGGAAAAAAGGAAAATTCCCCCGAGAACGATGCGGACCAGCACGAGGCACCAGAGCCCGGGTTTTTCGAAGCGGTCCGGGCGCGAGTTCATCCGGCAAGCGTTGCCGCGCGGGGGCGCATCTCTGAAAGGGGCGAGATCGAAGGTGTCTGCCCAAGGGGCATGGGCGTCTCGCCCGTGTGGGAACCGGCTTTTAATGCGAGGCCCAGCCTCCAAACGGGCGGGACGCCTGGTCCCCCTGTTTTTGCCATCAGAGATGCGCCCGCCGCGCGGGGAAGCGCGATGTTCTCCTTGTCTCGGGCGGGATTCTTCTCCAGCCTGATGGCGGATTTCACGGACATGAGTTTTATCAATTCGGTTTTTGCAAAGCTGAAGCGCCATCCGAAGCGGATCGTGTTTCCGGACGGGGACGACCCGCGAGTGATACGCGCGGCGCAGATGTTTTACGAGCGGGATCTTGGGATACCGATCCTTCTCGGCCGCCGGGACGCGATCGAGCGTGTGGCGCTGGCCGAAAAGGCCCTCCTCGACCACGTGGCGATCATCAACCCGGAAACGTCCTCCGACCTGCCGGTCTTCTGCCAGAGGCTCGAGCGGCTGGAGCGATACAAGCACATGGGGCTTACGGACAGCCGGGCCGTGATGGTCAACCACAACTACTTCGCCGCGATGATGGTCCAATACGGGCTCGCCGACGCGCTGGTCGGCGGCGTGAGCTCCTACGGCGGAGTTTTGCTGCGCCCGCTGCTCAGCCTGATCAAGCCGCTGCCGCATGCGGAGGTGGTGTCGGGCTGCACAATTGTCGAGCTCAAGAACAAAGCCTTCGGCGACGACGGCGTGATGTTTTTTGGCGATACCGGAGTCGTGCCCGACCCCAACATGCAGCAGCTCGCCTCGATCGCCGTCCAGACCGGGCTGGTGGCGCGGCAGATCTTCGGGCAGCGCCCGCGGGTGGCGCTCCTGAGCTTCTCGACCAAAGGGAGCGCTCGCACGGCCTCCACGGAAAAGGTGGCCGGGGCGACCGAGCTGGCGCGGCAGCTCGCCGCGAAGCTCGGCGCGGAGATCGCGGTGGACGGCGAGATGCAGGCCGACGCGGCGCTGGACCCGGTGCTCGCGGAGAAAAAGATGGGGCCCAGCCTCGTCGCCGGAAAGGCGAACGTCCTGATTTTTCCGGACCTCAACAGCGGGAACATCGCGGTGAAATTGATCCACCAGTTCGCGGCGGCGCGGACGTTCGGGCAGCTGGTTCTCGGGCTCACGCGTCCGGCGGCCGACCTCTCGCGCGGGACCGACCCCGAGGAAATCGTCTGCATGGCAGCGCTCGTCGGCCTGCAGTCGATCGAGTATCGGAAACTGTATCCCGAGAGCGCGGAATAGCAGCGAGTGAACACGTCCACTCCCCGGATTTTCATTGCGGCGACCGAGCAGAACACGGGGAAAACCACCGTGGCCCTCGGCCTTTACGCGAGCCTCCAGACCCGGTTCAGCCGGATCGGGTTTATCAAGCCGGTCGGCCAGCGGTTCACGGAAGTGGACGGGAAGCGCATCGACGAGGACAGCGTCCTCATCCGCGACACGTTCGGCACGCAGGTGCCGATCGAGGACATGAGCCCGATCGCGGTCGAGCCGGATTTCACGCGGCGGTATATCAACCAGTCGAACCACGAGACCCTCGAGCGGCGGATCCGGCATTCGTTCGACCGGGCCTGCTGGGAGAAGGATTTCGCGATCATCGAGGGCACCGGGCACGCCGGGGTCGGGTCCACGTTCGACCTGTCGAACGCGACGGTGGCGAAGCTCCTGGACAGCAAAGTCGTGCTCGTGACGCCGGGAGGAATCGGGCGCCCGATCGACGAGGCCGCTCTCAACAAGGCGCTCTTCGACCGCGAAGGCGTCGAGGTCATCGGCGTCGTGATGAACAAGGTCCATCCCTCGAAGCTGGATTACATCGCGGATTTTGCGGGCCGGGGATTCGAGCGCCTCGGCCTCGAGCTTCTCGGGATCGTGCCCATGGAAAACATGCTCGCCGAGCCGACGCTCCAGCAAATCTGCGAACACATCCGCGGGCAGTTTCTCCACAACGAATCGCAGGCCCGCCGCCCCTGCAAGCAGGTGACGATCGGGGCGGTGAGCTCGGCAAACCTGTTCCACGGGGTCAAAGACGGCACGCTGCTCGTGGTCCCCGGGGACCGGGAGGACGTCGTCCTCGCCGCGCTTTCGCGCTCGATGTCCCCGGACGGCGGGCCGCTCGCCGGGCTGGTTCTCTCCGACGAACTGCTCCCGCACGCCCGGCTTCTCGAGATGCTCGGCCAGACGACCCTGCCGGTGATCCTCTCGCCGATGGACAGCTACACGATCTCGCAGCGGATCCACTCGATGACCGTAAAAACCCTGCCCGGCGACATCCGGAAAATCGAGTGCATCCAGGACCTGATCCTCCGCCATGTCGCGATCCCGCGCCTTCTGGAAAAAATCGGGTGCGCGCCGGAATGAAAACCGGCATCAAACGATCTTGTTTTCCTTGGACCCGTTTCAAAAAGGATGCAACTATCCGCAGCCGCGCGCGTTGAATCCTCAATACATGCCGAACTCTCCCCGCCCCTCTTCCCGCCAAATCAAAACCATCGAGCACCCCGGCTGGCTGGAATCGCATGCGACCCTCCAGGGGCCGGCAAGCGCGGAGGACTTGCACCAGGCGCGCGAGCAGCTGCCGGGCGGGATGGAAGCGGCGGTTCTCGGCGTGGACCTTTTTGGGACCGCTGCGGAGATCTCCGGAATGGAGGAGGCCGTAAAACGGGCCGGCATTGCCGCGCCTGTCACGTCCGTCCTCTCTTCGTCTCCTTGTGGCGGAGGCGTGCAGTTCGTGGCGGTCACGGGGATCGAGCCTTCGCCTCTCGTTCTGCGCGACCGCCTGCGCGGCTACCTCATCGAGGGCAGAGGCTCCAGCCACTGCTTTCTCGGCGGGCTCCTGCCCGGCGACCCGGGAGCCTCGCGCGGGGATCAGACACAGGATGTCTTTGCAACCATCGAGGAAACCCTCGCGCTCGCGGGCATGGGCTTCGAGGACGTCGTCCGCACATGGTTCTACAACGAAAGGATCCTGGAATGGTATCCGGCGTTCAACGGGGTTCGCACAGAGTTTTTCGAGCGCCACGCCATCACGAGAATGCCCGCCAGCACGGGCATCGGGGCCCCCAATCCCGCCGGGACAGCCCTTGTGGCGAAGGCTCTCGCGGTGCGTCCGGGGGCCGGGGAAATCCGTGTCTGCCATTCCCCGCTGCAATGCGATGCCTTCGCGTATGGCAGCGCGTTCAGCCGCGCCCTCGAGGTCTCGGACTCCTGCTCCCGCACGCTTTACATTTCCGGGACGGCGAGCATCGATCCCGTCGGCCAAAGCACCCGCCTGGGTGACGCGGCCGGCCAGATCGGGCTGACGATGGATGTCGTGCGCGCGATCATCGATGAAGCCGGCATGAAACCGGCCGATGCCACGCGCGCCATCGCCTACTTCCGCGATCCCGCTCACGTCCCGCTCTGGGACCGGTTCTGCCCGCCCGGCCTGCCCTCGGTTTCTCTCGGATGCCATGTCTGCCGCGACGATCTCCTCTTCGAGATCGAGATCGATGTCTCGACCACGGTGATGATAGCGTTCCCGCATTAACCCCAATACTGTTCACTTTGCAGGGGAAATGTGGCATCGGCGTCCCGCCGATGGAGAAAACCAACATGGCCGGGACGGCCATGCCACTTAAGTGAACAGCATTGGCATTAACCCCATGAATGCCGCCCGCCTCTTTACACCCGGTTTTAACTGGTCGCCGGGGCATGGTGTCTTTTTCACTTGAGTCAATTCGGAAACGAAAAAATTTCCCGTTTTACTTTTTCAGGATTCCGCCTTTGATGCAGAGTTCGTCTGTTCATCATGTTCAACTGGATCCTCAAGAAAATCATAGGTTCGAAGAACCAGCGGGAAATCCGCCGGCTGCAGCCGATTGTCCGCCGCATCAACGAGTTCGAGCCCGGGCTGCAGAATCTGACGGACGAGGGCTTCCGGGCCAAGACCGCAGAGTGGAAGGACCGGCTCTCGAAAATCGAGGACCCTGAGGCCCTGGCCGCCGAGCTGGACGCGCTTCTTCCCGAGGCGTTTGCGGTGGTGAAATCCGCGGCGAAGCACCTCGTCGGCCGCGGGATCACGGTCTGCGACCAACCGCTCACATGGAACATGGTCCACTTCGATGTGCAGCTCATCGGCGGCATGATTTTGCACCGCGGCCGGATCGCCGAAATGGCGACGGGCGAGGGCAAGACCCTGGTGGCCACGCTCGCGGTCTATCTCAACGCCCTCAGCGGGCGCGGGGTCCATGTGGTGACCGTGAACGACTACCTGGCCAAGCGCGATGCCGAGTGGATGGGCCAGCTTTACACCTTCCTCGGGCTCACCGTCGGCGTGATCCAGAACGACCAGACGCCGGAATACCGCCGCGCCCAGTATCAGTGCGACATCACCTACGGCACGAACAGCGAGTTTGGCTTCGACTACCTGCGCGACAACGGCATGGCCACCAGCCGGGAGCAGCAGGTCCAGCGCGGGCACTTTTTCGCGATCGTGGACGAGGTGGACTCGATCCTCATCGACGAGGCCAGGACGCCGCTCATCATCAGCGGCCCCGCGACCGTCTCGACCCACCAATACGACCGGTTCAAGCCGCTCATCGAGCAGCTCGTCCGCAAACAGACGATGCTCTGCAACCGGCTCGCCAGCGAGGCCAAGGAGCAGCTCGAAGCCGGCAGGCGCGAGGAAGCCGGCCGCACGATGTTCAAGCTGAAGCTCGGCCAGCCCCGCAACAAGGCCCTCCTCCGCATGATGGAAGACCCCGAGATGCGCAAGGTCATGGACAAGGCCGAGCTCGAGTTTTACAAGGACACCGACGGCAAGGCGGCGCTTGTCGAACTCAAGGAGGAGCTGTTTTTCACCATCGAGGAGCGCCAGCACGATGCCGACCTCACCGAGATGGGGCGGGACTACCTCAACCCGGACGACCCGAACGCCTTCGTGCTCCCCGACCTCCTCACCGAGTTCGCCGACATCGAAAACGACCCGGCGCTTGACGCCGCAGGCAAAGCGCAGGCCAAGGGAACCCGCCAGCAACATTGCGACGCCCAGGCGGAGCGCATCCACAACATCGCCCAACTCCTCAAGGCCTACTGCCTCTACGAAAAAGACGTCGAGTATGTCGTTGAAGACAACAAGGTGATGATCGTGGACACCTTCACCGGCCGCAAAATGCCGGGGCGACGGTGGAGCGACGGCCTGCACCAGGCGGTCGAGGCGAAGGAAGGGGTCCAGATCGACCGAGAGACCCAGACGCTCGCCACAATCACAATCCAGAACTACTTCCGGCTCTACGAAAAACTCGCGGGCATGACCGGTACCGCCGAGACCGAGGTCAACGAGTTCCACGACATCTACCAGCTCGACGTCAACGTCATCCCCACGAACCAGAAGGTCGCGCGCACCGACGAGAACGACCGGATTTTCAAAACCCGCCGCGAAAAATACCATGCCGCCATCGAGGCGATCCGCGAATCCCACGGGCGCGGGCAGCCGGTGCTCGTCGGCACGGCGAGCGTCGAGTCGAGCGAACTGCTCAGCCGGATGCTCAAGCTCCAAAAAATCCCGCACACCGTCCTGAACGCGAAATACCACATGCAGGAGGCCGAGATCGTCGCGCGCGCCGGGCTTCA
>Ga0247840_10010926_pt1 | contig 11200 bp, 8 predicted proteins | sample LaCruzMarch2015__FD_192404 | JGI IMG/M metagenome (GOLD analysis project Ga0247840, IMG submission 192404) | Freshwater microbial communities from meromictic Lake La Cruz, Castile-La Mancha, Spain - LaCruzMarch2015_17m | ecosystem: Environmental > Aquatic > Freshwater > Lake | place: Spain...
TCTCCCCTGCTGAAAAACAGTCATGGAACCAACAAAATATGTGGAAACTGAATTAGAAATATCGTAAGCTTCAAAACGATTAATGTTTTTTAAATCTGGAAAATAAGGAGAGAGAATGGTTTTTAAATCACGAAGAGATTTACTGACTTGGTCTTCTTGTAAATTAACTTTTTGATAAAGATTATTTAAATTTTTCCAACCAGAAGTAATATATTTTAAAGAAGTAATTTGATCACGACGAATTTTGGCTAATTCAAAATTCTGAGATTTAGAAAAAACAGTCATTTCTTTTTCTAATTTAGAAATTAATTTGGAAAAATTACCATTTAAAATGTGTTTGATTCGGAAAATATTTTTTTGGTATTCTTTCAAATCTAGATCTGGGCCAGGACATAGTCCCAAATGACAATAAAGGCACTTTTTAGGGCCGTGAACTGATGAATAAAAAGGAAATATGGTTCTTATAGTTTTCAATAAACTTCTAACAGCAACGCTGTCAGGGAAAGGTCCGAAAAATAGGCAATTTTTATTTAGACTTGATTTAAAAGCAGATCTAATTAGGGGGATTTTATCTTTGGAAATGGTGATGTAGAGATAACTTTTATCATCTTTTAATTGAGAATTAAATTTGGGACGATATTGTTTAATTAAACTTGATTCTAAAATTAAGGCTTCTATCTCCGAACCAACAACTTTAAAATCAATGTTGGCAATTTGAGAAACTAATTGTTTGGTTTTATATCCTAAAGCTTCGTCACTTTTAAAATATTGAGAAACCCGATTTTTTAAATTGACAGCTTTACCGATGTATATTATTTTATTATCGGAATTTTTGTAGATATAAACACCAGGAGATGAGGGTAAAGAAGAAACTAGTTTGTCAAGTTCAAGGTTTATCAAGTTATAAAGTAATTTATAAGTTTTTCTTTAGATATTGACCGGTGTAACTGCGAGGACAGTTGATGATATCTTGGACAGTACCAAAAGCGACAAGTTCGCCACCTTTTTCACCACCCTCTGGGCCAAGGTCAATAATCCAATCGGAATTTTTAATAACATCTAAATTATGTTCAATTAAAACAACAGTGTTGCCTTTATCGACTAATTGGCGCAAAACTTTAATTAATTTATCAACATCGTAAAAATGAAGACCAGTGGTTGGTTCGTCGAGAATATAAAGCATTTTACCGTCAAATTGTTTGACTAATTCACGACTAATTTTTAGACGTTGAGATTCGCCACCAGAAAGAGTGTTTGATGGTTGGCCTAATTCTAGATAACCAAGACCGACATCTTGAATTGTTTTTAATTTTCGGCTTAATTTTGGTAAATTTTTAAAAAATTCGGCGGCTTCGTCAATGGTCATTTTTAAAATTTCAGCAACATTTTTACCCTTATAATCAACCTCCAAAGTTTCATCTTTAAAACGAGAACCATGACATTCGTCACAAGTGACATAAATATCGGGCATAAATTGCATTTCAATTTTAATTTGACCTTGACCTTCACAAACAGGACAACGACCATTTTTAACATTAAAAGAGAAACGATTTTTATTAAAACCACGCAATTTGGCCTCGGTGGTTTGAGCCATTAATTCGCGAATATCATCAAAAATTTTAGTGTAAGTGGCGGGGTTACTGCGAGGTGTGCGACCAACTGGTGACTGATCAACTAACAAAACATCAGAAATATTTTCACAACCAGTAATTTTGTCAAATTGACCGATGGTTCCGTAATAAGCACCAAGAGTTGCTTTACGAACTCCACCATAAAGAGTATCGTGAATTAAAGTGGATTTGCCAGAACCAGAGACACCAGTAATACAAATTAATTTATTTAAAGGAAAATCGACATTGATATTTTTTAAATTCCATTGGTGAGCGTTTTTAATAGATATTAGATCGTGGATGTTAGATTGTAGATTTAAATTAGATTGAATTTTTAATTTACCTGATAGATATTTACCAGTTAAAGAATTTTTATTATTTTTAATATCGTCTAAATTGCCTTCGGCGATTATCTCTCCGCCGTTTTTACCAGCATAAATACCAAAATCGACGATATGATCGGCATTTTTAATAACATCTTCATCATGTTCAACAACAACGACAGTGTTACCTAAATCTTTTAATTTTTTAAGAGTGCCGATAAGTCGGTCATTATCACGAGAATGAAGACCAATAGTTGGTTCATCGAGAATATATAAAACCCCAGTTAAACCAGTGCCAATTTGACTGGCTAAACGAATACGTTGAGATTCACCACTGGATAAAGTGCCAGCTCCACGATCGAGACTTAGATAATCAAGACCAACAGCTAATAAAAATTCGAGACGAGAGGCCAATTCTTTTTTGATAGGAGTAACAATTTCTTTTTCTTTGTCACTTTCTAAAATAGAATCTAAATTATTAATCCAGACGGCTAATTTGTCGATAGGAAATTGAACAATTTCGTAGATATTTTTATTTGAAACTGTGACCGATAAGGCCTCGGGGTTGAGACGAGAACCATGGCAAACAGGACATTCTTCTTTAATCATAAAATGTTCTAATTCTTCACGAATCACATCACTTTGGGAAGTGGTATAACGATTTTCCAACATTTTAGCTTTCCATTCGGGAAATTGAGATCGATCAATTTGAAATTTAAAACCTAAACCTTTACATTCAGGACAAGCACCCTGAGGGGAATTAAAAGAAAAAATACGAGGTTCAATTTCTGGAAGTGAAAGATTACAGACAGGACAGGCATAATTTTCAGAATAAAGAGTATCTGACATGTCTTTGGGATTGTCGGGAAAAACAAAACCAGGATCTTTGACCTCAGAGGCGATGATTAAACCGTTAGACAATTTCATCGCTTGTTCAACATCATCAATTAGACGATCGTAAATAGCTTTTTCGTCTTTTAATTGATCTTTATTAATAGAGAGACGATCGATGACAGCATCAATGTTGTGTTTATTAGTTTTAGCGATGCCAAAATCAGAATAAAGATCGACCAAATGATTATCGACACGGATCCATTTGTAACCTTGTTTTCTTAAATTTTCAATTAAACCGGGAAAATCCCCTTTTTTATCACGAACAATCGGAGCTAAAATTAAAATTCGATAAATATTTAAACCATGAGCTTCGATTTTGGCGATATTTAAAATTTGAGTGGCAATTTGTTTACTAGTTTGAGGAGTAACTTCGCGACCACAATTTGGACAATGGGGATGACCAATGCGAGCAAATAATAAACGAATATAATCATAAATTTCAGTGACGGTACCGACAGTGGATCGAGGATTATGGGAAATAGCTTTTTGATTAATGGCAATTGATGGAGATAACCCTTCGATTAAATCAACGTCTGGGCGTTTCATGTTACCTAAAAATTGACGAGCGTAGCTAGACAAGCTCTCGACATAACGACGCTGACCTTCGGCAAAAAGAGTATCAAAAGCCATACTAGATTTACCTGAGCCAGAAACACCGGTAAATACGGTCATTTTATTTTTAGGAAACTCGAAAGAAACATTTTTTAAATTGTTTTCTCGAGCTCCTTTGACGATTATTTTGTCTAGCATAAACAAAACCCACCCCTAACCCCTCCCTTGAAAAAGGAGGGGCAAAATTTAATTTTTATAAAAATAAAATCAGTTAATTTCATAGTTTTTCTATTTCTTTAATTTTGTCTCTAATTTTGATGGCTTCTTCGAAATCTAAATTAAAAGCAAAATTACGCATTTGTTTTTTAAGATCTTTAATATGTTTGAGTTGTTGAGGTGGAGTTAAAGATGAAACGTCGATTTTAAACCATTCTGGTTTGGTCTCGGTTTTAATCATTTCCACAATTTGAGGACGAATAGATTTTACCACTGATTGGGGAGTAATGTTGTTGTCTTGATTATATTTTAATTGAATTTTACGACGACGATTAACTTCTTTAATAGCTCCGTCCATAGCATCAGAAACTGAGTCGGCATACAAAATAACTTGACCATCGAGATGGCGAGAAGCTCGACCCATAGTTTGAATTAATGATGATTTAGATCGCAAAAATCCTTGTTGATCAGCATCAAGAATGGCAACCAAACTGACTTCGGGCAAATCAAGACCTTCACGTAAAAGATTAATACCGACTAAGACATCGAATTTGCCAGAACGAAGATTGTCTAAAATGTTGGATCTTTCAAGAGTAACGATATCTGAATGAAGATAAGCAACTTTAAAATCAGTACCAGTTTTATTTGGATCAGATAAGAAAGTAGATAAGTCTTCGGCCATACGTTTGGTTAGAGTGGTGACCAAAACTCTTTCTTTTTTAACAACTCGTTTTTTAATTTCTTCAATTAAATCAGGAATTTGATTTTTACTTGGCTTGATAGTTATTTGGGGATCAACCAAACCAGTAGGACGAATAATTTGCTCGATGATATGGTTTTTTGAATCTTCTAACTCATATTGAGAAGGAGTGGCTGAAACATAAATAACCTTAGAGACGCGAGAATTAAATTCATCAAAGGTTAAAGGTCGATTATCAAGAGCGGAAGGGAGACGAAAACCAAAATCAACTAAATTATTTTTTCTGGCTTTATCACCGGCGTGCATGCCACCGATTTGAGGAACAGTGGCGTGGGATTCGTCAATAACAGTTAAAAAATTATCACCCCATAAATGGCGGAAATAATCGACTAAAGTGTAAGGGGGATCGCCGTGTTTTCGGTTTTTATCAAAATAGATGGAATAATTTTCGATACCATTTATATAGCCAGTTTCTTGAAGCATTTCTAAATCATATTCGACTCGCTGTTCAATTCGATGAGCTTCTAAAATTTTATTTTGTTTTTTAAAAAGCTCAACTTGTTTTTGGCAGTCATGACGAATTGTGGCAAAAACTTCGGGTAAATTTCTGTTACCAGTGACATATTGTTTGGCAGGAAAAAGTTTGTAATCATCAAAAACTTTTTCTTGAGCCGTGAGTGGATGATGTTGGGTTATTTTAATTAAAGTTTCATTATTGAATTCGAGAGATAAAAAAGAATCAGTATATGATGGCCAAATTTCGATATTTTCACCGCGAATACGGAAAGTGGAACGTCTAAATTCTAATTCTGATCGGAGATAAAAAAGAGAAATGAAAGATTCTAAAAGTTGACGACGTGGATAATTATTGCCGACTTTTAGGTCTAAAGCTAAATTTGAAAATTCCGATGGATCGCCGATATTATAAATACAACTGACAGAAGCGATAATAATATTGTCGTTGGCAGACAATAAATTTGATGAAGCTTCAAGACGAAGTCGATCGATTAAATCATTAATTTGAACTTCTTTGGCGATGTAAGTATCGGAGGCAGGAATATAGGCTTCGGGTTGGTAATAATCGTAATAAGAAACAAAATAAGAAACTTTATTATTGGGAAATAATTCCTTAAATTCCTGATAAAGTTGGCCAGCTAAAGTTTTATTGTGAGAAATTATTAAAGTTGGTAATTGAGTTTTTTGGATGACATTGGCGATGGTAAAAGTTTTGCCAGATCCAGTGACACCAAGTAAAGTCTGGCGATTAATCCCCTGTTGTAAATTCGTGACCAATTTGTCGATGGCTTGAGGCTGGTCGCCGGATGGCTGAAATGGTGATTTTAAGTCAAAAGACATGTTTTTATTTTACCACGGCTTTGGGTTTTATTTGGGTTAAATTGATTTAGTTTGTTGGCTTGAATTAAAAATATATTTGAATATACTTGGGTTATGAAAACTGGAATAATTGAAGTAATTTGCGGGCCAATGTTTTCGGGAAAAACCAGCGAATTGGTACGACAAATACAATTGTCATTAATCTCGAAAATAGAAATTGTGGCGTTTAAACCAAAAATTGATAATAGATATAAGAGTGATGAAATTTGCACTAACGATGGCTATTGTATTAAATCGGTGGTGGTTGAAAAATCAGTGGAAATTTTGGATTATATTAAAAAAAGCGAAAAGAAAATTGAGAAAATTTTTATTGATGAAGCTCAATTTTTTGATGAAAAAATAGTGGAAGTAGTTGATTGTTTGGCTAAAGAAAAAGGAATTGACGTAATTTTGGCAGGATTAGCACAAGATTTTAAAGGGGCAGCTTTTGGTCAAATGCCAAAACTTTTAGGATTAGCTCAAAAAGTAAAAACATTGACGGCAATTTGTGTTCACGAAAATGAAGATGGAAGTGTCTGTCGAAAACCGGCTTATTTTACCCAAAGATTAATCGATGGAAAAGCAGCTTCTTTTAATAGTCCAATTATTTTGGTTGGCGGAACTGATTCTTATACTGCCAGATGTGATGAACATTGGGAAGTGGTTGACAGACCAGAAATTGACTTGTAGTATTTTGTAAAGATGCTTACAAAAATACTATCGATGGCGAATATCGGACTTAAAACGGAAAATGTAGAAGTTGAAGTTAACGTGGCCGACAAAGGATTTCCTGGATTTGGAATTGTGGGTTTATCTGGAAAAGCGGTGGAAGAAACCAAAGAAAGAGTAAAAACGGCAATTATTAATTCTGATATTGAATTTCCGACTGCAAAAATTACCGTTAATTTAGCGCCGGCTGATGTAGTAAAAGAAGGTTCGGCTTATGATTTACCAGTAGCAATGGGAATTATTGCTGCCATTGGTGAAGTAAATTTACCCAAAGATAAGGCTTATTTTTATGGAGAATTATCATTGGATGGCAGTTTACGACATACTAAAGGTGTCTTTTTATTGGCACTTTTGGCAAAAGAAGAAGGAGTTAAAAATATTTTTGTGCCAAGAATGAGCGCCAATGAAGGTAGTGTGATTGAAGGGGTTAATGTTTATCCGGTTGATAATTTGACAAATTTAATTAGACATTTGAGAGGCGAAAAATTAATTGAAGCTTTAAAATCGGTAAATGTTGAAGAAATCTTAAGTGATATCACTCCGGAATTTGATTTCAGTGAAGTTTTGGGGCAAAATCAGGCAAAAAGAGCATTGGAAATTGCCGCCGCTGGTGGACATAATATTTTTATGATGGGGCCTCCAGGCTCGGGAAAAACAATGTTGGCTCGGGCAATGGCGGGAATTTTGCCAAATCTGACGGAAAAAGAAAGTTTGGAAGTAACCAAAATATATTCGTTGACAGGAAATATCCCACCAGGGGGATCTTTAGTTCGACAAAGACCATTTAGATCACCACATCATACAACTTCACAAATTGGATTAATTGGCGGTGGAAGTAATCCTCACCCAGGAGAAATTTCGTTAGCACATCGAGGTGTTTTATTTTTGGACGAATTTCCGGAATTTGGAAGAGACTCGCTTGAAGCGCTAAGACAACCATTAGAAGATGGTTATGTTTGTGTTTCCAGAGCCGCTGGGTCAGTTACTTTTCCAGCGCAGTTTATGTTGGTGGCCGCGGCCAATCCTTGCCCATGTGGGCATTTAGGAGATCCTAAAAAAGAATGTAGATGTACAGGCCGTCAAGTTTTGAATTATCAAAAAAAATTATCAGGTCCGATAATGGATAGAATCGATTTACATTTAATAGTCCCAGCGGTGGATGTTAATAATTTGATGATTGATAAAGAAAAAGCTTGTGGAGAAAAATCAATGGAAATTAAAAAAAGAATTAATGAGGCCAGAAAAATTCAAAGTGAAAGATTTAAAAAATTGGGTCATATTCATAGTAATTCAGATATGAAAAATAGCCATTTGAAAGAATTTGCCAAATTAAGTTATGAAGCAAATTTATTGTTAAAACAGGCAGTTAATAAGTTTGCCTTGTCAGCCAGATCTTATTTTCGATTAATAAAAGTATCAAGAACAATTGCTGATTTAGAAAAGTCAGAAATAATTAAAGAAATTCACGTGGCAGAAGCGTTACAGTATAGAGTGAGGAATGATAATTAATAATTAATAATTAATGGCAAAATATAAAAATTATTTAAAAGGGAAAGGTGGGGAAGAGATGGCGAAAGAATTTTTGATGAAAAAGGGATTTGAATTAGTGGAAATGAATTATGAAAATGTGATTGGAGAAATTGATTTAATAATGATAGACAAAGATTGGTTGGTATTTGTGGAAGTAAAACTGAAAGTTGGCGATAAATTTGGAACACCAGAAGAAATGATTAATAAGAGAAAATTATCGCAAGTGAGAAGAATAGCCGAAAGTTATTTAGTTTTAGAAAAGAAAAAAGTAAAACAATTTAAGAAATATCGAATTGATGCGGTGTGTATTATGTTAAACGAAGACGACACAATTAAAACTATTAATTATTATGATAATTTATATTAAACCTTGATAGGGTAAGGGTTAAAACATATGAATGAATGGAAAAAGTGGCCGATAAAAACTATTGAAAAGAAAGACTTCCCAAGTAATTTTAAAAAAATTACAAGTTGTCCGGAAAAATTATTTTATAGAGGAAATTGGGATGAAAATCTTTTTAAAAAAACACTGGCGATTGTTGGCAGCCGAAACATGACCAGATATGGGAAAGAAATTATTGAAAAATTTATGCCGGAATTAGTGGCTCAAAAAATAACGATAATTTCGGGATTTATGTATGGAGTTGATAGTGTTGCTCATAAAAATTGCCTTAGTTTAGGAGGAAAAACAATAGCAGTGTTGGGGAGTGGACTTGATGAATTATGTCCGACTGAAAATGACAAATTGTATACAGAAATTTTAGAAAAAGATGGTTTAATAATTTCGGAATATGAACCAGAATTCAAAGCGACAATTTGGAGTTTTCCTCAACGAAATAGAATTGTGTCTGGATTATCAACAATTGGAGTTTTAATTGTAGAAGCAGGACTAAAATCGGGAAGTTTAATTACGGCCAAATTAGCGCTAAAACAAAAGCGGCCTATTTTTGCCATTCCTGGACAAATCGGTTTTAAAACAGCCGAAGGAACTAATTGGCTAATTCAAAGTGGTGGCGCTAAAATGGCAACTTGTGTTGGAGATATTTTGGGAAATTCAAATCATTGTCCAGATCAACAAAATTTGTTTAAAGATTACAGTGATTTGTCTGAGTTAGAAAAACAAATTGTATCGATTTTGGAAATTGAAACGGTAACCATTGACGAGTTGTGTCAAAAAATTAAATCACCAGTAAGTGAAATTTCAACTACAATTTCGATGATGTTAATGAGAGATTTAATTGTCCAAGAGAACGATAAGATTTATTTGAGCTAATAAAAATCCTTCTTCCGGATAAACCGGCATTCTCCCTTAACAAGGGAGAAGTTTTTTGTTGCAGTGTGCTTTATTTACAAATATGAACCCCAATCGGCGATGGGAGCAACATTGCCGGCAACAAAATTGATGCCATAGAGAATTATGGCTGGAATGAGAATTATAAAAATAATTTTTATGGATTTTTTATTTAGTTTTTTGGCAAAAGCTAAAAATAAAAATGGATAGACTGGGGTAATGTAGCGACTAATGTCGCGATGAGCAACAAAAAGAGTGGCGAGAGTAAAAACAAGCGGGAAAATGGTAATAATGTCAAATTTATATTTTTTTAATAAACGATAAACACCATAAATTGCGAATAAATAAATATAAACAATATCTTCGAGCCAGATGGTGTTGATCCAAGATTTGGTGCTGATAAAAACTAGGTAAGGTAATTTATTTAAATGAAAATTGTCACCACTGTGAAAATAAGCCCAAAAATCCCCTGTTTGAATTTTATAAAGATTAAAAATTAAAAAAATAGTAATGGGAGTTAAAATGAACCAGAAATACTTTTTGAATACTGGTAAAAATTTTTTGGTTTTAATTAATTCGTAGATGGCGATAATTCCATAGGAAACAAACAAAATAATTCCCGGAGTTTTGAGACTTTGAGCAATGGCAACAAAAATAGCGGCTGGCAAATATTTACCTTTTTTAAAATAAAAAATGGAAGCAATAATGGTGGCTAAAAACCAAGTTTCCGGAGCGCCAATTTGACGCAAAACAAAAACCCGAGCTGGGAAGAAAAGAAAAAGAACAGTAATCCAAAAAGCTTTTTTTTCTTTGACAAATAACTTTAAAAATTCGTATAAAATTAGAGTTAAAAAAACCGAACCAGAAAGAGTGACTAAAAGCATGGCTTTAGGAGTGGAAATAAAGTTGGAGACAAAATTAATTAAAATGGGATATCCGGGTAAATGAGCTGGATAATATTCTAGAGGTTGAGGAAGAGAAAAATTTGGCCCGATACAATTTTTATTGTAACCACATTTAGAGATAACCATGTAGTTGGGCCCATCATAATTAAAAAAAACAGTTTCAAGAGAAACATCATTAAAGCCTATTTTGCCTGGAACATTAAAATAAAAAATGAACCAGAAAAAGAAGGAGAAAAATATGGTTAATAAAATTAGTTTTAAATAGTTGTCGTATTTTTTAAATACCATTTAGTTTATTTTACTATATAGTGACAAGATCAAGTCTAATAGAACAACAATATTCTAACATCTCTTTGTCTAATTCTTCTTCTTTTAAGCAAAAAAGCATATATTCACGTGTTTCTTCATTTTTCCAATTCTTTTCTTTTTTAGGTTTCACTTGGACAGAATTATCAATATTAACTGTTTTTCTAGAGATAATTTCTGATTTTTCAGAAATTAATTTCATTCCTTTTTCAATTTCTGCATGAGTATCTATATTCTGACGATTATCTAGCTTCTCGATAATGGTAGTGATTAATTTATGTTCTCTTTTATCTATAGGATATAAATTAGAAATATCATTAAGAGGAAAATCATTAGGAACAACATTGGTTTTTTTGTCTTTTTTAGTGACTATATGATGGCAGTTATAGTTAGGGTCTGTACATTTTATACCGTATATTTCGAACACCCTGCTTCTATTTGAACGATATCCTACTCTAGGTTGAAGTTGTCTTTCCTTTTCCATATATTAAATTAACTTAATTTAATATAGTCTTATAAGAATATAAAAATAAATAGATATAATTACATTTTCTTTTTTGGTATAATTTTGTTTGATCAATAAAATGGCCCTATCGTCTAATGGTTAGGACGGCAGATTCTCATTCTGTCAATCGGGGTTCGATTCCCCGTGGGGTCACACACAGAGCATTGGTACCGTTGCAAAAATGGGCGCTTTTTTAAAGACCTATTTTTTGTTTTAGCCTTTGAAATTTAATCTCATCTTTGATAATAATTTGGAGTGAACATTT
>Ga0247840_10010927_pt1 | contig 11198 bp, 10 predicted proteins | sample LaCruzMarch2015__FD_192404 | JGI IMG/M metagenome (GOLD analysis project Ga0247840, IMG submission 192404) | Freshwater microbial communities from meromictic Lake La Cruz, Castile-La Mancha, Spain - LaCruzMarch2015_17m | ecosystem: Environmental > Aquatic > Freshwater > Lake | place: Spain...
CCGCAGCGGCCACGTCCTCCGACACCGCGGGGACCTCGGGCTGGCCCGCGGGCGCTTCCTGACCGCCAACCCCCTCCCAGGGCAACCGCGTGCTCGGTGGCCGCGAACTGTTGGAGGGGTTCTGCCCCAGTCGCTCGCGCGCCGCCTTCAGATCCGCCAGCGCCTTGCCCAACAACGACCGCGCCTGCGCCGACGTGAGCGTCGCCAGGTAGGCGTCGTCGAATTGTCTGAGGTCGTGATCGCTCAGGTGCATGGCGGTGGCGTGGCGGCGCTGGCGCGCGCTGGTTTAGGACCTTGTGCCATAGTTTGCCAGGACCGTCGAGCTTTGTCGCGTAGGCTTATGATCGTCACGGAGGCATTGATCATAATCCCGGCCATCCCGCCAGCCGCGAGGTCGCTGGTCCGCACCGCGGACCCTACGGGCACGGAGCCTTCCCGTAGGGTCTGCGGTGCGGACCGGACGTCGCTGGCCGGAGCTACGTCAAGGGCGTCCGCGAGGGGGCTAAGAACAGGGGGGGGGCTAAACGGTTACGCTGCATCTTTGGTTCGGTTCAAGATCGTTACGCCCGGACAGCTTGTTGTTAATCGAATGCAGGCAGGAAATGGCGTGATATATCCATCCTCCTTAACCGGACTTGTGAGCCCCGATTACGCAGTCTTTGATCCGATCGCTGATGTTAATGTCGATTACCTGGGAGAGCTTTTTCGAAGCCGCATCATGCGAACCAAGTTCCGCTCAGAGTCAAAGGGACTTGGCAATGGGACTTCCGGATTCCTTCGACTCTACAACGACCGGTTCGGGGCCATACATGTTCCCCTCCCGTCGCGCTCCGAGCAGGACGCAATTGTAATAGCGATCGAAACACAACTGTCCGGATTTAACGTAGCTATCACCCGCACCGAACGCGAAATCACCCTGATGCAGGAATACCGCACCCGCCTGACCGCCGATATCGTCACCGGCAAACTGGACGTGCGCGAGGCGGCAGCGCGGCTGCCGGACCTACCCGCCGACACCACCGTGGACCCGCCTGACGAAGCCCTCGACCCGGACGGCGGTGCGGATGATCGTGAGACCGAGGAGCATTGACCCATCACCCAGATTCCGGGAATTGCTCACGCCAAGGCGCCAAGCTCGCCAAGTCTTTTCCTCACTGGGCAGGTACCAGGGATTGCACCAGCACCTCCTTGTCTTCCTTGGCGAGCTTGGCGCCTTGGCGTGATCATTCCTTTTCTTCTTTGCGTCTTTGTGCCTTTGTGAGAGAATTCCTATACTTCCTGGCGCCTTGGTGTGATCTTGACCGCGCTGTCGCGGGTGCTGCCGGTCAGCCCCGGCCACACAGGGGTTTGTCTTTCTCGTTCCCACGCTCCTGCGTGGGAACGCCGTGCGGGCGCTCCCGCGTCCGGTGCTGGCGCTGGACGCGCAGCGCCCGCACTTGCTCCCACGCAGGAGCGTGGGAGCCAGAAAAGCCGGCAATCACTCAGACCAAGGCGCCAAGCCCGGCTAGCAATAAAGCAGGGTGGGTTCAGTATCCAGACAAGCGTCGGCTGAATCGACCAGTGCCGTCAATGCCCTGACAAAACCTTGGCAAGCTTGGTACCTTGGCGTGACAACTCCACTTTCCGGGATAATCCATGTCTGAACCCACCGACTCGGTCTTTATCCGCCACCTGACACCGAGGAACTTCCTGTCCTTCGGCCCCGACAATCCAGGCATCGCGCTCAAGCCCTTGAATCTGTTCATCGGACCCAACGGCAGCGGCAAGTCCAATTTGATCGAGGCGGTCAGCCTGATGCGCGCCGCGCCTAAGGAGTTTCGCGATGTGACGCGCAAGGGCGGCGGGGTGGGCGAGTGGACCTGGAAGGGCTGCCCGCAAGAGGCTGCGTCCGTCGAATGGGTAGTGAGCCAGCCAAAAGGTTTCATGCCTTTGCGGCACCGCGTCGCGTTCCGGTCCGTGGCGCACGGGTTCGCGCTTGAAGACGAGTGGATTGAGGATGCGCAGGCTCAACCGGGGCAGTCAGAACCCGAATTCTATTACCGGTACGAAAAAGGACAGCCGCTGGCCAATACGGCGGACAATGAACAACGTCGTCTACCGCCGGAGTCCATCGAACGCGACCGTTCGATCCTGGCACAACGGCGCGACCCGGAGACCTACCCGGAGTTGGCATGGTTGGCGCAGAACTATGAGCGGGTACGCATCTACCCCGAATGGGCCTTCGGGCGGGACACCGTCTTCCGGCAACCGCAACAGGCCGATATGCGCCGGCATTTGCTGGAGGAGGATTTTTCCAATCTCGGCCTGTTCCTGAACCGGCTCAAGACCGAGTTTCCGGCGGTCAAGCGGGCGATCCTCAAGGCCCTTCAAGACCTGTATGACGGCATCTCGGACTTCGAGGTCAATACCAACGGGGGCACGGTCCAGGTCTATCTCCACGAGGGCGATTTCGCCATCCCCGCATCCCGTCTGTCCGATGGCACCTTGCACTATCTCTGCCTGCTGGCGATCCTTTTCGATCCCGACCCACCGCCAGTGATCTGTATCGAGGAACCGGAACTGGGTCTTCATCCCGATATCCTGCCGACCCTGGCCGATCTGCTGCGGGCCGCCTCGGAGCGTACCCAACTCATCGTGACGACCCACTCCGACATCCTGGTGGATGAGATGACCGAAACGCCGGAGGCGGTGGTCGTTTTTTCCAAAGAACAGGGACAGACAACGATGAAGCGACTGAATGCGGATGACCTGGGCGAGTGGCTGACCAAGTATCGCCTCGGCCAGCTTTGGACGAGAGGTCACACATACCAGCCCAGGGCAACGCCCTGGGTTGGCGTTGCAAATGGGCCTAGCCCTGAAAGGGCGTGACATAACAACATGGCCGGGCCGTTCGGCATTGATGTCACGCCCTTTCAGGGCTAATGGGTTAGATTGCACTGTCCCAGGGCGTTGCCCTGGGCTGGTATGTCACGCCCCTGCGGGGCTATGTTATGCTGGGTGATCGGGGCACCGAACTCAACCCGTTGTCTCTCTTGGCGAGCTTGGCGCCTTGGCGCCTTGGCAAGAGTAATTGCCGGATTTTGGATTATGTCAGCCCCCTTCGGGGGTGCGTTTGCCCGGAATGTTGAACGGAGCCGAGTGCTGGAGCCATGACCACCGACACCACCGAAAAAGGGCTCGAAGACCTGATCATGCGGCACCTGACCGGCACCGACGGCCGGTCACCCGGACCCGTGGCGGGGGTGGCGGAGTCGGCACCCGCAAGCGGCGGCAGCGGCTGGTTCGCGGGTCACCCGGCCGCCTATGACCGCGAGTATGCGCTGGATCTGGAGCATCTGTTCGCCTTCCTGATGGCCACCCAGCCGGACAGCTACGCGAAGCTCGGCATCGGCGATTACCGGGACAAGAAGGGCATGGCCCGGCAGAAATTCCTGGCCCGGCTGCAGGGCGAGATCGGCCGCCGCGGGACCATCGACGTGCTGCGCAACGGCATCAGGCACGGGCCCCTGAGCTTCGATCTCTTCTATGGGACGCCCTCGCCCGGGAACGACAAGGCCATCGCCCTGAATCAGGCGAACCGCTTCAGCATCACCCGCCAATTGCATTACAGCCTGGATCAGACCAGGCGGGCACTGGACCTGTGCCAATTCATCAATGGCCTGCCGGTCATCACCTTTGAATTGAAGAACAGCCTGACCAAGCAGACGGTGGACGACGCCATCGCGCAATACCGATGAGCACCGCGGCCGGCGCTTCGCCATCCTCATCGACGAGGCACACTCGAGCCAGGGCGGCAAGACCTCGACCGCCGTCAGCAAGGCGCTGGCGAACCCGCAAGATTCCATCAACGACGAGATCGAGCGGCGCATCGCCGCGCGCCGGCTGGCGGCGAATGCCAGTTATTTCGCCTTTACTGCCACACCCAAGAACAAGACCCTGGAGATGTTCGGTGTGCCCTTTCCTGTAGGGGACGAGGTGAAGCACCGGCCCTTCCACAGCTATACCATGAAGCAGGCGATCCAGGAAGGCTTCATCCTGGACGTGCTCAAGTATTATACGCCGGTGGAGAGCTATTACCGGCTGGCCAAGACGATCCCGGGCGACCCGCTGTTCGATGTCAAGAAGGCGCGCAAGAAGCTGCGCCGCTATGTAGAGGGCCACGCCAAGGCGATCCGCGACAAGACCGAGATCATGGTCGATCATTTTCTGGAGCAGGTGATCGGTCAACACAAGATGGGCGGCCAGGCGCGGGCCATGCTGGTCACCGGCAGCGTCGAGCGGGCCATCCAGTATTTCTTCGCCTTCCGCGATTATCTCGCCGAGGTCAAGAGCCCTTACCAGGCGATCGTTGCCTTCTCCGGTGAGCCGGACTTCGCGGGTGAGAGGGTCAGCGAGTCGAAGCTCAACGGGTTCCCCGGCAACGACATCGCGGCGCGCATCCAGGAGGACCCCTATCGCTTCCTGATCTGTGCCGACAAGTTCCAGACCGGCTATGACGAGCCGCTGCTGCATACCATGTATGTGGACAGCTACCGCGCCGAGCGACAGGCGACCCTGGCCATCGCCCTGCCCGACGCGGACGCCGAGATCGAGCCGGTGCCGACCAGCGGCGGCGGCCACCAGCCGGAGCCGGAGTTGGATCGCCTGTCGAACATCGTGCGCGCGTTCAACGACCAGTTCGGCGGCCTCTTTGCGGACCCGCAGCGCATGGGCCGGCGGATCGCCGACGAGATCCCGCGCCAGGTCGCGGCCGACCAGGCGTATCAGAACGCCAAGGCGCACTCGGACCGGCAGAACGCACGCATCGAGCACGATCGGGCGCTCAAACGGGTCATCACCGCCCGGGTGTACTAGAATGCGCGGCTTACCGTCCGCCCCCGTCGTCTCCCTTTTTTTCGGCCGCCGAGTACCATGACTGACCCCGTCGATTCACCCCGCAGCAATTTTATCCGTCAGATCATCGAGGAGGACCTGGCCGCCGGCCGCCACCAGCGCATCGCGACCCGCTTCCCGCCGGAGCCCAACGGGTACCTGCACATCGGACACGCCAAGTCGATTTGTCTCAACTTCGGCCTGGCCCAGGACTATCCGGGGACCTGCAACCTGCGTTTCGACGACACCAACCCGAGCAAGGAGGACGAGGAGTTCGTCGACAGCATCCAGGCGGACGTGCGCTGGCTGGGGTACGACTGGGGGGACCGGCTCTATTTCGCCTCGGACTATTTTGAACAGCTCTACGGCTTTGCGATCGAGCTGATCGGCAAGGGGCTCGCCTATGTCTGTGACCTCGACGCCGAGGAGGTCCGGCAGTACCGCGGCACCCTGACCGAACCGGGGCGGGCGAGCCCCTGGCGCGACCGCCCCATCGCGGAGAACCTGGATCTGTTCACGCGCATGCGCGCCGGTGAGTTCCCGGACGGCGCCCGCAGCCTGCGCGCCCGCATCGACATGGCCTCCCCCAACATCAACCTGCGCGACCCGGTGCTCTACCGCATCCGCCACGGGGTGATCCATCACCAGACCGGCAGCGAGTGGTGTCTGTACCCGACCTACGACTACACCCACCCCATCTCCGACGCCCTGGAGTGCATCACCCACTCCATCTGCACGCTCGAGTTCGAGGACCATCGCCCGCTCTACGACTGGTGCGTGGACCACGTCTCGGTCCCCTGCAAACCGCGCCAGATCGAGTTCTCCCGGCTCAACCTGGAATACACGGTGATGAGCAAGCGGCTCCTGACCCAACTCGTCAGCGAGGGGCACGTCAGCGGCTGGGATGACCCGCGGATGCCGACCATCGCCGGGCTGCGCCGCCGCGGCTACACCCCCGCCGCCATCCGCGACTTCTGCGAGCGCATCGGGGTGACCAAGGCCGACAACCGGGTGGAGATGGCGCTCCTGGAGAGCGCCATCCGCGACGACCTGGACGCCAGTGTCCCCCGGCGCATGGCGGTCCTGCGCCCGCTCAGGGTCGTCATCGAGAACATCCCGGAGGCGCAGGTCCAGGAGATGGCGGCCGACAACCACCCCAAGATCGCGGAACTGGGGACGCGCCAGGTCCCCTTCGCACGCGAAATCGTCATCGACCGCAACGACTTCGCGCAAGACCCGCCCAAGGGGTTCAAGCGCCTGGTCCCGGGGGGCGAGGTGCGCCTGCGCAACGCCTACGTGATCCGCTGCGAGCGGGTCATCAAGGACGCCGACGGGCAGGTCATTGAGCTGCGCGCCACCGCGGACCTGGACACCCTGGGCCGCAACCCGGAGGGGCGCAAGGTCAAGGGCGTCATCCACTGGGTCGCCGCCGCCCAGGGGGTGCCCTGCGAGGTGCGGCTCTATGACCGGCTGTGCAGTGTCCCGGTGCCGGGGGCGGGCGGCGGGAACTTCCTGGACGATCTGAATCCGCACTCGCTCACCGTGCTCACCGACGCACTGGTGGAGCCCTCGCTCGCCGGTGTGGCGCCCGGGGAGCGCTGCCAGTTCGAGCGCGAGGGCTATTTCGTCGCCGACGCAGACGGCACGCCGCAACGGCCGGTCTTCAATCTGACCGTGGGGCTCAAGGATACCTGGGGGAAGGCGCGGCGCTAGCGTGCATCGCTTGGTCCCGCAGGCGGGCGAGCGCCTCCTCGGCCGCCCGGGCGCGCGCTTCAGCCTGGCGCAACGCGGCTTGCGCGGTGTCGGCGCGCGCGGTTTCGGCCAGTGCCCGCCGTTCGGCTGCCTCCCGGGCCTGTCCCTCGGCCGCGGCCCGCCGTTCGGCCGCTTCGCGGGCGCAGGCCTCGGCTGCGGCCCGCCGCTCGGCCTCCTGCCAGCCGGGCACCACGAAGGCGCGGTAGACGGGATCATCGCGCAGGGTGTCGTGGTCGGGGCGGCGGCAGAGATCGGTGAGCCGGAACGCAAACCCCGGCAGCACGCGCGAGTGGATCAGGCCCTGCGCGGGCGCGAGCGGGACATAGACCCCCGCGGACGTGCGGGTGAAGAAGGCCTGACGCCCGGGCTCGCGGTGCAGGATGTAATACTCCGGAACGCCCCCGGCGGCATACTCGGCCTTCTTGACCACCGTGTCGCGCTCGCTGTCGGCGCGCTTTTTATCCGACAGTGCCTCGATGCAGAGATCGAAGATGCCGTGATAGGACGCCTCCAGCGGCAGGAGCGGCTGGGGATTGTCATTGCGCACCACGCCGAAGTCCGGCCTGCGGATGACGGTGCCGGTCGGCAGGGGCAGCCGGAAGCCCATCTCCAGGGCGACGAGCTTGGCAATCGGCCGGGTCCGCAGAAAGTGGTCCAGGAGCAGCATGAACCAGTGATAGACGAGGAAGGTCTCGCAGTCGGACCCGGGCTTCTCCTCCAGGCGGCCGTTGTTCCATTCGTAATGGCGGTCGGACTCGAGGTAGTAGGTGTTCCAGTACTCCTCCTCGGAGCAACAGCGGCCGGCCTGGGAGGGGGGCCCGGCAGGCGGCGGAGCGGGCGCCCGGTCCAGTCGGCCCCGGCGCCCTTCGGCAAGAACGGTCTGAGACATAGATGTTGCCACGGGCAGTGACGGCCATGCAGTCCAGTCTAGCACCCCCCACCCGCAGTCGCGCAGCGACGCGGTGGGAGCGACTTGCGCCGCGACGAGGCCACGGCAGCGCGCTCGCGTCGCGGCGCAAGCCGGTTGCACTGCGCCACGCGCTATGATGAAGGGCTTTGGCAGGAGCTTACGATGGATGATGTCACCAGGGGGAAAGCAGGCGCTCTACTGGGCGGAGCGGATCGGCCGAGTCAACTCGCCGACCTCTACCGCGACCTGCTGCGCTGTCGGCGCTGCCCCGGCATGTTCGGCCCGCCGGTGCACGGGCAGGCGGTGTCCTCGCCGGTGATGATGATCGGCCAGGCCCCGGGCACCAAGGAGATCGAACAGTGCCGGCCCTTTTGCTGGACTGCCGGCAAGACGCTGTTTCGCTGGTTCGCCTCGATCGGGCTGGACGAGGCGCGCGTGCGCGAGCGGGTATTGATGAGCGCCGTGTGTCGCTGCTTTCCCGGCAAGAACCCCAAGGGCGGGGACCGGGTGCCGGATCGGCCCGAGGTCGCGAACTGCTCAGGCTGGTGGCGCACTGAGATGACGATCAGCCGGCCGTGGCTCATCATCCCGGTCGGCAAGCTGGCCATCGCCCAGTTCGCGGACCAACTGCCCGCGGGGGCGCGGCTCGACGGCCTGGTGGGTCAGCAATGGCCCTATCGCTGCGCGGGCGGGTCGGCGGCGGACCTGATCCCCCTGCCCCACCCGTCCGGGGCCTCCACCTGGTTCAAGATGGAACCGGGGAAGACGCTGCTGGCGCGGGGGCTCGGGCTGATTGCCGGACATCCGGCGTGGCGGGAGTTGCTGGAGGTCCAGTAAACTGGGGCGCACAGGATGGGTTTGCGGGTCGGACGGGGCATTCGCCCCGTCCGCCAGGTTTTCTGCGGACCCGCGGGCCTGCGCCTGGGAACGGCGATTGCCGAAACGCTTGGGATGGGGCGAATGCCCCGTCCCGCGAGGGGGCAGATACAGGCTACAGGGCGCGGGCCCGAGCGGCCGGGGCCCGCGGCCAGCAGGGTCGGCGGCAGACTCAGCTGAAGTAGGACTTGACCTTATCGAAGGAGTCCTTGGCGCCGACCTTGAACTCCTCCCACTTCGCCTCGGCCTCGTCCTTGAATTCCTCCCACTTGTCGTCGGCGGCGTCCTTGATCTCCTCGCGCCGGGCATGGCCCTCGTCCCACTTGGCCCGCAGTTCGGCGATCTGCTCGTGGATCTTGGCCTTGGCGTCCTCGGTGGCGGTCTCCGCCTTGCCGCGCAGGACCTCCAGGTCGCCCTGCCACTCGTCGAGTTGGACCTTCAGTTTCGCCAGATACTCTTCTTTCGTCTGCATGATCGTGTGATCCTCGATGGACGGGATTCGGATTGGGAAACCTAACGCCGGCGCCAGGCCGGCGGCCCATTATCCGCCAGGGACCGACACCGGTCCATGCCGCCGCGGGCCGCTCCATGGGGGGCCGGACCTGCCCGGGGCTCAGCCGCAGCCACAGGTCGGTGCATAATGGGCCTATTCCAATGCCTGCCGGACCCACCGGCCCCCGCCGAGCACCACTTCATGAGCAGCACCCCCGTCACCGCGCCCCCCCGCCCCCCGCTCGCGGTCCCGCCCCACCCGCGGTGGCCGGCGTTGAGCGCGGGCGAGACCGACGCACTCAAGGCGCGCATCGCCGCCCTGCTGGCCGCCCAGGGCGCCGTCCTGGTCGCCCACTATTACACCGACGGCGACCTGCAATCCCTGGCCGAGGAGACCGGCGGCTGTGTGGCCGATTCGCTGGAGATGGCCCGCTTCGGCGCGGCCAGCGAGGCCCGCACCCTGGTGGTCTGCGGGGTCCGCTTCATGGGTGAGACGGCCAAGATCTTAAACCCCGAGAAACGCGTACTGATGCCCGACCTGAAGGCGACCTGTTCACTAGACGAGGGCTGCCCGGCGGACGCCTTTGCCGCCTTCTGCGACGCCCACCCGGACCACACCGTGGTGGTCTATGCCAACACCAGCGCCCGGGTGAAGGCGCGGGCCGACTGGGTGGTCACCTCCAGCATCGCGCTGCCGATCGTCAGGCACCTGAAGGCCCAGGGACAGCAAGTCCTGTGGGCGCCGGACCGGCACCTGGGTCACTATATCGAGCGCCAGACCGGGGCCGCGATGCTGCTGTGGGACGGGGCCTGTGTCGTCCACGAGGAGTTCAAGTCCTTCGCCCTGGAGCGGGTGCGCCGGCTGCACCCCAAGGCGGCGGTGCTGGTCCACCCGGAGGCCCCGGACGAGGTCGTGGACCAGGCCGATGTGGTGGGTTCGACCACGCAGTTGATCCGGGCCGTGGTGGACCTGCCCAACCAGGAGTTCATCGTCGCCACCGACGCGGGCATCTTCTGGAAGATGCACCAGCTCGCCCCCCACAAGACCCTGATCGCCGCGCCCACGGCCGGTGAGGGTGCCACCTGCGAGAGCTGCGCCCATTGCCCCTGGATGGCCATGAATGCGCTGCAGAGCCTGGAGCGCGTCCTGCTCACCCAGGATCAGGAGATCGCGATCGACGAGGCCGTGCGCCAAGCCGCCGTGATCCCGATCCAGCGCATGTTGGACTTTGCCCGGACCCACGCGTAGGGCGGCCCCGCCATGGTGCTCATGGCGCAGTGGCGATCGTCCTGCGGGCCTCCGGTGCAGCAGGCAGCGACACCGCGGCGAACAGGCCGGACCTCAGCCGGTGCGAAGCAGTGGCGACGGGCGGGCCGCCCATGATCCTAGTGTGATGGTTTGACATACGACGCCCACTACTGTAAATAATTGTAAGCAGAGGCCCGGAGGGAACATTTTCGACCGCTGCGGCAGTCCCAGCTGCGGTGGCGCAGCGCAACCCTGGTGAGGATGATGCGAAGCATAATCAATCTTTTATCAGCCGTGGCGCTGTGCCTGGGGCTGACGCAGTCAGCCGCCTGGGCCGGGCCATTCGTCAACGGCGCCTTTGCAAACTTCGAGGGCTGGACGGGCGCGGTACGCGACAACGTGACTTCTAACCGGAGTCTGGTCGATCCGCCGACCGGACCCCAGTTTACGCTGATGAACGGCGGTTTCGCCAAGCTCGCGAACGACCCCGTCAACTTCGAGGTCTCGCTGTTCCAGTCCTTCGATCTCGACCCCAGTGCCCAGACACTCAGCTTCGACTACCAATGGGCGCTGACCGCCGCCGACCCGCCAGCGGATTTCGTCCAAGCGGTGTTGTGGCTTGCGGGCTTCACCAACTACATCGACCTGTTCCCCCAACCCCCCTTCGACACGAGTGCCCCAACCGGCAAGGGCACTGCCAGCGCCGCGATCGGCGCCTTCGCCGGCCAGTCCGTCGTGCTTGAGTTCCTGTTGGAGGATGGCGATTTCGACGAAGCGGACTGGTTCGCCATCGGCAATGTCGCGATTGCCGCAGCCGCGGTGCCGCTGCCGCCAACCCTGGTGCTGCTGCTGCCGGGCCTCGGCCTGCTCGTCCGCCGCGCCGACTGGCATCGCGCCGGTCGTCGGCTCGCGACCCTCGTAACCTAAGGCGATTTCTGAGTAAAAGTTTCCCGCTTTTTGGGATAGAATATTGGCACTGACAGATTTCCTCCGCGGCGCAGCAAAGCGACAACAATAGGCGCTTGGGAGGCTGCGATTCAGCGGGTT